>Ga0082212_10010798_pt1 | contig 11646 bp, 11 predicted proteins | sample TergutNt197P3_FD_71548 | JGI IMG/M metagenome (GOLD analysis project Ga0082212, IMG submission 71548) | Neocapritermes taracua P3 segment gut microbial communities from Petit-Saut dam, French Guiana - Nt197 P3 | ecosystem: Host-associated > Arthropoda: Insects > Digestive system > Gut ... | reverse complement strand
GCCGAAGACCGGCGAAAAGCCGGGATGTACATTGAAAACTATATAACGCGTAAGAAAACGAAGAAATAACAACTAGGGTAAGTTGTATCTAAGAAACTAACCAATTTGTTATAGGAAAGATCTTCAAAAGACGGAAAAAGATTAAGCGAAAGACGAGAGCGGCGGAGACGCCGAAATCGGAGGTCGTAAAACTAAAGGTCAAGCTACTAAGAGCACAGGGTGAATGCCTTGGCGCCAGTCGCCGATGAAGGACGCGATAAGCTGCGAAAAGCCGCGGAGAGGCGCAAATAGCCTGCGAACCGCGGATGTCCGAATGGGGGAACCCATCCGGGGTAAATGCCCGGATAGCCATACATGAATCAATAGTGTATGGCGGGGAGACGTGGGGAACTGAAACATCTAAGTACCCACAGGAAAAGAAAACAACAGTGATTCCGCAAGTAGTGGCGAGCGAACGCGGATTAGTCCAAACCGTAGAGGGGGCAAAACCCCGATGCGGGGTTGCGGACCGGCAAAAACGAGCAAAGCCTAGCAGAATGGTGGGATGGAAAGCCCAGACCAAAGAGGGTAATAGTCCCGTATGCGAAAGGCAGAGCGAGGGGCCGGGATCCAGAGTACCACGGGGCACGTGGAACCTTGTGGGAAGCAGGGAGGACCACCTTCCAAGACTAAATACGAACTGGCGACCGATAGTGAAGCAGTACCGTGAGGGAAAGGTGAAAAGAACCCCCGGAGGGGAGTGAAAGAGAACCTGAAACCCTGTGTTTACAAGCAATCGGAGGGCGTTAAGGCCCGACGGTGTACTTTTTGTAGAACGGTCCGGCGAGTTATAGTATGTGGCGAGGTTAAGTACTTAAGGTACGAAGCCGAAGGGAAACCGAGTCTGAAAGGGGCGAATCAGTCACATGCCATAGACCCGAAACCGGGTGACCTACCCATGGACAGGCTGAAGCGAGAGTAAAATCTCGTGGAGGGCCGAACCCGTGTCTGTTGAAAAAGGCTGGGATGAGCTGTGGGTAGCGGAGAAATTCCAATCGAACCCGGAGATAGCTGGTTCTCTCCGAAATAGCTTTAGGGCTAGCCTCGTATAGGTCTGATGGGGGTAAAGCACTGAATGGGCTAGGGGCCTTACCGGGTTACCGAACTCTATCAAACTAAGAATACCATCCAGATCGATGTACGGGAGTCAGACTGCGTGAGATAAGTTTCGCGGTCGAAAGGGAAAAAGCCCAGACCAACAGCTAAGGTCCCGAAATCGTGGTTAAGTGGGAAAGGATGTGGGCTTGCTAAGACAGCTAGGATGTTGGCTTAGAAGCAGCCACTCATTCAAAGAGTGCGTAATAGCTCACTAGTCGAGTGAGCCTGCGCCGAAAATTACCGGGGCTAAAACCACGTACCGAAGCTTTGGAACACCGACGGATTACAAAATGCGCAAAGGGATGTGCGTTTTGTAATCCGCCGATGTTGGTAGGAGAGCTTACTGCGAGAGGGAGAAGCCTTACCGAGAGGAGAGGTGGACGGAGCAGTAGTGAGAATGCCGGAATGAGTAACGAGAGTGAAGTGAGAATCTTTACCGTCGAAAACCTAAGGTTTCCTGGGGAAGGGTCGTCCGCCCAGGGTAAGTCGGGACCTAAGCCGAGGCGGGGACGCGTAGGCGATGGACAACAGGTTGACATTCCTGTACTACCGATGACTGACTGAGAGAAGCGGGGACGCGGGGGGATAGCCTGGCCGGGTAATTGGAAAAGCCCGGGCAAGGCCGATAGGCAATCCGGCAGTAAAGCACGCCGGGTGATCCGAAGGGCCGACGCGGAGGGAAATTAGAGTACCGAAGCAGGCGATTCCGCACCGACGAGAAAAGCCGCTATTGAGGACAGAGGTACCCGTACCGCAAACCGACACAGGTAGGTGAGGAGAGAATCCTAAGACGAACGGGAGAAGCATTGTTAAGGAACTCGGCAAACTAACCCCGTAAGTTCGCGATAAGGGGAGCCTGCGAGAGCAGGCCGCAGTGAAGAGGCCCAAGCAACTGTTTAGCAAAAACACAGGTCTCTGCGAAATCGAAAGATGAAGTATAGGGGCTGACGCCTGCCCGGTGCTGGAAGGTTACGGGGATCTGTCAGGGGCAACCCGAAGCAGTGAACTTAAGCCCCAGTAAACGGCGGCCGTAACTATAACGGTCCTAAGGTAGCGAAATTCCTTGTCAGGTAAGTTCTGACCCGCACGAATGGCGTAATGACTTGGGCGCTGTCTCAACAATGTACCCGGTGAAATTGAAGTACTTGTAAAGATGCAAGTTACCCGCGACTAGACGGAAAGACCCCATGGAGCTTTACTGCAGCTTGATATTGGGTTTCGGTATTTTTTGTACAGGATAGGTGGGAGACTGGGAAGCAAGGGCGTCAGCCAATGTGGAGTCAAACTTGGGATACCACTCTAAGGATGCTGGAACTCTAACCCAAAGCCGTTAACCGGCTTGGGGACACTGTCAGGCGGGCAGTTTGACTGGGGCGGTCGCCTCCCAAAGAGTAACGGAGGCGCCCAAAGGTCGCCTCAGCGCGGTTGGAAATCGCGCAACGAGTGCAAAGGCATAAGGCGGCCTGACTGCGAGACAGACAAGTCGAGCAGGTACGAAAGTAGGGCTTAGTGATCTGGCGGTATGAGAGTGGAATTGCCGTCACTTAACGGATAAAAGCTACCCTGGGGATAACAGGCTTATCTCCCCCAAGAGTTCATATCGACGGGGAGGTTTGGCACCTCGATGTCGGCTCATCGCATCCTGGAGGCGTAGTCGTTTCCAAGGGTTTGGCTGTTCGCCAATTAAAGCGGTACGCGAGCTGGGTTCAGAACGTCGTGAGACAGTTCGGTCCCTATCTGTCGCGGGCGCAGGATATTTGAGAGGATCTGTCCTTAGTACGAGAGGACCGGGATGGACAGACCGATGGTGGACCAGTTGTCACGCCAGTGGCACAGCTGGGTAGCCAAGTCTGGCAGGGATAAACGCTGAAAGCATCTAAGCGTGAAACCCCCCTCAAGATGAGATATCCCATCCCAATAAGGGAGTAAGGCCCCATGTCGAACACATGGTAGATAGGCCGGGAGTGTAAGCGCAGCAATGCGTTAAGCGGACCGGTACTAATCGGCCGAGGGCTTGACCAGAATATTCGGATTTTGAAGATTATCCCATTCGTTCGCGCGTTATATAGTTTTGAGTGTACACCGGCAACCGGTGTGTAAACGTAGGGGCGAAGGCGTCAACCTGAGAAATAACGACGCCGGGTCATCCCGCCCATACCAAGTTTTTGCGGGGTCGTCCCGCCGTGTAAATTGACATAATTTTGGCGGTTATTACGGGAAGGACACACCTGTTCCCATCCCGAACACAGCAGTTAAGCTTCCCAGTGCCGACGATACTTGGACGGCAACGTCCCGGGAAAATAGGTCGCCGCCAAATTATATAAGAGCCTCCGCCTAATACGCGGAGGTTCTTTTTAATGTTTTTACGTATTATGTATTTTTCGCGCGTTTTACACACCGCCAACCAGAACCCCGCCGCCTTGTAACCGGGTTTATTTCTTGATATACTTAATTTCAACCGGCGATTGATCAATAAGGAGAATCATATGGAAAAAGCAAAATCGTTGATTGATATAATGAATATATATAAGCCATCGCCTTTAACCGGCGTTCAAATGGATTTTTATCAAGAAACAGCTTCAGCTCGTGACGGCTCCGGATATGAATTTCATGAATACCTATTTAGACAAATTTGTTCATCTAAAGATATAACGCGGTTATTAGTCGTCGGGCATGGCGGATGCGGTAAATCAACAGAATTACATATGTTGTACAAAAAACTATCCAATTTATTTACGCCGACAATTATTTTTAATGCGGCTAATGAATTGAGTTTATCAAAATTTACATTTGTCGACGTTTTGATGATGATTATAGATAAAACCATGCAATATGCTAAAAGTAATAATTTATTAATCAATAAATATTTATTAAATGCATTACAAAAATCACTAGCGACAAAGACTATTCAAAGGACATGGAATATTAACTCAGATGCATCAGTAGAAGGAGCAGTTTCAGTATCAGCTACAGTGCCGTTTATCGCAGGCATAATGACGAAAATCACAACTTCTTTAAAAATGGTTTCTGGATTCAAAGAAGAATTGCGAAATGAAATAGAGCCAAAAACAAATGAAATTATCAACGCGCTAAATGCAATATTAGACGATATTGGTGAACGCGAAAATAAAAAAATTGTAATAATTATCGACGGCTTTGAAAAATGCAAGCATGAAAGCGTTCGAAAGTTATTCATTGACGACGCGGATTTTTTATCTGGCGTCGATGCGCATTTAGTCGTTTCGTGTCCTATTGCAATTTATCGTTCAGTCGACGCGGCAGTGTTATCTAGGGCATTCAACTCATATGCAAAAATACCAATGATAAAAACACATAATCAAGACGGCACTAATTATTTTAAAGGTATTGACGTTATTCGAAAACTAATACATAAAAGAGCGGACGAATCGTTTTTCGATCCCGGCGTGGTTGATAAAATAATATTGAAAACAGGCGGTAGTTTACGCGACGCATGTTATTTATTGTCAAACAGTGCGTTCGAAGCCGATATGAAGGGTTTGAAAGTAATCGATATGGCGTCGTTGGATTTTTCGATAAAGAAATTTGACGTTGATATATTTTTTAGGATTCGTGGCGCTCTTTATCCCAGAGTAAAAAAAATACTTGACGGCGATTTTAAAGCTGTACAAGATGATGAATTAAATGAATTGCTATATGGCGAAGTAGTGTTCGAATATAACGACGATCGTTGGGTGGATTTGCATCCGCTTGTTAGAGATTACATTACCAAACGTCCAGGCTTAATAGATAATTAGGGTAACATAATTGAACGATAATATATTAATTGATAATAATGAGTTGGAACGATTGTGTAAAAGGCTGACGCTTCAGCAGGGAGGCGCTTTTGTGTTAGTTGTTGATAACAGGCCTCGAATCCACACGGAAATAGCCGGTAAAGCAGCCGAGAAATTACCGGAAGGCGCATCGCAAATTATAGATTTTAGTAAAATGGATGATTTTTGTTATTCATCCGCTGAGCTGGAATTGTTAATCGAAAATGATACTAGATATTTATTCTTGGTAAACTTTCATTTATCCGTCGGAAATCTTCATGAAAATGATTTCTTCCATAAACTAAACATGAGCCGTGACGTTCTTGCGCAGATACCGGTTGTTTTTGTGTTTATTATGCCGAGTTATTTTCGCGTGCAGATTGCGCAAAACGCGCAGGACTTTAACTCATTCTTTGTGTATCAGGTAAATTTCAATACCGATAAGCCGGAAAAAACTGATCGGGAGCTGACTATTGATTATTCAGACGGCTACAGCGAGTCAAACCACGAGTTATTAAAATATTATATGGAAAAATTTAACGCGCTCATTGATGTTAACAGTAAGACGGCATTTATAACGCTAGTAAATATATTATATTTAAATAGCGAAATATATGATTTGAAATATAACGAATTGCGACGCCTATACGCGTCTTTTGTAGAATTGCTACCGGTGTATAAAAATGATCAATTAATAAAGCCGGATAATATCGCTAGAATTTTTTTAGAAAATGGCGATTATCACAAAGCGCTCGAATGGTACGGGAAAGCGTTGGATATAGACGAAAAGACGCTCGGTAAAGAGCACCCGACAACCGCAACGACATACAACAACATTGCTTTAGTTTATAGTAATCAAGGTGATTATCCGAAAGCGCTCGAATGGTACGGGAAGGCGTTGGATATTAAGGACAAGACACTCGGCAAAGAGCACCCGTTAACCGCGGCTACATACAACAACATCGCTTTAGTTTATAATCACCAGGGAGACTATCCGAAAGCGCTCGAATGGTACGGGAAGGCGTTGGATATTAAGGAAAAGACACTCGGCAAAGAGCACCCGTCAACTGCGATGACATACAACAACATCGCCGATGTTTATCGCAATCAAGGCGAATATCCGAAAGCGCTCGAATGGTACGGGAAAACGTTGAATATTAAAGAAAAGACACTCGGTAAAGAGCACCCGTCAACCGCGACGACGTATAACAACATTGCCGGTGTTTATGATTATCAAGGCGACTATCCGAAAGCGCACGAGTGGTACGCGAAAGCGTTGGATGTATACGAAAAGACGCTTGGGAAGGAACACCCGTTAACCGCGACGACGTATCACAACATTGCTACTGTTTATGATAATCAAGGCGACTATCCGAAAGCGCTCGAATGGTACGGGAAGGCGTTGTAAATTAGAGAAAAGACGCTCGGGAAGGAACACCCGTTAACAGTGCGGACACGGCGTAATCTTACGGCTGTCCGTACCGAGATCAATAATAATGCCAATATGTAAAACGAATAATAATAAGCTCAGTTAATATTATCAAATATTTCGATTATTATTTATAACGCAAACACCTTAGCCAAATCAATAAAGCATCCGTCTAATATATGGACAGGCGCAACGTCATTGTCGTCATACACATTGACTACATATTTTCCATCCGTCAAAGTATACGCATGGACTGTGTTAGAAGCCGGATCTACAATCCAGTATTCGCGTACGCCGTATCTTTGATACTTCTTAAATTTTATGGATTTATCATTGCGGGCGGTCGACGGCGAGAGGACTTCTATAACCAAATCCGGCGCGCCGACGCTGCCTTCGTCAGTTAATTTGGATTTGTCACATATTACAAGCAAATCCGGCTGGACGACCGTATCGTCTTCTTCCGCTGCATTTAAACGAACGTCAAATGGCGACAAAAAAACTTTACATGGTTTTCCGACAAGAAATTGTGCGAATTGTAAATATAAATTACCGATTATTTCCTGATGGAATCTATTCGGAGACGGCGACATCATGTATGCAATACCGTCTATGAGCTCGTACCTGGCGCCGTCGTCCCATTTTGCATAGTCGTTATATGTATAATATTCATTTTTTTGGATCGGCTTCATGTTGAACTCCGCTACTAAGTTACTTATTTGATTATACATCATCGTCAAGAATATCGTTGGGTTCGTCAATCGTTGGGTATTTTAGTGTGCCGTTCCACATTGGATTTACCAAACTATCAATATAATAGACCTCTTGCGAAACTAAAAGACGGGAGTTTATATCTCTGACAAAATCGGCCATTTTTCAAGAATCAAGCGGCCTTTCTATCCATATTGCAAATGGCCGCGATCAAATTAAGCCGCAAGCCAAAACGCTTACGACGATTGCGATAACGTTCAGACAGAATCCGAAACCGCTTCAAGAATCCTATCGCGTGCTCATTTGAAATTCTGCTTCGAGATATGCGCCGATTATCAGCTTTTTCCACATCGGTCAGCTCGCCGTTTTTGGGCTTTTTCTTCGGGTGTTCGGAGTTTTCATGGATTTCCTTAATCCCTTGGAAACCGCTGTCGGTTTCAGCTTTTGTGTCTTTGTGGATCGGTAGTTTGGAATCCTTGAAAAGATTGAAATCGTGACGTTTGCCCTCGCTTGTTTTGACACATATGATCTCTTTCGTTGCTTTATCCACAGTGATTTGCGATTTTAGTGTATGACGCTTTTTCTTGCCGGAATAAAACTTGCGCTGTCCTCTTTTCGGACGTTCTATCGGGCTTTCGGTTGCATCGATTTGAATCACTTCATAATTGCCGCTGAGCAATGCCTTTTTACCCGGAAGCGTGATTTGACCGGAACTCATTAGCACATCTTCGCACCATTTGACCCAACGGTATATATTGCTTTCATCAAGACCAAAATCAGCGCCAATAGCCGCATATGTGCGATATTCCCGCCAATACTCCAGAGCGGCAAGAAGTATGTATTCTATGCTCAATTCTGGATTGCGTCCACCTTTCTTATGCTTCTCTGCAAGAGCGGTGGATAGCATACCAAGCAATACCTCGAATACTTGCTGCCGCATTCCTGTAATCCGTCGAAAGTATTTCCGGCCTTTTCTTAAGAGCCGCTCGTGTTTTTTCATGAAACATCATCTCCGGGATACAGTTTATCATAATCTTGTCCCCAGGGGAAATCAGTTTCGCAAGAGGTCTAATGAAGAATTCACGAGATTCAAATTCCAGCTTCACATAAATGTAAGGTTAATCTGCTATTCTGGTCTCTGAAATAATTATCAGGAGGCCATGTTGTTATGAGGTACAAAATCACCGACCTTTCAGAGTTGATTACAGCTACTGAGGGTAACATGCGGACGCTGGGTTATACCCAACATTCGCTCACACGGTTTCACAGCGGGTGGAACAAGTTATCCCGCTATGCCGCCGAAAAAGGCAATCCGCCATATACGCCGGTTGTAGGATTGGAGTTCCTACGGGTGTGAATACGGCGGCGTGATTTTACACCGTGCGGCGGAGCCGCTTTACAGTTGCGGCGGTGGAATTTGACACCCTGCGGCGGCGAGATTTTACATTGACAGTTTTGAGCCTGGATGGTACACTCAAATTGCTTTTGCTCATGGGGAGGATAGGGCAACGGTGAGGATCGACCCGAGCGCCCCATGAGGTTTATGCGAGGAGAGTGATGCCGCCGGCGTCGCTCTTTTCTTTTGCCGCCAACATAGCGCGCATCACTCTCCTTGGAAAACAAAAGCGATAAACCTATGCGGTCGGAGGCCGCTTCATGGGCGAAGCCCCTGTCGTGTCCGTCAGGCCTCAGCGCTCAATCCTTTGCGCTGGCGCATGGATATAGAATCCTCGTCTGACGCAATGACGATTTTATGCGAGCTGTGTACGATGCGGTCGCAGATGGCATCAGCGATAGGACCGCCGCCGAGTTGTGTGTGCCAGCCGCCGATATCGTATTGGGAACAGTAGATCGTGGAAGCCCTTTTGTATCGCGCCTCCGTGATTTCAAGCAGCTCTTTGGCGTCGGCGTCTTGGACTTGAGAAAGCAGCCACTCGTCAATAATCAGGAGTTTGACCGTTTTATAGGGTTTAACGGCCTTGCGATAGGTTCCGTCCAGACGGGCAATGGCCAATTCACCAAGCATTTCCGGCAGGCGCACATATTTGACCGGGATAAAGTTCCGCGCGGCGGTGACGCCGAAAGCGTTCGCGATATATGTTTTGCCGCCGCCGGTCGCGCCCATGATGATAATATTGTGGCGCTCCTCAATGTAGTTGCATGTGCTCAAACGTGTGATCAGCGTTTTATCAAGCTCACGATCAGGATGGTACTCGATATCCTCCAGACACGCTTCCGGCTCGGAGAACCCAGCCTGGCGCATGAGGCGTTTGAGCCGGTTGTTGCGCCGGGATGTGTACTCGGCGTCCACCATCAGGCCAACACGCTCTTCAAAGGACATCTCTTTAAACGCGCCGCCGTCCAACTGGTCGCGGAAAGCGGAGGACATGACGCTCATCTTCATTTGCTTGAGCTTGCCGGCGGTGTTGTAGTCCAGCATTACTTGCCATCCCCCTTCTTGTAGTAACCGGCTCCGCGCGTAAAACCGAAACCGGAGGGGGCGCCGGACTTGGGTTCATCCACTTTGTCTATCCCGGATTTGAGGATGGTCTGGATGGACTTGTAACTCGGGCGCGGCGTGTAGCGCAGAGCCTTCGCGCAGGCCGATTCCAGCCGTTCTGGCGTGTGCTTGTCGGACAGTTTGAGAAGCGCCATACATGCCCGGTAGCCTTGCTGCTCGACCTTGTAACCGGTCAGGATGCTTTCCACCACAGCGGTAGTGTTTGGCCCGATTTTCTCGGCCCATTTGCGGAAGCGGTCGCCGTTCCACTGAACGTACTGCTGGTGATTCGGGGGCATGTGCTCGTCCCTCGTGGAATACAGGTCGCGTCCGTACAGCCGGGTGTGTGAGCACAGACGAGTGTTCTCAAAGAAGACCTCGACGATATTTCTTGTCAGCCTCACGTTCACGATGCGTTTGATGTAGTCGAACGGCACGGAGTAGTAGTGCTCGTCCACGTTGACATGATAGTTGAACGCCACCGTCGCTTTCTTCCAGATTGCCATCTCGAAAGTATTGCGCGGCAGTGGAATCAGGAATGTCCGCTCCTCGGCGAACCATGTGGCCCGGTTGCCTTCTTTCTTCTGAAAAGGACGGTGGTTGAAGGCACGGAGCTTTTCACGGATCACATCGTTGAGTTCTTTCAATGAGAAACACGTCTGATTCCGAATGGCCGCGAGAATGAACGTCGAGACGTTGCCCACCGTACCTTCAACCGTCGCTTTGTCTTTCGGAGTGTACACCCTGGTGGGGATGACAGCCGTGCCGTAATGCTCAGCGAGCTCCTGATATGTCCGGTTCAACTGGATCTCGGAGCGGGTGTGCTTGATCACGCCGGTCTTGAGGTTGTCGGGCACAAGGATTCTGGCGACACCGCCATAGTAGTTGAAGGCGTTGATGTGCGCTATGATCCATGCTTCCTGTTTCTGCGTCAAGAACGCCTCGGCGTAGGCATAGCCGCTATACGGCAGCGCCGTCACAAACAAATAGGCGTCTAAGACTTCTCCGGTATCCGGGTCTACAAGGTGCGCTGTTTGTCCCGCCCAATCCACTTCCATGAGTTCGCCCGGCTTGCGCTGGATATGCATCGTCGCCTTGGTCTTGGCGACATACGCGCGGTAGTGGGTTTTAAACTGGGTGAGTTGATACGGGATCTCGCCGGCCAGGCGGCACTTCTCGCTGTACTCCATCCAGAGAAGCTCCTGGGTGACGCCGGGCCTCGCCAGCTCGCGGTGTACCTGCTCGTAGTCCGGCATCTTATAGCCGGCCTTGACGCCCCCATCCGGGGAGAGTTTCTCAGCCAGTTCCTTGTCTGACAGGTTTTCCGCCGCGCGCCAGTCTAGGCCGAGAACCGTCGCGCGCTGTACTGCGGCGATGACGGTCGGGCGCGAGATGCCCGACGACTGCGCGATCTGGCTGTTGTTGAGACCGAGGCTGCGCAGCCTCAGGATCTCACGGTAGTTGGTCATGATAATGACCTCCTTCGACTTATTCACACCTTTTCGGTGCGTTAAGTCAAATACTACCACAGGGATACTCGTCTCTATATTTGGCCAAACGGTGGTGTCAAATCCCACCGCCTTTGGGTGTCAAATTATTCCGCCCCGGGGTGTCAAATTTCACCGCCCCAACTGTCAATTCTCAGCGCCGTATTCAATAGGCTTTGAACTCTTTGGTGTGATAGTTGAGTTTAACGTTGGAAACGTAAGTTTCAAGCCCCATTCTTGCCAAATAACCGCAGAACCGCTGCAACGTCCCAACGCGCAAAACCCTGTTGCTCTCTGATTCATTTAAACGTTTCGCGCTCCAAGCATTGAACAGTTCTTTTGTAACAACGCTGTCTGTGAATCCGTTTGCCGTAACGAATAGGTCAATATCCCACAACCGCCCAGCTTCCGCGACAAACTTAACCCCTGAGCCGCGCTTTTCAGCGATGTACGCCTCAATATGCACGGCAAGAGGGCTGCGGAAACTAATCATGTTCAAAAAAGCCCACCTCCTCCGGGTCAAGCGCACATTTTAACAGACCGTCTACGTCGATATGCGCGTAAACGTCCGTTGAAACGCTGTTTTTATGT
>Ga0082212_10010797_pt1 | contig 11646 bp, 9 predicted proteins | sample TergutNt197P3_FD_71548 | JGI IMG/M metagenome (GOLD analysis project Ga0082212, IMG submission 71548) | Neocapritermes taracua P3 segment gut microbial communities from Petit-Saut dam, French Guiana - Nt197 P3 | ecosystem: Host-associated > Arthropoda: Insects > Digestive system > Gut ... | reverse complement strand
ATTTATAATTCATAATTTAATCTACAATATTATTTTTTGGTAACTATATATTTCAAAAAAATTATTAACATATTTGGAAAATAAATATTTTTTTGTTAATTTTAAAGTTCTTTGTTTTTGGATTTCCAAAAATATTTTTTTTAAATTAAATAAAATTAGAAAATTTTCATTCTTTAAATAAATCATAATTATATGAAAAAGTTTTTTTCGTTATTACTAATGAGCGTTCTTGCTGTAAGTATTATGTATAATGCAAATGCTCAAACAAAAGTAGAAATCGGTCTTGCTGGCGATACATACTATGCCACTGACAATGACCAAGACAGAGGTTTAGAAGAAAGACCTCTTCAAAGTGCTAATATCTTTAAAGACAGATTTGGCACAAACAATGTGTTATTACACGCAAGTGCTTCCAACAAAGATTGGAAAACTAATTTCGCCATAGTTACATATGGTGAAGGTTCAAGCGTTGATATTGAAGATGCAAATATTGCTTTGCGTCTTTATGAAGGATTATGGGTTACAGGTGGTCTCTTTGCTATCTGGGATGTGGACTATACCTTCGACAGATGGTTCACAGGTAATTCGTTAACTGATTATCGCAATATGGCTGGTCCTTATATGGCTTATGGACTTGAATACGTATTCAATGACGATGTTACTCTCGGTGCGGGACTTATGAACAGCAATGCAATAGGTTTTTTAGCAAAGCCAGATATTTCTAAATCAATTTATGCAAAATTTGATTTGGAAAATTTTTATAATGATTGGGACTTTACGCTTGGCTGGATAACAGGTAATCAAGCACTTTGGGAAGCAACAAATAGCACTGAGATATATCTTACAGCAGGAGGAACAATCGTTGATAAACTTGAAGCAAAATTATCAGCAAAAATGTTTATGGATGCTTTAGATGTAGATGGTTCAGATACTTTAAATACAATAACATTTCAAGTTTTAGCACGCTATCATTTCCATAAAAAGTTTGCAGCAGGTGTTAGATTTTCTTTTATAACGAGTGATATTCCAAACATATCAAGTAGTTTTGATAATATTGTTATAAAAAGAGATGGCATTACTTCAGGTGTAGACCTTGGAATTGTATGTGAATATAATCCTGTTCCTTATGCTTATTTGAGATTAGAAGGTGGAATGATTTCACTTTCTAACTCTGCCCACGAAGATAAAATAAAAATGTTTTCTTATGATAATAAATCATCAAGATTAGGGGTTGCACTTTCAATGGGCTTCAAATTTGGCTTGTTCGAAACAGAAATTAAATAATTACATCACAAAAATAATGAAAGATTTATAATTTTTTTATAACCAGGAGATTTATTTCCTTGCTGAAAAACAACCATTTTTAATTGTATATGGTTGCCTAATCTACTATATTAATTAGATAAAAATGTTTTTCTATGAATATCATCTTGGTCTGTATCGTCAGTGTTCTCATTAGGGAAAAGCATTATATTACTTTCTTTTTGTTTGGTAGTATAAGAATAAGGTCGCCAAGAAATATCACTACTATCTACTTTTAATGAACCAAAATTGTGTTGCTTATACGGAAGCGATTCTATACTATAAATTTCTGACATAATTGCTCCCCATAAAGGTGCAGCAATTCTACCGCCATACCCTACCGTTCCTAAACAATTAAAATTAACTCGCTTATCGTCAAAACCCATCCATATTCCACATACTAATTGCGGAGTATAACCTATAAACCAAGCGTCAGCAGCACCATTAGTAGTTCCTGTCTTACCTGCTGCTTCTATACCTTTTAGATAATTTTTAACTCTTGTGGCAGTTCCATAATTAACTACTTGTTGCATCATATAAGTCATCTGCCCTGCTATTTCTGGCTCTAAAACATCTGTATAATTGACAAGCAGTTTTCGTTCTGATATAACTTCACCATATATGTCTTCTATTCTATCATAAAAATATGGAGCAACATATATCCCATTATTACCAAAAATACTATACGCAGCAGTTAATTCAAAAGGCGAAACATCACCACCTGCACCAAGCGATAAAGCAGGAACTGCCTCCAAACGAGAACTTATACCTGCTCTTTGCACAAATGCTACAACATCACCAGGATTTGTTACTTGGGTTATTAATCTTGCTGATACTGAGTTTACTGAGCCAATAAGTGCTTGTGTTAAAGACATTACACCACTACTATCCTTGCCTGAACCCGCAGGAGACCATATTTCACCACTTGGCAATGTATATGTAAAAGGTCCTGATTCTATTATGCTTTCAGGAATTTTCCCTTTTTGTAAAGCAGACGCATAAACAAATGGTTTGAAAGCAGACCCTGGTTGTCTATAAATTTGATAAGCGTGATTTAAAGAATATTTTGCATCAGGATGTTCTTTCATAAACTTCGGCGAAGCACCTATCATACCTACTACAGCCCCTGTTGATTGGTCTATAACCACTATTCCTATTTGAATAGTAGTTGCTTGGTCTTTTATTTTTGCTATAAAGTTATCATCTTTTTTATATTTTGATATTAATAATTGCTTTTCTCTTGCATTAGCATCTTTATATTCTTGCATTTGCTTAATTTCTTTTTCAAGCAATTTATCTAACAATTCTTTATTCTTTGACCACGAGTAATTAGAATTAAAATTATTTTGAACTTCAGGCATATAATTAGCAACTGCTTTATTAATTGCTTTTTGCACTCTGGAATCAAGTGTTGTATAAATAGTTAAACCATCTTTATAAAAATTATATTCTGAAAGTTTTTTATCTTTTGATAGATTTTGCCGAATGGACTCTACAAAATGTGGAGCAATACCTATATGTTTATTTCTTCTTTCTGCAAGATAATTATCTCTTGTTAAATTCTTTCGCATAAAACTAATTTCTTCTTTTATGCTATTTACATAGTTTTTACTTGTAATATAATTTTGCTCTAACATTAAATTTAATATCAAGTTACGTCTCTTTATTGCATCATTATAATTTTCAAGTTTATTATAATATTCGGGCTTCTTTAATAGTCCTACCAAAAAAGCACATTCGGCTGTAGTAAGTTCATTAGGAGATTTATCAAAGTATTGATTAGCAGCAATCCTTAATCCATATGAACCTCTACCAAAATTAACGGTATTAGTATATAACTCTAAAATCTCTTGTTTTGTATAAGTTTGTTCAATTTGAAATGCGGTTGCTGCTTCTCTAATTTTGCGAACAAAAGTCATCTCTCGTCTATTTAAATATAAATTTCCTGCTAATTGCATTGTTATAGTGCTTGCACCCTCCCGTCTGCCTCCCGTTAAATTTTTAAATATGCTACTTATTACTCTATTTGTATAAACGCCCCAATGATTCCAAAACTTTCTATCTTCTGTTGTAATTAGTGCATTAATAAAGTCGGCAGGTATCTCTTTATATTTAAGAGGAACACGTTTTTCTTGGAAAAAATGGTCTAATAACTCGCCATCAACACTAAATATTTGGGTTGCATATTTTTGGTCGGGTTTTTCTAATTCTATAAGCGAAGGCATCCCGCTTGATGTTACTGCTTTAATAAAGACAACAAAACTTACAGACACAACAAGTGTTAGTATAAGCAAAATAAGTAAAATATGTAGTGGTGTAATATTTTTGAACATATTTTTAATTTTATATTATAATTAGTTAATATAATAATAATTACAAAAATAGTATTTTTTCTTTATAATTTTAATAAATAATATTTGGAAAATAGAAAAAAAAACGTATTTTTGTAATGAAGGGTTAATTCATATGGATTGCATATGCTAACTCCTCCTTGTATATTTAAATAAGAAAAATATTAATCAATTCAAACAGATGCCACGGTATCTGTTTTTTTTATATATTAGAATATTATTATTAAAAAAATTAATAGCAATAATTTTAACATATTTTATTATTTTTGTGATAAATTATAACTGCTGTATATGAAAAAACAAATAGAAAATCTTATTGAAAATAACAATACTGCTGAAGCGAAAAAAATACTATTTAATGCCATAAATCAACGACAAGATGACCCTAAATTATATCTTATGTTAGGGTCTGTATATAGTATAGAATCTAATTTCGAACTCGCTGTCCAATATTATAATAAAGCATTCGAAATTGCTCCAAATGATTATGATGTGGTGTCTTCTATTTGTAATTTCCTTATTGCCAGTAATTGCAAACAAGATGCGAAAGATATTATGGATGCTTATATTGAAAGGCAACAGCAAAACAATAAAAGCGATGAAAAATTTAGTTATTTTGATTTTATTATTGGTGGCGAAGATGCTATTAATTATAGCATAAAAGAACAACCTGCCGATATAAAAGAGCAATCTACCGATATGAAAAAGCAACCTGCTATTAACACACGAAATATTGCTATTCCACAAAAAGATGATTATTTTTCATATAAAGATTTAATTTTTAATAATATAAATGATGTATTAGAACAGCATAATTTAGAAAAAATAGAAAATAATAATGTTTCACCACGCAAAATCGGAGATTTGCCTTGCAGTGACGCTGAACCTACAATCTTTCCCACTGAATCTATTTTCCCTAATTCTGATGAAGAGAAAGATATACCCGAACAAGTTTATGAAAATGTAGACAATACCAATAAAATGCCGATTAAAATACTTTTTGTGACATTTGGTTGGAATGAAACAGGTGGCGGAGTAGCAGTTCCCAAAAGTATTGCTAAAGAATTTGTAAAAAAAGGTTATGAAGTAGTAGTTTTTTATGCAGCGTTAGAGCATCCTATCAATAAAACGCCGTATTATTTAGAAGAAGCATCAGATAGTGGTGTTCACTTATACGGCTTGTATAATCGTCCTGCGCCTTTGTATGATTTTGATAATCCTTTGCGTGAAATAAATGATGAAAATGTAGTTCGGGCATTCAATCAGGTATTAGATAAAGTGCAGCCAAATATCGTTCATATACATAATCTTCACGGATTAACGTTAGAACTTGCTTCAATAATTAAGCGTAGTGGAATTGTGACAACATTTACTACTCATAATTATCATTTGATTGACCCGAAGGCATATATGTATGATAATAATTTGGTTGTATGGAAAGATACTGACTTCTTTGCTAATTCAGAACTCCCTGTTAGGTTTCCGCATTTAAGAGAAAGTTATAAAAAACGTATTGAAAAGTGTAAAGAACTGATATTTAATGATATAGATTATATATTTGCTGTTTCTAATCGGGTGAAGGATTTGTTTGTAGAGTTTTCGGGTGATTCAGAACGAGCAAATAACAAAATATGTGTAATAAATCAGGTTTTACCTGTGGTAAATGATTTAACGAAAATTGCAAATACTAAAACAAAAATTAGCGATGGTAAGATACGTTTTGCTTTTATTGGTGATGGACTGCCTCATAAGGGCTGCCATATTATAGCACAGGCATTGCAAATGACACCTAATAAAAACTTTACGATAGATATTTGGGGCAGATATTTTGATGTTAGTGAATATGGTAGAGCAATTAAACAATTTGATAGAAACAATATAATGAGAATACGTGGGACATATTCTTATAATGATTTTGGAAAAATAGCAGAAAACACCGATGTAATGCTATTTCCATCTATTTGGGAAGAAGCCCAAGGATTAGTTTTATCAGAAGCATTAGCAATGAATATCCCTGTAATAGCAAGTAAAATAGGCGGCATTGAAGATACTATAATAGACGGCTTTAATGGTATAACATATTTGGCACATAGTCCAAAAGCATTAGCAGCAGTAATAAATATGCTTATAGAAAATCCATATAAAATACCACAACTAAAAGCAAATGCCCGATTACCTTATACTTTTGATACTTATATAAATCATTTAGAGGGTGTGACATTGCGTTTAGTTAATGGTGAGCGTCCCGGTGCGAGTGAATTTAACTTGCTGTTTGCAGATAATTTGCAAAAGAGGTAGTAATTATCTAATTATCTTATCTTTCTTTATCTTCAAATATTATTTTTAATAGAAACCAAATTTAGAAGTATTTATGCTTCTTTCCAATGTATTATCGGCTGTGTGGATTACTTTGCTACCTGTTTCATAAAGACGTTGGAGTTCTATCATTGCTACCATTTCTTCTATAATATTTACATTAGAGTTTTCTAACCATCCTTGCTTTAAATTCATAGCAGTATCGTTAATTTGATGTATTTCAACTAAATAATTAGGCACAAAATCTTGTTTAGAAATACGTGTAATTTGGCTATAATCAGAACACTCTACAACTAAAATCTTTCCAATCTGAACATCATTTGCAATGACTTCGCCTGTTTTTGCGATACTTATATTCACCGCTCTTTGATTAGAAGGATTATCGCCATCATTAATAACAGCATAATCTGGTATATGTATAGCATCTTCGTCAATTCCTGTCACAAACTTTCCATCTTGAGTAACTAAAAAACCTTCAGAGTTAAGAGCAAATGAACCACTACGAGTTAATGTTTTTTCGCCATCTACATTCTTACAAACAAAGAAACCTGTTCCTTCTATAGCAACATCAAGCGGATTGCCCGTCATAGTATATTCACCCGCAGACCAATCTAAATAAGAACCAATAGGCGAGTCATCGCGTTCTATTTCCATTGGAATATTAAATAAACTTGCTTTTGCATCTACGAGGTTTCTTTCAAATACTGATGCTCTTTTGTAAGCGGGAGTATTTGCATTTGCGATATTATTTGCAGTGACTTCTAATCTTGTTTGTGAGTTAGTCATTGCTAATGATGCGGTATGTAGGTCTCTAATCATAGTTTTTCATATTATATTTATAAAGATATAACAATTTTAATGCCATTTTTTTATTTATGTTCTTTAATTTATTGTTATTATTGAAATTAGTTTTTTTAATAGATTAAAAGATATTGATGAATAATAGCCAGTATATTAATAATGTTTAAAATTGTGTTCTAACAAAAAAAATAATTATTTAGAAAATTGAAAAGAAAATTAATGAAACACCTCATAACAGGACTTTTATTAGTTCTGTTTTTTTATTATTATTTGAAAATATATTGTTATTTTTGTAATTGAAAAAAAAATTAAATTAATACTATGGCAATAATAATAGCAGAAATAAATACTAAAAATATCTGTCATAATCTTCAAAAAATAAGAGATAAGACCAAAGATAAATATATTCTCGCTATGGTAAAAGCAAATGCTTATGGACATGGTATGATTGAGATTTCAAAGTTTCTAAGAACACAAGACATTGAATATCTTGGAGTTGCATTTATCCATGAAGCAGTGAAAATACGACAAGCAGGTGACAACGGCAAGATTTTAGTAATGGTGTCCCCTGAACCACAAGATGCAGATTTATTTATTGATTACAATATAGAGACCGCTTTTTCTTCTTTTAAAATACTTAAATATTATGAAAAACGGGCAATAGAACGTGATGTTATTATATATGGACATTTATATATTGATACGGGAATGCATCGTGATGGTATGGCTATTGAAGATGCTATTCCTTTTATGGATTATGTTAAAGATAACCCCAATATCAAAATTACGGGTTTAATGACACATCTTGCAACAGCAGATATGCCTGATATAGCATTTGCTAATAAGCAGTTAGAACGATTTGAAAATATTCGTAAAGAACTTGATACACTTGGATATAAATTTAAATATATACATTGTTCTAATAGTGCAGGAATACCAAATTATCCATCAGCACATTATAATATGGTTCGTCCCGGTATATCAATTTATGGAATGATGAGCAATAAACAAATGGCAAAAGAAATGGATTTAAAACCCGTTTTATCTTGGAAATCAAAAGTTATGCATTGTGTTAATGTTCCAAAAGGAGATTATATAGGGTATAGTAATTCACCTGCGTATCCATATTTTGCTAAAACCGATATGGAAATAGCAGTAGTTCCGTCAGGGTATGCAGATGGGCTGCCTCGCAGTTTAACAAATAAGTTGCAATGTTTAATAAATGGCAAGCGTTTTAATTCAGTTGGGTCTATATGTATGGACGAATTTATGGTAGATATTACAGGTGAGAAGGTCAAGCAAGGAGACGAAGTTGTTATTATAGGAGAGCAAGGAGACGAAGAAATAAGTGTATATGAATTAGCAGAATTAGCACATTCAATACCTTATGAACGAACCTCTGCAATATCAGATAGAGTAAAAAGAGTGTTCGTTTAAGTTTTGACTAAAAATAAAGATTTGTCCACAATAACAAATTAAAACTATAATTTATTTTAAGTCCTTTATATCAATTTTATTCATATATTTGGGAATTGAATATTTTCTAAAAGGTGGTAGCGATTTATTATCTTCTATTGCTTCATTTATAGGTAATAAATACAAAAAATTAGAGATATTTCCTGTTTTAATTTGCCATACATTAGTTAGTTCGCTTTCTAATCTGTTTAATTTATCTTTTGGAAATGTAATATACGAATAATTCAATGATGCTAATGTAGGTTTATTAATTTTATTTTCAATATTAATTGCTTCATTTTCAATATTAATTACTTCATTTTCAATATTAATTGCTTCATTTTCAATATTAATTACTTCATTTTCAATATTAATCGCTTCATTTTCAATATTAATCGCTTCATTTTCAATATTAATTACTTCATTTTCAATATTAATTGCTTCATTTTCAATATTAATTGCTTCATTTTCAATATTAATTACTTCATTTTCAATATTAATTACTTCATTTTCAATATTAATTGCTTCATTTTCAATATTAATCGCTTCATTTTCAATATTAATTTTTTCTTGTTTAATATTATTAATTGCTACCTGTTTAATAGTTCCTGCTTCAAAATAATTAACTAATTTATCATCAAAATTAATAAATATACCGCTATTTAATATATCATATTTAATATCAAAAAACTCTTTCATTCCAGATAATAACGATATAACAGGAATATAAAAATCGTTATTATATTGATACGTAGGAGTATGTAATTGAATAATATGTGTATCTATATTGTTGGATATTAAAATATAAAAACTTGTTGGTAAGGTAGTGATTGTAATATTATGATGTATAATATTATATGAATTGTTTTGGATTTTTAATTTATTACAAAATAGTTTGAAAAACTGCTCATAATTCACATAAACATTTTCATTTATATTTATATCTTTAACTTTCTTTTTGCTTCCATTTATTATAACATTAACTTCTGCCTTAATAATATTCACACTACTACACAGAATAATTATAACAAGAATCAAACAATTTATTTTATTATTCATAACTTTGTTTTGTAATATACACAATATATACTTTTTAAATAATAATATAGTTATCGGATAAAATAATATTAACTAAATGTTTTATAATAACTATATATATTTTTGTAAGTGATTATAAATAACAAAATGCTATTATATTATGTCATATACAAATCACTTAAATTAATTATATTGTGTAAATCTTTTATCATTCTTATTCATTGATTCTATAGCCATATTATTCTTGTGTTCAATAATTTTATTATGCAATTTTTCATCAGCAATAGAAAGAATTTCCATTGCTAATAATCCTGCATTTTCACCGCCGCCGATAGCAACAGTAGCCACAGGTACTCCTGCAGGCATCTGCACTATAGAGTATAAAGAATCTATACCCGATAATGCCTTCGATTGAATAGGAACTCCAATAACAGGAAGTGGGGTATGTGCTGCTATCATTCCCGGCAAATGTGCTGAACCACCTGCACCTGCAATAATTACTTTTATTCCTCGTTTATGTGCTGTTTTCCCGTAATTTGCCATTTCATCGGGAGTCCTATGGGCAGAAACAACTCTAATTTCATAATCTACATTAAAGTTTTTACAGACATCGGCTGCCTTTTGCATAGTAGGTAAATCAGAATCACTACCCATTATTATTCCAACTTTTGGTGGATTATTTTTCATATAATGTATTTTAGTTTAAAACAACTTAAATTAATCTTATATTTTTTTTTAATATTTTAACTGCAAATATACTATTTTTTCCAAAAAAAAAATGAATAAATTATTTTATTATTTTATTGTTTTTTTGTATTTTTGTATTTTTAACGGAATATATATGAAAAATATGGTAGCCATTGTCGGTAGACCTAATGTTGGAAAATCCACTTTATTTAATCGTCTTATTGGTGAACGGAATGCTATAGTTGAAGATACTCCCGGCGTTACCCGAGATAGAATATATGGAACTATGGAATGGAACGGAAAGATATTTTCAGTTATAGATACAGGTGGGTTCATACCAGGAAGTGAAAATCAGTTGGAACGAGCAATCAGAGAACAAGCAATGCTTGCTATAGAAGAAGCAAATGTCGTTGTTATGCTATGCGATGGTAGAGATGGTGTCACTCCTTTTGACCAAGATATTGCTTCTATTTTACGTCTTGCGAATAAGCCCGTTGTACTTGTTATTAATAAGTGTGATAATGCTAAACAACAAGAATATGCTTATGAATTTCATTCTCTTGGTATTGGTGAACCTTTTCCTATATCTGCTACAAATGGTTTAAATACAGGTGATTTCCTTGATGAAATCACTAATAATTTTGATAAAAACGAAATTGAAGAAGAAGATAATCGCTTGAAAATTGCTATCGTTGGACGCCCTAACACAGGAAAATCAAGTTTGTCTAATGCGTTGCTTGGTTATGAAAGAAGCATAGTCACGCCGATTGCAGGAACTACACGTGATTCTATTGATACTATACTAAAATACTATGGTGAAGAGATCGTTCTTATAGATACCGCAGGGTTAAGAAAACGTTCTAATATTAAAGAAAATATAGAAATGTTTTCTATTATGAGAACGGCACGGGCTATTGAAAGATGCGACATTGCTGTTATCTTGCTTGATGCTGAAAGAGGTTTAGAGGAGCAAGATAAAAAAATTATAAATATGGTCAATGAAGAACGAAAAGGAATGATTGTAGCAATAAATAAATGGGATTTAATAGAAAAAGATACTAACACTGCTACTAAATGGACTAAAAAATATAAAGAAGAGATGCGAACTTTTGACTATATTCCTACTATTTTTATTTCTGCTCTCACTAAACAACGAATAACTAATGTAATAAAAAACGCTAAAGAAATACAAGCGCGAAGGCAAACTCGTATCAAAACACATTTACTAAACCAAACACTAAAACCTATTTTAGATAAAACTCCACCTCCTGCCGTCAGGGGACAAGATTTAAGGATAAATTATATTACACAAGTTGGAACAGAACCACCTGTATTTGCTTTTTTCTGCAATAATCCTAAACTTTTACCTGATTCTTACAAAAGGTTTATGGAAAGAACTTTGCGAAATAATTTTGATTTCTCAGGGGTTCCTGTTTCGTTTATATTTAAACGAAAAAATATTCCTTGGGAAGAAAGAGATTCGTAAAAAGAATACATCTGTAAAAATTAACGAAAATTATTACGAACTTAACTGCTTTATTTTACATAACCCTTAATTTTCAACCCATTAAGACCAATTAATAGATGTATGTTGAAGTAAAGATTGTATTTTTACTTTTTCTTCTTTACTAAAATTATTTCTTCCTAAATTTATTGTCTTAATGTTTTTTAAATTACTAATACTTTCTGGCAATGA
>Ga0082212_10010796_pt1 | contig 11646 bp, 8 predicted proteins | sample TergutNt197P3_FD_71548 | JGI IMG/M metagenome (GOLD analysis project Ga0082212, IMG submission 71548) | Neocapritermes taracua P3 segment gut microbial communities from Petit-Saut dam, French Guiana - Nt197 P3 | ecosystem: Host-associated > Arthropoda: Insects > Digestive system > Gut ... | reverse complement strand
CACCGCCATTGAACGTCTCACGCAGAAACGAGTACGTCAGTTATTGAGTTTGGAACGGCCGGCAACGGGAAAATAACGTAATCCCCGGAACTCACGCCTGATGAGTATGCCGGGGATTATTGTCTGCTTCTATGTTTTACTATGTACTGTACCTAAACCTTTATTTATCTCCGGTTTGCTTATAATATGTAAACCGCGTTTTCCATACTTTCTGAAGTATTCTTGCGCTTTTGCACATTTTCGCTACGCTTTTACGGTTTTGACTTGACAATATATCCGGTTAATATATTGTTGTAGTCAGGATTGGAGTTGATAGGTAATGTCCGCTGCTTTAGAACTCGCGGCATGGTTAACGGAAAGAGGTCTTGGTTGGCTTTCCTTTATTGTTTTTTATATCGTGCTGGTAGGCGCTATTTTCTTAGCAATGCACTATTCTGACAAACATGGCTCTTAATTAAATTTGGAAACTTGCTGGAGATCTTAAATGAAATCTTGTAATTTTGCACTTTTAGGCTGCAATTTTGCATGTTGCATTGACAAATCAAGTTTATCCAGTCATTGTTAAGGCAAGGTTCCATTTTATTAGAGAGGATATGGATTGAGTATGACTGATTATGAATATGCCCTAAAGATTTACTGCCAGGTCTTCAATGTGGATGATGACTATGGCGATGCGTATGTCCATGGTATACTGGAGACTGTAGCTTCGTTTGATAGCCAACAGCAGGCCGCGCATGAGTGTTACTATCGTGACGGTATTCTCCTGCATATCTGCTGCGTATTACCGTGGACCATTTTTCAACCGATCAAGTGGACCAATTTTCGCTTGACAATAACACAAATCAAATGTTTTTGTTAAGCAAAAATTGGTCCACTTGTGGAATCGGTGCATAAGGCTTTTTCGAGAAAGGTAAAAAACCTTTCGCCTGAGAGAGGTATCGTTTCAGGGAGTACGCTTTCAAGACGGCCGCCGCGGGTACACAGGCGGCACGTCCTGTCTTTGCGCTCCTGTTCCTTCTGCTCCTGAATCAGCCGCCTTCGCCTGTTTTCTAGCTGTTCTATTTCCTCTTTGATTCCCGCGATTCTTTCTACTCTTGTTGCCATGATGTTTTCCTTTCTGTTTTTAGATTTGGAACATAAATAATGACCACTTTCGATAGTGGTCGGAATCAAAATTAAATGCTGTTCATTTTCTGATATTCTGTTATAATGTGCGTCATGGGTAGGAGAAATCGTAAACAAGTAAATCCCGGTCGGGTCATAATCCCTGTGGGTCACCCGAACCCGCCTGAACCGCATGAAGAAGACGCGGCAAAGATTCTGGCGCGTCATTATCAAACCACGGTTGAGTTCCTCATACCTGTTGACGATTACAAACGTAAATCAGCTGACATTGTTATGCTCGGTGTGCAATGGGAGATTAAGACTCCGAAAGGAGATTCAAAATATACGATTCAAAAACAATTTCGACGTGCTTCAAAGCAAGCAAAGAATATAATTATTGATACGCGCCGAACAAAACTTAAATACACAAATATTGAAAATCAAGCACTATTTGAATGGAGAAAGCGACCTGTTATCTCCAAAATAATTTTGATTGACAAATTTGAAAAAGTTGTTGAACTACGAAAATGATTATGTTATAATCCTGAGTGTAGGGAGACCGGGCAGTCCTGATTGGGCAGTCAAAGGAGTACCCTGCACAAACGAAACGTCCGGTGGAAACATCGGATGTTAGTTTTTCTACAGCATAATGACTGGCGGTTTACACCACCGCACCGGGCGCGAAAAAGCGGCTTGCAAACGATTACCTGTTTTACGACTTGAGCGTGGATTACCTCGTCAGTAAGCTTATGTCCCTTTGCCCGGACTGATGTGCGGCTAGCCGGAAATCTGCTGCTCCAGCAGAAAGTCTATCGCCGCTTCCATAAGCTCGTCTCTGCCTTCGCGTATGCCTTCGATCGTCCGCTCAACACATATGTCGGGCGTTAAGCCGATACGCTGTGTCTGCCCGCCGTCGGGAGTATAGACGCCCTGATTCGGTAAGTACAAAGTGGCGCCGCCTGGTATGGAGATGGTCGCCCAGAACCCATTAGCGCCGAGCGAGTTGCTGCCAAGCAGAGTTACATTCGGCCCGGTGCGCATGTACATAAGGTTGGTCTCCGTGCTGGATTGAGACCGCTGATCCATAAGGACTACAACAGGCTTGTCATAGAAATAAGAGCCATCCGCTTCCGACGGACTACCGCCGGAAGCGTCATTTTGTTCACCTGATATGCGCGGTCCGGGGTCCGCGTATGCTGCAGCCTCGTCAATAAACAATCCGGGGACCGGCACAAACGGCCTTGAGTAGAACACATATGGTTTTTTCCCGTCCAGGAGATATTCCCTCAACGGATAAACGCCGTTGTTGAGAGGCTGGCGCATGTCTATGATCAAGCCGTTCGTGTTGCGAAGCTCACTCATAACCGCGTGGACCTTATCCGCACTTAGCAACATCGGGTTTATCAAGCCGATGTTGCCGCTCAGCAACTCATGCGATTTCTTTACGGACCTGTATAACGGGTCCTGGAATCTGCTGTAGTTCCATAAAATCGCGTTCACTGTGTCCGTTAACTCTTCGCCGTTTCGAAGCACGGTGATTTCGGGATTGCTGTTCTTGCAGTAGGAGAGGACAGAAAGCACATTGCTAATTCTCTCATCATCTGGCACGGGAACGAACTGTTTTATATCTTCCAGAACTTCTGCAATGCCAACGCCGTCTATGCTTACCACGACGTCGCCGGGGCGAAGGAAAGAGTTCCTGCCGGTCCCCGCGTTTTTCTCCACCACGACCTGCCCTTCGGCGCTGCAGAAAATTGCAGGAATAGCGCTGTTCCCCTGACTGATCCCGATGTTAAACTCGCTGCTGAATCGCGCTCTTAGCGTCGACGTTATACCGTTAGAGTATGTCCGGTCATAAACTATTACGTTGCAGTCGTTCATTTTTGCGCTCATTGAGTTAAGCGCCAGCCAGTAGCTATCTTCATCTGCACCCTCTATCATTTCGGCGATATACACGGGGAGCAGTTCAGCCCAGTCATAGTCCATAATGTCTTTATACGGGTAGTAGTATTCTATTACGTTCCATAGCCTGAACAGCCCAAGCAAACGGAATCCTGCTGATGTAAAGCTGATAGTATACTCATTTTCGTTGGAAAAGCTGCTAATTCCATAGAAGTTGGCGGAAACCGGCGCTTTTGACAAGTCGATCATCGGGATGTCCCGGAACCTTGCAAAAGCGGCGGAAAGCTGCGCGCCCAGATACGTTTCGTCGGTGGTCCAGGATATGTCCGCCATAGGTTGCACATCCATATCCTGAACAGATAACGGCGTTATCGATCGTATCCAGTTCTGTTCTTCCGCAAGTGACAGAAAAGGCTGCACATACTCGTCGTCTACCCTCAATATATAAGCCGCATGGTCCGGATGGGTGTCTGTAGTGGAAATGTTGGACGCCCAGGCTGTTTCGCCAAGTAGATCAACAAACCCGTCCTTTTGGAGTTCATCTTCGTCTGACATATCGGCATAGTCTATCGTCTGAACTACAAAATACGAACTGCTGTGACTGTCGTAACCGTCGTCGCCGAGGCTGATGTACCAATCGTAGAGTATACCGTTAACCTCATCCTCCGCAGCGGCTCGTATTGACGGGATCAGGTTCAGCAGCTCCTGATCCCAGTCTTTTTCTCCTGTCAGGAAAGCAAGATGCGTATATTTGACGAACCCCCAGACCTTACAGAGCTTGCGGAGGTTCGAGACTTGCACACTCACTGGCGCCGTGATGATAATGTCATCTCCGGGAGCGAAGAGTTCTGACGCCGACGTCTGCGCCTGCGATTGCGGCGTTGTTTGCGTCTGTGACAGCGGCAGTTCATTCTCCTGCGGGAACGCTTGCTCCGATTGTTCCAGCACCGGGAAAAGAGTGGCCTGCGCTTCCGTCCGGACGCCCTCGTCCGAAGCGTCAGGCAGGTTTGAACAAGCTGTAATCCCCAGAAGAAGTACTACGCAAATCAACAAGTATGATGTTTTTCGTATCATATGCAAATCTTGATCACATCCTATCCCATCATCACTGTCGTCAAGAAAAGAACCAGGCAACTTTATTCTTCCGCACCGTCACTCTTCCGCACCGTAATTTCTCCGCACCGTAATTTCTCCGCACCGTCATTCCTCCGCCTTCAGTATCACGCGTACAGAGCCGCGGTTCATCGCGAACGCGGAAACACCCGCGCTTGCAAGCCACAGCAGCGCAAACAACGCTGTCAGGCGGACGCCGGAAACAGTGGCGCCCCCGGACGCCAAAACCCATGTCCCTGCGCCGACGAGCACCCCCGGGAGGCACAGCATAACCTGCTCCCAGAACACGCTCAGTATCGCCGTCGCCTTCCCCGCGCCCTGTGAGCGCATGAGAGCAGCTTCGCGTTTGCGCAACTGTATCAGGATGAACGACGTCAGCACGGCAAGGATCTCAACGAGAGTATAGAGTACCGGGAATATTCTCTCCATATACCACAACCGCTGCGACATTGCGCGCTGCGTGGCGAGAAAGACTTTGTCATCTATAGTGACGAAGCTTCTGACAGCCCGGACCGTGTTCACCTCGGAGTAACCGCGTCCATACAGGATTTCCTTTAGCATGCTGAGGTTCTGTGCGCCCCGCACAGTGAACCCAAGGCTGCTGACGCTTAGCCCGCGCAGAAGAACATCGTCGGGCTGTCCTTTGAAAATGTATGATATGGGAGTGTCGGTGTATCTGACCATCCTTTCGCCCCTTACGCTGTAAATGCGCATTTGCGCCGAATGGTACGTATAGAGGGGGACGTAAATATTATCCGCTCTGCCCTGCCTGACGAAGCTTCCCACGATCTTTATATACTTTGTGTCGCATATCATGTCGGAACCATTGTTCGTATAGACATATATGTCGTCTCCCGGCGCGAGATCGTTGCTCTTCAAGAAGTCTTCGGAGACGATCGCGGGGTATGGTTCCTGATTCGGCCATATCATCTTCTCATACAGAATGGAGGTATCAATAGGTTCTTCTCCCAGAGGCATTTGCGCGAATCGTTCGGCTGAAAACCCATCGATGAATGTCACAGGCAGCTCTGTGCAGCCGTAAAACTCTTGCGTGCCCGCGATATCGTTTGTGTAGATAAAGCTCGGGCCCGAGGTTATCTTTTGAATGAAAGCTTCCCAGGGGTCGCGCGATCCGAGATTTTCCACAGGGTACTTTGGTATTTCCTGCGTGTATGGTATGTTGTAGCCGTAAAAAATTGATTTTGAAAGCGATATCTTAGATAAGCAATCGCTTTGATACATATCCCTGATAAGCGGCCCGTCGAGCAGCAGCCTGTTCCTCCAGATCCCCCTGACGTCCGTGAAGTACCCTGAAATTTCAGTATCCCTCGACATCTCGTCATAGCTGGCCTTGTACGCGACGGTCGTGTGCGTCAACTGGAGCAGGAGCGCTGCGGAGAATGCGCAAAGTACGACGGGCAGGATCGAACGCGACGCGCCGCGAATGACGCTCAGCCACGCGTATTTGAGCGAGCCTCCACTGAGAGAGCGCGATACAGTCCCGGTCCTGCGCGCTTTTTTTTCGGTTGCGGGACGCGCTGTTTGCGCTGTTTGCGCCGGGCGCGCCGGATGCGCTGTTTGCGAAGGCTGTGCGGGATGTGCCGGGCGCTCAGACTGCGCTGTTTGCGAAGGCTGTGCGGGGTGAGCCGGACTCACCGGTTTTTCCTGAGGCGCCATGCGCGCCTTGCGCGCCGGGCGCTGTGACTGCACCTGTGATTTGATACTCAGATAAGTGTAAATGTAACACGCGGCCATCGCTGCGACAAACACCGCGGCGGCTGTGACTGCAAAAACGACCGGACTCACATCCGGCGCGAACTCCATCGGCTTCGCGACGGATAGCGCGGAGACAGAGTAGCGCAGATCGTCCGCGCCATAGCTCGCTGCCGCCTCGCGGACGAAATTCATGACTGTACCCGAAAGCTTGCGGCTTATGAATGCCCCCACTGACGCGCTGAGCAACGCAAGGCAGCTTGAGCCGGACAGAAAGTAGACGATTATTCCGCCGTTTGAGGCGCCGACGCGGCGCATAAGCTTCGCGAGCACCCGCTGCCGGTATACGAAGAGAAACCCGTACAGCGCAAGCACCGCCAGAGTCGTGACCGCACAGGCGATTGATATGACTACGGCGATGCGGAGGACGTCGCGCATCGGAGCCGCCGCAGCGGAGTAGCCCTGGTCATACACCGTCATTCTGACGCGAGGTGGCAGGATCTCCAGCATTCTTGCGTGGAAATCGTCCGCGCTGTCATTCTTCACGCGCGCCTGACCGATCGTGTAAGTGTACCTGTTATCCGAGAGATCGGCTTTATTAGACTTCGGGATGAACACAGTGTCGCGGAAGTCGTCGTTAGGGTTCAGGATGCCCACGACGGTATACATGTCGTTATATTTAAACCCGGTTCCGGCCCAATAGCTCTCTCTTTGGACGACGCCCGCCTGCACTGCAAGAGAGAGGTCAATGCTATCTCCCACATCAACGCCGCAAAGGCTCGCAAGGCGCTCGGAAAGCATACAGACTGCAGCGCCGCTTGAGTACTCATCCTCCGTGAAGCTCCTGCCCTTAGCGACAAACAACTGAGCCTGATTGAACGGCAGCAGCGCTTCAGCGTCGTTTGTGGCGTACACCGTGACGCCGGAGTTTACAGTGAGATATGTGTCCACTATGTTCCGGAGTACGCTGTCCGGGGGCAAAGAGAAGCCTTCGTCGTACGATGTTATCTCCGTTATCATGTTTTCAACGGAACAGTCAACGCCCGCGAGCGCAGCCGACGCGTTTGCGTATGGGCTGAGCTCGCCGTTGTCCCAGTGAACCAGATATGTATGCCTTATCTCAAGATCAGTATGATCCGTTCTGATAAAGCCGCTTCTGGGCTGCGCTTCCGGATCCATCAGGTCATGAATGACCGAGTATTGATACGCGGACTTGTTCTCGTCGTAACTGAGAATGTATATTACAGCGACAGCGGCGTTTTTATATGGCGGGTCCGCGGCATTGACGGTTTTCCCCGCTATCGAGCCAAGCGCGACTGCGGTTTCATCCCAGCACAGCACGTCGGGGTCGTCAGCCAGCGCGGAAAAATCAAAGTCCTCCATGCACCGCGCTACTCCCGGGTCGTATATGCTCTCGTCGGGATAGTCAACGCCGATAAATTCGAAAACTGCGATCGTTGTGTAGTTTTCGTCGCAGTCTTTTAAAAAGCCCATTATCGCCGTCGTGAGGCTCACGCCGATGCACAGCGTCATGCCAAGCGCCGCAAGCAGGACAAGGAACAGCAGCGACTTTGGCCACGAGCGCACGATATTTTTCAGGCTGTGTATAATGAACATAGTGTTACCTTCGCAATGAATTTGATATTGCTACGCTGTGCGGATAATGTTACAATATCAGAGTTATATAAAATCAGAAAGGAATGGATAAACATGCAAAAAACGAGACTTGGGATTTCGGTCGGTATTTTCGGCGCGGCGTGCTATTTTATGGGGATCATCAGCATAATACCACTTGTTGTCATGGCAGGATACATACTCCTTTTTGAGCAGCATGAATGGCTCAGGAAAACTGCAGTAAAAGCTGTCGCCATTGTAGTATTCTTCAGCATTATCTCCGCGGTCATCGGGCTTGTGAACAACGCTTCGACCTTCTTGAACGACATAGTAGTCCTGTCAAACGGAACTATGAATATGTCCTCGTTCAACAGAGTCATATCCCTGTGCCGCACCGCGCTGTCGTTTGTACAGGCGTTGTTCCTGCTGCTTATGGGTTTCAAAGCGCTCAAAGAGGGCAGCATGAAGTTCGGCGCCGTCGATAACGTTATCGATAAGCACATGTAGCACATCATCGCAGGATAAGATTATCATACTCGCGAACGCGACGGATAGTCAACGAATTGCGCCGAAACTCGACATGAGTTTACGGCGCAATTTTCCGGGCTGATAATACTATTAGCTTTCCTCAGCCGCTGCTTCGGATGAATGCATAACTGCTAAACGACTGCTACGTCAGCATCAATAGATATCAGCCTATCGTGACCCCTGCGCCCACGATTCGCCGACCGTCAGGCCCCATTTAGCGAACATTTCGTTATAGAACCCTGCTCGCGGGAAGTTCATGTTCATGTCATGTTTCAAACCCGCGTAATCGAAACCGATCCTACTTATCGTCCTCAAGCCTTCCATAAGATTCTCAAGGCAGTCGCCGCGAAGGGAGAACATTATCTCATCCTCTCCGGTAAGGCCGCGCTCGTACTCTCCGGGGTCGGGGAGCGTGACGTTATACTTCTGGCCGTTCAGCAGCGGGATCGTAGAGTAGCAGCAGGAAGCGATCGTATCGGGAACGACTCTCCACATTTCGCTCTCCTGGTACTTTGCGGCCATAATCAATGTTCGAAGTTGAGCAACCCGGCAGTATATGATAATGACGTCAGGGACGAACTCGCAGCTCTCAAGCGGAGCGATCGTAAAGCCCAGCGGAGCTTTGTCCGTGTTGAGCCACGGATATTCCTCCCTCATAAAGCGTATGCTTTTCTCAGAGTCTTTCATAAAGAGCTTTGTACCCATTGTCTCGAAATCATCGTCATCGAGCGGGCACATTTTGAAACACGCAAGAGGCCAAAGGCACCAGTGATCATCCTTGAGCATGGTGAGCGCTTTGCGGTTTCTCCGCACAAGCGAGAAGGCCTGGCACATGGCGGGCCTGTCTCCTGTTTCAAGGGACGGCTGCGCGGAGTTTGCAGGGATATCGCGTTCTTCATAAATCATTTTAAAAGCTATCGGAGAAAACCTGAGCATAAGCGTGCTTATCATTTCGCTCCCGTAATCGTTACAAATCGCATGATTCGCCATTGCTTGACCCTCCCTGAATATTGTGATTATTTCAGTATCCTGAACTGAAGTCGACGATGTTGTAAAGTTGCTGACCAGCTACGTAGCGCTTCAGCAAATCTGTGAAAATACCCAGACGGCGCCCGTCGTTGAGTTGTGACAGCGAAGATATATGCGGTGTGATCATAACGTTCGCAGCGCTCCAAAGCGGGTGATCCGGCGGAAGCGGTTCGGGGTCGGTTACATCGAGTCCCGCGCCCCCTACCTTTCCGCTGTTAAGCGCATCGACGAGAGCATCTGTATCAATAATGGTACCGCGGCCAATGTTTATGACGATGGCCTCATTTTTTATCACGCTGAACTCTTCACGTCCCAGCACTTTTCTTGTCTCATCGGTTCCGGGCAGACAGATAATGACGAAGTCTGCTTCCGGCAGACTTTCGCGCAGGCGTGACATTGGCCGCACCTCGTTTACGAGTTCATGCGGCACAGAGGCGTCGCGCCGGAATCCGATGATATTGCAGCTAAAACCGGCGAGGCGCTTGCACACTTGCGTGCCAATATCACCGAGACCCAGAACCAGTACATTGGAGTTGAATATATCGATGGCTTGCGTCCTGTCGCGGTTCCACATACATTCCTTCTGAGCGTTTTGATATAGCGAGAAGTTTCTGCCCAGAGCAATCATCATGCCTATGACATGTTCGGCGATCGGTATCCCGAACGTTCCGCTGGAGTTTGTTAGGACAACAGATGGATTTGCGTAAAGTGAAGTGTCCGTATAGTTATTTGCGCCCGCGCTCGGCAGGTGCAGCCACTTCAGATTTTTCAGCTCCTTAAGCAGCTCTTGCGGAAGCCAGCCGTAAACAACGTCCGAATCCGCAAGATCGGCTAATCCGGCTGCGTTTGCGGGAATGCAGTTTATCTCTGCTTCCGGCACCGCTCGTTTAAGATCTGCGATCACCTCTTCGGCGTACTTAACTATGAACCCGTCGGGTAGTATTGTGACTTTCATGTTTTCCTCCAATCCTGTACGTAACGCGTCGCCTGCGGCGCATTGCGGCCGCATCGCGCTGTTTACATTGCATAGCCTGTCCGCTGCTCACAGTTAGCATCAGCCATCAGGTTTCCCATTATTGCGGTGTGGAAAGCATCAAATACCCTTCGTATATGGGGTCTTGCGTATAATTGCCTTTGCTTTTACCCGCATCATAGATGAAGAAATGGAACCGCACTGTTTCAATCGCCGTTGGATCCAGTTCAACATTGTCGGCTTTGCTGAACTGAATTTTATATTCGTTATAAACGACAGTAGGATTGATGTCAGAGAAACTGTAGCTGCGTTCTGTGAAAATAGTCTCATTTACGCTAATATCCGATACAGTGATTTTTGCTTCTCCGCCGATTTTGTTAGTGATCACGAAACGAAACTGCATATAATGCGAGTATGATGGGTCGTTGTCAGCAAAGTTTCCTTCCCGCAACGCCGGGATGTCTATGATTTCATAGTTTTCAAATTCAATGCGGATCGAATCATCTTCGAACACTTCGCCCTTGCCAAGTTCAATAAAGGGTAAAGAGGGGTCGGGTTCTTCGCTGATAGTCTTTTCCCCGGTGATCGCCGCCGTTCCCGTCTCAGCACCGCCGCCGGTATTTACTTCTTGCTGGTTGCTAGCGTTTCCAGTATTGCCCGGCGTACTACTCGGCGTACCAATTGGCGTGTTGCTGCCGCCGTCCCCGCCGCAAGCCGTAAGCAGGGAGAGGACGAGTAAAAGCATAACTACAAACGTAACAATCTTCTTCATCTTCCTTGCGCCTCCTGTGCAATATTTTTTTCGCCTTTGCATTGAACCGCGTCGTTTCCAAGTACATTTTTTCTTCCTTAGGGACTTGCAACTTCTGTTGGCATCCTTATAGAAAAATATACCACGAAACAGCGTCCACTTCAACAAATAACCAATAAGATACAAAATATTAGTACTTTGATATCCGTTTGTAATGATCCCGCCTGCTATGATACACTCATGGTATTGTAGCGTTAGGAGTGGGTTGGTTTTGATTTTGTTGCAGGCGGCGGGGGTTGGGAAGTCGTTTGGGGCGCAGACGGTGTTGTCTGATGTTAGTTTAAACGTACAAACCGGCGACCGCGTGGGTATAGTCGGGGTGAACGGGATCGGCAAATCCACCTTGCTGAAGGTACTTATTGGAGAACTGTCCCCGGATCAGGGGGAAGTGATCTGTGCCAAAAACCTTGATGTGGCTTACCTGGCCCAAAGCGACAGCGGATTTGATTCCAGCCGCAGTATCCGGCAGGAGATGCTGTCCGCCTTTACCCATCTGATCGATCTTGAACAACGGCTGCGGGAAATGGAGTTAAATATGGGCGATCCGGCGGTTTTAGCGGATGAAAAGAAATACCGCCAGATGCTGCTGGATTATGACGCTCTTTCCGCCGATTTTGCCAATAAAGGCGGTTTTACCTATGAAACCGATATCCTGGGGGTTCTGCGCGGTCTGAATTTCGTTGACAGCGATTACGACACCCCGGTTAATAATTTGAGCGGTGGGCAGAAAACCAGGCTCAAACTGGCCCGCTGCCTTTTGGGAACGCCGGATCTGCTTATTTTAGACGAGCCGACCAACTACCTGGACATGGACAATCTGGCTTGGCTGGAACGTTACCTGCAGGAATACAGGGGGGCT
>Ga0082212_10010795_pt1 | contig 11647 bp, 9 predicted proteins | sample TergutNt197P3_FD_71548 | JGI IMG/M metagenome (GOLD analysis project Ga0082212, IMG submission 71548) | Neocapritermes taracua P3 segment gut microbial communities from Petit-Saut dam, French Guiana - Nt197 P3 | ecosystem: Host-associated > Arthropoda: Insects > Digestive system > Gut ... | reverse complement strand
GAGAATCACCAACGCGCTCGACAAACTGCCCGAACGGTTAGAGGGTTCACAGAATCAACTCGCCAATCTCGAAAAACAAGTCGCGGCTGCGAAAGAGGAACTGGCTCACCCGTTTGCTCTCGAAGATGAGTTGAAAATGAAAGAATCGCGGCTCGCGCTTTTGAACGCCGACCTCAATATCGACGGCGACGGTGGTATGGATGTTCTTAATGACCCCGAAGAAAACCGCGACGAAAAAGCCGAAGTAAGCGACGATGTTGACGAGCGTGACGACCTTGATGATGAGGAAGTTGACGACGACGAGCCAGAGCAGTCCGGTAAGCCGTTTGACCTCGAAAATCCGGGGCATACAGTAAGCTACGGTAACGACCGCCGCGAACTGCAACCGACCGGAACTTACGACAAATCTGCGCCGTCAATCTTGGACGATGTTCGCAGTATAAAGAACGAACTCAAACCGCCCATACCGGGCGGCGTGAGAACGCTCCGCGCGAATAATTCAACCGAGATTGACATTTGAATTTTACAACAGCGGCGGCGAGGGGATAAAACCTCTCGCCACTAATTTTTTTGGAGGTGATTATTACGGAAACCGTAAATGAAAAGAAACCGAAAAATCGCGTTCGCACTCAACAGATTGCGTTTCGGGTTACGCCCGAAGAACGCGAAATGATTGAGCGGCGTATGGCGCAAGCAGGTGTTAAGAATTTTCGGGCTTATATGTTGAAACAAGCTGTTGACGGACGCGTCATTCATATCGAACTCGACAGCGTGAACGAAATGGTTCGCTTGCTCTCGAACGCGACTTCAAATATTAACCAAATCGCCCGCCGTGTGAACGGCACGGGCAATCTTTACGAGCAAGATGTCGCTGACCTTTCCACTCGGTACGATGAGCTTTGGAAACAGATAAAAGAAATACTCCGCCGCTTGACGGATATGTGAAAGGGGCGTGATGTATCATGGCGACGACTTGGATAAAATCTCTCCATGTCAAAAAAAACAAACATAGGATTACTGCGGTCGCCGCCGTCATAGATTACGTTGAAAACCCGGATAAAACGGACGGCGGGCGGCTCGTCAGTTCCTACGGCTGTGACAGCCGCGTTGCTGATAACCAATTTATGCTCGCGAAGAAAGAATACGAACACATAACAGGGCGCAGTCAAGGCCGCCGCGATGTACTCGCTTACCACATCCGGCAGAGCTTCAAACCCGGCGAAGTTTCGCCCGAAGAAGCCAATGAGATAGGGCGGCAGCTTGCCCTATCTTTTACGAAAGGCAACCATGCTTTCGTAGTAGCCACACATATTGACCGCGCTCATGTCCACAACCACATAATCTTCAATTCCACCACGCTCGACTGCGAGAGAAAGTTTGTGGATTTCAAGCGTTCGGGTAAGGCGATTCGGCGCATTTCCGACCTGCTCTGCGCCGAACACGGATTGTCTGTTATAGAGAATCCCGCGCCGTCAAGAGAGTCCTACGGCGACTGGCTCGGTGAGAATAAAAAGCCCTCGCATAAAGAAAATTTACGGCGGTTGATAGATGAAGCCGCGTCCGTGTCGGCGACATTCGATGACTTTCTCGCGAAGCTCCGTGAGCGCGGGTGCAAACGAGCATGAAGAAGTATGCCACTATTGCGCAGTAAAAACATAAGAAATCGCGCAAAAAAGTAGGCCACCGCATAGTAATTATATGAAACAGCTTAATCAATTTGTTAATAATCAAAGCACAAAACATAAAATTAGAGAAGAATTGCATGGGAACTGGTGTATATAAAAGCGCGTGAAAACATAACAGTCATAATACGGGAAAACAAACAATAGGCTGGCTTATTGCAACTCAATAGATGGCCATACTAGGCAAAAAAAGGAAGGCCGGGGGTATACGCCCCGGCCATAATTGAGCAGATAGACAACATATTTCTAGGCTATGTCAAAAAGGTGGTTCATCGTTGATGTCGGTTTCTTCATTTAATTCCGGCTCCTGATACCCTGCCCCAAAATAAGCTTCTGGGTTAAGTGCCATATCATCGGCAATCCTAGAAGCAGTGATAAAATCAAAAGGATGCCCATATTCATCATACAGGAGCCACGGGTTGTCGTGGACATCAAAACCATCAGCTACCCACTCATGCAGTTCTTTTCGTTCTTGTGGCGTCATATCGGCAATAGTGGCTTCGTAACGCTTCAAGTCACAATACTGCATATCCATAACTTCCTTTTCCGCTAAAGTTAATTTAACAATTACATACCCCCCTCACATTACCAGGGCATTAACCGGCAATTGTCGGTGCCCAGGTTTTTTGTTTTATTGCCAGTGCCAGTCTACATGGATGCGCTGCTAGTGCCGCAGCCAATATTTTCAAGCGCCCCCTTTGCCCGTTTAAGGCGCATGTCCTCCGCGCCGTTCATATTGATGAGCAATGCCTCCTCGTAAAAGCGGCCAAGCAAAGCTGCGCCCATTCTTTTGTCCGGGAAATTGCCGGCCCATTCGTTAATACTGCCATTTGAGGTGATGACCGTAGTTTTGCGCCCGTACCTGTCGTCGATGAGCGAGAAAAAAGACTGCGCCGCTTTGGCATCAAAAGTGGCGAAAGTTACGTCTTCAACCACCAGCAGGTCACAGGCCTGCAGTTTTTTGACATACTTCGACAAGCTGTTTCCTAACCGCGCTTCCCTAAGCTCCATAGCGATATTATGGGCGGTTTTATATTTGGCTGAAAAACCTGCCCGGATCGCTTTGCAGGCGACGACAACCACCAGCAATGATTTCCCGACGCCCGGCGGCCCGGCCACAATCAGGTTTTTTTGCTGCCTGACAAATTCGATGCTTAACACATATTCGATCATGCTGGGCTCGGTCAATGGGTAAGTGTCATTGCCCCATTTAAAGGCATCGGCTACCCGTTCCTTGGCAATCCCCGCAAGCCGCAAGCGGCTTGCGAACCTCCTTTTTTCGTCATCGTAGCGCTGGCTGTCCAAGGCTTGGCTTAAGCTTTCGAGGCTTAGCATTGGCATGCCCAGGTAAATGGCTGGGTCAGCAAGGCGTGGCAAGCCCATGGTCTGGAATTGGTCAACAACGCTTCCGATCATGGCGGCGGAATCTTCCATAGCGCTTTCTTGCTTTAAGGCCATAATATCTGCCCCCCCACCTTGTTTTGCGGGTCCCCGTATGGCTCAGCCACATTGGCGGTGGCGCTTGGGCCAGCCCCACTGGGGCCGACCCAAAGCGCGTCATAACTGGACGGGTCGCCTTGTTCTACATAAAAATCATCGTTAAGCAGGGATTCGTCAAGGCATTCCATGCCAGCTTCATATTCGGCAGCCTCAAGTTCAAGCAACAGTACCTGTTCAACTTTTTTAAGGGTCGGATTCCCAGCGCTGTTAGCAATATCGACTGCTTTGAGCAGTTTTTCTCGGCCTATTTCCTCCATTTTCTTCATCAGTATATATAGCTGGAAACATTTCGTGGTCCTTGATTTGCATAGTTTCCTGAACCTGTGCAGCTCTGGGGGCAGGACGCCTTCAAGGAGGGGGAACGCATTTTCCCTTGAGCGCGGCTTAATATCCAGGTCAAAAAGGTAATGCTCTGCATAAACGCGGTTCTCGCCTTTGAAGAGCGGCCTGTCGCATTCCCAGATTTTATGCCCTTTGTAATACATCTCGACCCGGAACGGAAAGGCAATAATGCCGACCTCCTTCCCTGCATAGGGGCGCGGAGTCGAATACGTGCAGTTGTCAAATTTGAAGAGCTGCTGGTTGTTTACGACCGCACTTTCATGTATGCCAACTTCGTAGCGTTTGATTGGCAAGGGTGTCAGGCGCGGCCTTTCTTCTTCGGTCATTTCCTTGACCGTCCGTGGGCGGTTGCCGACACGCCCAGCGTGTTGAATGTAGTGCAGGCATTCCGTCAAGAGCTTGTCGTTTACTTCGGAAATGTTGCCAACATCCATGATTGGCGTTAATATGCCTCCCGCCGTTTTTGCGGCCACCTCAATCCCGCCCTTTTCTGCGGCTTCGTAAGGGTTGGCAAACTCTACCCTTAAGCCGTAGTGGGCGGCGAACAGCTTGAATTCGTCCGTTAGCACGGCATCCTTGCCATACCCTTTTTTCCGGGCTGTCACCATGTTGTCCAAAAACAGCTTGCCTGGTACGCCCCCGAAAAAATCCATAGCGGACACCAGACCGTCAATGAGGTTGTATTGTTTTTCATTGGGGTATGCCTTCTTGAATGGGGTGTACCCATACATCAGGTTCACGCATAGGACATGGACGTCGGCTTCGACGCCCCGTACACGCACTTTTGCCATTTTCCAGTCTACCTCGGCTGCCTCCGCTATTTTAAACAATAGCGGTAGCCGTGTCTTGACTTGCCTCTCGCCCTGTATTTCCACCCAATAGCGCCTGAACGTGGATTCGCTGCGCGGGTATTCGTAATGCAGGTCCCGCCAGAGGGTATGGCCATTGATCTTCTGCTTGCGGGCCTGGTCACTTTGGTGGCTTTCGCAATATTTGCGAATGGCGTCTTTGATTGCCGTTTTGCCGGCAGATTCTTGAGGTGTACGGGGGTGAGGTGCGCCGGGGATATGGCCGCCGCCGCCATACTTGGCGACCGTGTCACGTGAAATCCCCAGGGCCCTGGCAACCGCCCTTTGGGACAGCCCGTTTATTGTGAGCCTCCGGATCTCGCCGTACAAGTTTGTGTCAATCATTGGCAGCACCTCCGGGGTAAGGCTTGTTTTTACCCAGGGCAAAAACAACTTGCAACTGTTGGCAAAGGGCGGCAAGGTTGTCTGCCAGCATAATGATGTCGGGCATCCGTACTGCTGTTTCGCCAATATCTAACCTGTCTAACAGCCCAAATAAATAGGATGCGTCGTCCAGGCACCGGGCGATGGCCCGCGACAAACGCGCACTGCCGGAATCATCGCGGCTAGCCCTGCCGCGTTTTTTGCTTTCATTCGGGAGCGCCAGCTTCGGCTGCCGGACAATCCTGTCGCGCTCTTCTGCGCTGGCGTCTTCACTTAAGTACCGGTTGACAAGGTATGTAACATTTTCTTTGCTGAGAAACTCGTTGACGGAGGAGACGGCAAACGGTGCCTGGACATTGTCCGGTAGCCGTGAAATCTCTTGAGCGCAACGCGGCGGCACTTGCCCCTCGGCTACCATTTTCTGTACCGAGGCATTTAGCCTCCTGCTAAGTGCTTCCATCCTGTTTATCCAGGCAGGGGATTTACCCAATACTTCGGCAATATGCTTCCGTGGCACACCGTGCGTATCCACCAGTTGTACGATTGTAGCGCTGACGGCCACCGCGTTAGGCGGCTCGTCAAGCCCTGCGGATTGCAGCGCGAACATCAGGTCGTCCGCCGCCCCGCCGGTTTGCACGATAACGGCGGGAACCTGCGTTGCCTTGTCCTCAAGGCAGGCTTCAAAAGTAGCCGCGCCTGCAAGCAGCGTCATGCACCCTTGGGAATCCGACAGGACGACCGGCTTGTAGTAGCCACGTTCCTTTGAAATCTCCTTGGCCTTCTTGACCCCTTCTTGGGTTGCGCCGAGGTTTAGCCCCGGCATGCGTTTGATGCGCTGGGCGGCAACAAGCTCCAGTCGGCATTTTACGCTAACTGCCATTTCTTGCCACCGCCTTTAAAAACGCCCAGAAGGCGCAGTTCCGCACTGGGGCAGCCAGCAGATAGCGTGGCGGCCCCGTTTGTTGAGATTTTTTATGCTTGTTCATGTTATTCGGTCCCCCTTAAAAAGATTTTACGGCTAATATTGGCATGAAATGGCCGGAAAACCTTTTCAACTGTTATGTTACTGCCCCCTAGGGGGCAGTAAAGGGGATAAAAACCCCACTAGGGGGCCCATTGGCCTTATTGAAGAATTTGCACATGAAGCATGGCCGCCTATTGGATTCAGTGTAGCCGGATTGGAACCCCATATAGGGCTCCCGGATAAGGGCCATGATGCCGGCGTCGTCAAGCCCTGCCTGTATGCCCCCGTTGGAGGCTTTCCAGAAATACTGGTATATGCGCGATGAGTGCAAGCGGAATGCTGTCAAGGATGAATATATGAATTGGAAGGAAAAGCGCCATGCCGCCGCTATCTTCAGCACAGGTACCCTATCCAGGTAATATGAACTAAGGATATAAAGGGCGGCGAAGAGTGACAGCAGTTTGTAGGGGATAAGGTCACCAGGCATAACGGCATGGGTGGCCCCGCAGAAAAGGCACCTGATGCGCTTTATCTCAATATGTTTGTAAACGAGATCAAGCATTACAAAGAATACTATGTACCGATAATATGAGCCATGCAGATTAAACTGCCCAACAGCATGGCATTTTGGACAGCGGGTTGACGTAAAATCCGCCTTTTTATATGATTTTGCGTTGTAGGTATTGCTTTTTTTAGAAAAATCGTATACCATAGTCTTCTAAATAGGCGTTGACACTTTTTTATCGACGCCTTATGCAGGGGGGATTTGGAGAAGGTTTTCTGCCAGGAAACGTGCTTCTCCATTCCTCTATTTTAATACATATTATATCCATAGTAAATATTCTTAAACAAAAAAACACCCTTTGACAAGGGTACGTTAGTTCATTCATCTTTCTACTGCTACTTCTGCTTTGTTTTGGTTGGCCTACTTTTTTTTGAGCAATTTATACCACAATGGCCCTACTTCTCATGCTCGTTTGCATATTACCAATTTAATTGTGAATCGGTAATACTTTAGCCGTAAGTTCCCTATATTAATCCCTTCTCTTTGGCGATCCGAACAGCGTCGGCGGCATTGACGGCTCCTAGCTTATCATAGATGTTTTTTACTATACTATTTACTGTACTGAGAGATATATAGCAGTTTACCGCCATTTCTTTTCTTGTTATTCCTCTATAAAGATATGTTAATATTTCCGATTCTCGTTTTGAGAGTACGGTTTTGTTTGTGCTATCAATTGTGTGCGCTGCATTATACGCTGATGTGAGCTGTGAGAGCATTTTTGCATATGATGAGGATTTTGTGTAAACAGTATTTAACCAATCTCGAGGGATCGCGCAGTCTTTTTTTTGTTTTGCGGAATGTATCAACGTACGCATTTTGTTACCGTATTCAATATACTGAATAACTAAACTATTGGGATGCGAAAGCTCATAAGCTTCGTTTAAAAAACACATGGATTCAGTTTGATTACCCATGTAATGGTGAACAATTGCTTTGGTAATTTTGTTTTGTATTATTGCAAACAAATTGCCTCTGTTTTTGTATAATTCATCTGTTTGCTTTAAAAACGCTAAGAGTTCATGGTATCTTTCTTCTGCCATCAGGCAATCGGAACGAACCAGATACTCTCTTCCAATAACCACTGGAGCTAGTTTTTTATGTGTTTCCTCTTCATTTCTAAGCCACCTGGCGACTAGTTCTGTTTTCCCAATTTTGGTATAAAACCATCCGCTGATCATAGCATAAAGAGATATACAATCCGCATGGTTTAGGGTTTCTAATTGCCTTTTCAGTCGATCCAGTATTTCGGCTGTTTTTTTATAATTTCCCTTAGCTGTGAAAATACGTAATAAAACAAAATTTGCCATATACTCAATATCGTATTGCATGTATTTCCCGGAGTTGTAGATGGCTTCATACGCGTACTTCTCCGCAGCCTTCAGATCGCCTGTGTAGAGTCCGGACTCGGCGGCGTTCAGGTACTCCAAACCGTAACAGCACCCGTTCATAGCCCTGGACGCGTAAGGTGCGGCGCGAAACAGCGCGTCTTTATATCGTTTCAATTCTCCGGCTGCGGGGTTGCTTATCGAGCACGCGTTTACGCCCTCCGCCATGCCGGTCCTGTAGTCGACCAGCCTGCTTCCTTCCGGCAGACGCTCGTCCGCCATTTTAAAGAGCTCTTCAAACGCGTAATCTGAAGAAACCATACAGATCACGCCAAGCAATAAATATACCTCTCCCAAAACAGTCTGATTCTCTTGCGTTTCCGGCAGCGCTTCATACTCCGCCCGCATTTGCGACAATTCCCGTTTCGCTTCATCCAGCTTGTTGTTGTTGAACAGATATCCTGCTTTAGCGACGCGTATGATCGGCGTCTCCCTGACAACGTCATCCGGAGCCCGATCAATGAGTTCTACCAATGTTTCCGCAGCTTCATAATGGACGCGCCCGGGTATGGATATGATTAGCTTAAATATCTCCCTGAAACGGCCGATTTCCCTATAGTGGAATATGGCTTCTGATTTTTGATCGTTTTTGGAATACCATTCAGCCGCCGCCAAATGTATTTTGAAAATGCCCGGTTCCGCCGGGCTGTCTTTCCTCTCAAGCAGGAATTCCTTAAATAAATGATGGATACGGTAGCTGTCTGAAAAAGCGTCATAGCGGATAAACGTGCTCATTTGGAGCATTTCGGATATCAAAGAAAGGTTATGGCCCGCTAGTTCCTTAAGCAGCCCGGAAGGCATGGCGTCCAGTATAGCGATATTGACCAGAAAATCCTGCAGCTCTTTCGTGGCATACTTGAAAATTTCCTTTTCTATGAGATCGAAGATATCGACCCTTATAGAAAAAACAGGGTTTTGAATATCGCCATATCGAGCGGCTAAACCCACAAGGTAAATAGCGAATATCCAGCCGTCGGTATAGGAATAGACGTCTGAAACAGAGTTTTCGGTGAGTTCAAGGCCCTGAGCGCGGAGGTAGCTTGCCGTCTCATCTTTTGAAAACCGCAAGTCGTCCTCGGTCACGCGCGACAGCAATCCCTTGGACAGCATTCCGGAAAGGCTGATATCCGGCTTTTTGCGTGATATCAATACAAGCGAAAAGTTGTAGACACGCGCCGAAATAAACATTTCGATGAAATTAAGTATTGCTTCGTTGTGTATCAGATGAAAGTCGTCAAGCACAAAGACCAACGGCTTCTTTTGCAGCGGCCCTTTTGTCAGCAGTTTCAAAAACTGGTCGAAGACTGCGATCGATTTAGGATATCCAATGGATATCAGGCTGTCGTGAAAGCTCCGGCTCCATGGTTCAAACGCGCTTGCCACTCGTTCCCACAACCGCGCGACATGGTTGTCAAGTTCCGAAAGCTGTATCCAAGCCACATCGCATTCCATATCCTCTAGAGCCGATAAAACCGCCTGCGTTTTGCCATATCCGGCTCCGGCTATCACAGTAGTTAGCGGTTTTTCAAACGCGCTTTGAAGCAACTTCTCAACATTGGGCCGTCTTAATAAATGTTCCGTGACCGGCGGATGTTCCGTCGTCTGCGGAGCATTATTTTTGTTTTTTGCCGCATTATCAGGCATATGGCTCTCCTCTGATATAGGCTCTTTGCAGTTGTCGTATCACGTGTTGCGGTTTCAGCGAAGCTGAGAGCAACACGATGCCATCAAATCCATAATAAAATGATTGCGTAGTAATCATTTTATCATAAAAATGCACTTTTGAGTGATGTTCGCGAAAAAATGGGCTGTTAAAATGCGACCATATCCGAAAACCGGCGGGAGACCAGGTTTTTGGAAAGGAGGGAGACGCAATGACCACAAAAACACAGACTGAAAAACTGCCGTCCGTATGGAAAGACCTGCTGTACTTGCTCATAAAGATCGCCTCGATCGTATTGGCATTACTGCTGACTTTCACATTTCTGTTCGGCGCTATCCGGTATCAGGAGCCCTCAATGGCGCCGGCTATCAAAAACGGCGACCTCGTGATCTACTACCGGTTTTCCGGCGTCGGCTATCTTCCCCAGGACGTGATCGTGCTGGACTACAACGGTCAACGCCATACAAGAAGAGTGGTCGCAACAGCGGGCGACACGGTGGATATCACAGACGCGGGCCTTTTAGTAAACGGGGCGCTGCAGCATGAACCGGAAATATTCCAGAAAACGGAGCAGTACCAGGAGGGCGTAAGTTTCCCGCTGACAGTACCGGAAGGACAGGTTTTCGTGTTAGGAGACAGCAGGACAGGCTCCGCGGACAGCCGGATATACGGCAGCGTGCAGATCGAAGAGACCCATGGCAAAGTTATGACAGTGATCCGGCGCAGGGGTATTTAGGAAAACGGTTCACTGGCCAGACCGTTTAACTAATGGATATATATACAGCTTAACAATCATCATGAAGGAGAGTAAAACCATGACAAAGCAGCAACCAACCGGGAGGACCCGTAACAACTCAAAAAATCATAAAAAGGAAGTGTTTAAAATGACAAAGAAATTCAGCATCATCGGAAAAACCATCTCATGCGCAGTAATCGCGGCCATTATGGCGTTCAGCATGTTAATACCGGCGTTGGCGTCCGGGTCTTACGCTCAAGGCTCAAACGCGTCTAATCCCGCGACAGCGGCGGTCACAAAAGTTTTCAAGCTCCCGGTAAACACTGAAGCCCCCGAAGCGGCGTTCAAATTCAGCATTACCCCGGTGAGCGTTAACGGAAATAAAGACACGACCGATATGCCGGCTCTTGGAGTCGACGGTTCCGTAACCATTTCGTTCACAAAAGGCCAGGCAGCCACGTTTACAGATAACGGCACTCAATACCTGGTCGCGCAATCGGCGGATATTCTCGGAAGCCTTACAAAGGACGGGACCGCCTGGGCAGCAGGCGCGGGCATCTACAAGTACCTCGTTAAGGAAGTAAGGGGCAGCGGCATAGTCCGCGGCGCCGACCCGGGCTCTGAAGAGTTTGACTATTACTCGGAAGCCGAGTACGAGATCGAGATCTGGGTCGAAGAAGACGCAAACGGCGTACTTTTCCCAATGTATATCGTCGCGTATTACATAGAAGGCTCGCCAGACGAGTACTATCCCGGTACCCCAGGCGACGGGAAGCTCGACCCGACCCCCGGAGAAAATAAGCCCGGGACGCCGAGTGAGATCGGAGAACTGTATTCGCAGGTCGTCTTCACCAACAGGTATTGGAAAACCAGCGGCCCGACAGTTACGGACCCGGAAAAGAACGCTCTGGAAATCACAAAGCAGGTTACAGGCAATAACCCTGACTATGATACATACTACGAGTTTATCGTAACGGTGGTCACTCCGAGCGTGGTTGGTATTGACGGCAAGACATACAACGCCTATGTCGTAGATAAAGACGGTAACTATGTCGCCCTTGGCGCCAACGGAAACCCGAACACCGCGAGTGGAACAAGCAGCGACCCGGCAGCGAACTATATAACATTTACATCAGACGTTGAAGGAACCGTATACCTAAAGCATGGCGAGAGGCTGGTATTCTTTGAACTGGAAGTTGGCGCGGAAGTCCGTGCATTCGAAACGATCGAGAACAACGCCAGGGTCAAGTACACTCATACATTCAGCACGGAGGGCGAGTTCATTATGCCCGTCGGAACGACAGAAACATGGGGCTTCCCGAGAAATCCGGGAGACGTAGGCCCGCACTACACCATAGAGGGCGCAGGAAAAAACGTAGCGACGTTCTACAACAACCTGACCGGAAACCCGCCCACGGGTCTCAGTGTAGACAACCTGCCTTTCATTGTGCTGATTGGCGCGGTGATAGCCGGATTCGCAGCTTTCATAGTTGTCAAGGCGCGCAAGAGGGCGGATCACAGCGTCTAACCATTGAACATAACAGACTTAAAAAGACTAGGAAAGGGAGGTTCGCAGGT
>Ga0082212_10010794_pt1 | contig 11649 bp, 7 predicted proteins | sample TergutNt197P3_FD_71548 | JGI IMG/M metagenome (GOLD analysis project Ga0082212, IMG submission 71548) | Neocapritermes taracua P3 segment gut microbial communities from Petit-Saut dam, French Guiana - Nt197 P3 | ecosystem: Host-associated > Arthropoda: Insects > Digestive system > Gut ... | reverse complement strand
ACCGACGGTCTGCTCAAGCCCGAAGGATATACGGATGAACAGGCGATGGATCAAATGAAATGGCACTACGAACAGATTATCGAAGTGGCGGAAGCCTACGAAATCGACATCACGATTGAGATTCACGGCTATTTTACGACGAACATCGACAGACTCGGCGAGATGCTCGGATTCGTCAACAGTTCCCGATTGTGTTTGAATCTCGATACGGGCAATTCGTTCATAGCGGGAGGCAATCCGATTGATTTTGCGAATCGTTTTGCAAAAAAGATTTCGCACGTCCACATCAAAGATGTTTCCAAGGAACTTGCCGATGCCGCACGCGGAAACGATACCGGCATTGCGTTGAGTCACTCGGCAATCGGCGATGGGGTTAATGCGGACAATATCCGGGAGGTGCTTAAAGTTCTGCACCAAACGGGTTACACCGGACCGTTGAGCATGGAAGTCGAAGGACAGGGCGGTCCGCTCATCGAAAAGTCGCTACGTTGGTTGCGGCAAACGATGTCGGAACTGGGTATTCCCGAAGAGAAAGCGGCGATCTAACAAGACGGAGGATTCGTTGCGTCTTCACGAAGTTGCTTTTGCAACCAATCCAAATAATCTGCATTGGCGGCGATAATCGGCAGAGCCACGATTTGTGGACACTCATACGGATGCTCGGCGCGGACTGCCGATTCAATACGTTCAAAAAACGAAAGCATCGTTTTTGCCAGTAGCAACGTCTCTTTGTTCGTCTCAAAAATACCTTGCCAAGTATAGACGCTTTGAATGGAACCGCAAACCTGAGCACAGGCAACGAGTTTTTCCTTGACCAATTTTTCTGCGGTCTCGTGAGCGAGTTCCGCCGTCGGAAATGTAATCTGTATCTGTATGTATTGCATATAGGAGTTTGGAGAGTGAATTTCAAACATTCGTCCGCAGACTGGAAGATGGACGCAATGTTTCAAAATTTTCTACCCGTTCAAATAGTGGTGTGCAATTTAGGCACAATAGCAAAACGTTGGTAGGTTGCCGACCTCCGGGCGGCAACGTGCGGTACTCCGCACTCTTTTGCCCGGGGTACCGGCTAAATTGCAATCGCCCGGAGGTCGATTGCCTACCTTTTCCCGTGCCGCAAAACTATTTGCTCTCGACCGCCAAACTCGCCCAGTAACCGGCTTCAAAACTCCAGCCGTTCGCTTTGTTTTCCAGTTCGATCTGGACATTTTTGTTACCGGCAAACGGAGTCAAATCGAACTCGACCTCCGCCCAGCCCCCCTTGGTCAACGCTTCGTCAATCACAACGGTCTTCTGTACCGAACCGCTGACACGCAACACTAATTCCCAATCGTAGTTCGGATGATTGCTCACCACCGCTTTCAGCACGGTCTTCTTGTTTGCCGGAATGTCCAATTTTTGTTCCAACGTACAAGGGGTTTCACGAGTCAGCGGATGCGTCAGCAAAACATTTTTCTTGCCGCGATAGTTTTCCCGCATGCCGGGGTCCATATCAGAACCGCAATTCTTGACCGCCCAGCCGGGAAATGTTGCCGCAACGGCATCTTCGATTTTGCGGAAACCCTTGAAGCGAATTTTGGCTTTTTCTTCATCAGTGAACACACTGTCGGCAATCGGACCGGGTACCCAACTAAGTTCCAACTTCGGCGGCACCGGTTCCTTGATCGGAATTAAGAACACTTCGTTACCGGCGGCATCTTTTTCGATACGACCACCTTCACGGATGATAATTTGCCGAGTCAATTTTTCGCAAACTTCGAGCAGTCCCGGTACGTTATACGCCGTAAAATCAAACTTTCTTTCGTAGTTCAATTTTTCGGTGAACTGCGGCGGCAATTTTGAAAAACCTACCGTCGTGAACAACACGCCTCCCGCATTGGACGGATTGCAGTCCGAATCCTGACCACATCGAGTCGAAATAATGATCGTTTTATCTAAATCTCCTTTCCCGTACAACATTCCAATCAGAATGTATGCACCGTTGATTTTAACGTCAATTCCACCGTTGGACGCTTTTTGATACGCCGGGTCTTCCCGATACTTTTTCTGGCAGAGTTTCCACGTCGCTTCCCAGTCATTGGGATTCGCTTTGTACCAAGCGACGACATCACGTACCATTTCGGCGTATTGGCTCTCCTTCGGAATTGCCTTCAAACCGGCATCAATGATTTTGAGAATATCGTCTTCAAAAAACGCTTCGGCATACATTGCACCGACGAAGATTCCGCCGTACACGCCGTCGCCGTAGTTCATCAGGCGACCGAATTTATTGCCGAGGGCGATTGCCGTGTTCGGCATACCGGGAGCGATTAAGCCGGAGAAGTCGGCTTCGATTTGGTAATCGATGTCGTTCGGACATCGGTTGAACTTCGGATGACTCGAATCGGGCGGAGCAATCCCGGCACGCAGATTTTTGCGACCGGCATCGTTGGCACACCAGAGCGGATATTCGCTGTTCGCAAAGTCGATTCCCGCTTGCCGAATGGAAACGTCGAGACCGTATTCCTCAAGCGAACGCAGGAACGTCATTTCGACGTAAAGATCGTCTTGTCCGAAGGCTTCGTTGATCATTTCCGGTTTCCAGACGGGCATGTCGGCTTCGGGAATGATTTTATCTTTCCATTTGAATTCGGTCGGTGCTCCCCAGCAGACCCCGGCGATTTGCCCGATCCAACCGGCTTTCATTTTGTCCCGATACACCTCGACGGGCAGGGTGCGGAACTTGGTTTCTTGGGCGGCAACTTCCGGGAGAAATGCCACGGAAAATAAAATTGCTATGGCAACAAACGGGGGGAAAAAACGTAAATGAGTCATCGTGGTCCTGAAATATACCTGAAAATACAAGAACAGTATAACGGTTTTTCGAGTTGTATTCAACAGGTTCGAGCATATACCGGTGTTAATCGGCGAACTCGCACATCTCTGACATTCACAAGCCCCAACAGACGTTACAATCCACTGTCCTTTGGGGCAAATTGTCCAACTTCTTCCAACTTCTTCCAACTCGTCACGAAATTTTCACATCTTTCATTTTTTTGTATTGTTACGTAACTCCTCAATTTTCTTTGTCAACTCCTCTACACTCGGATTCGACAACAACACCTTGCCGTCGGGATCGAGCAACAGCAACGCCGGTATCGATTGGATTCCGTAAGTCCTCGCCGTGTCCGATTGCCAATCGCCGGATAAACCGTGTAGCCACGGCATTTCACGCTTGACAATAAACTTGCCGAGCATCTCTTCCGAACCCGCATTGTCCAAACTGATTCCAATCATCACGAATCGGTCATTGTCCTTAATCTTTTCATACAACTCTTTGAGTTCCGGCAATTTCGCCAAACATGGTCCACACCACGTCGCCCAAAAATCGAGAATCACGTACTTCCCCTTGTAATCGGAAAGACGTAATTCCTCTCCCTTGTTTTCAAATTTGCCGTTTTCGGCGAGCGGTTCAACTTTCACGAGTTCCACAAATTCAGGAGCGACGTTGCCCACGGCGGGAAACGGATTTTGCTTCGCCATTTTTTTGACTTCCAACGTTCCAATGTTCTGCGGTTCGTCGGACACACCGTCCGGCATGGCGGCAACGGAAAATTTATATTCCACCACTGTGCCAATCTTTTCGTACTGCCATTCTCCCGGCGGCGGCGGGGCTTCGACTTCCACTTTCAGCGTCCAGTCTCCCTCGAAAATATCGTCCAGCCGGAATGTACCGTCTTTCACTGCCACACAGAGCCGACGCTGCGCTTCCTTCGCATGATTACGTTCCTGGGCTTCCATCACGTCTTTCATCAGTTCTTTGACGGCGGCATTGAATTCTTGCCGTCTTCGGTTTCATTCCACGCTTGGGACAGTACCATGAGTTTCTCTTGGTCTGTTTCCTCGCGGAGTTCTTTCGGCATCATTTTCACCCGGAGGTTTTCAAATTCGGATTGAATACTCTCAAAATTGAGATGTTCCGTAGTCGGTGTGCAAGTGATTGTCGCAAACGTCCAATCGGGCTGAGACTCGAATTCTTTTGCCGCCGACAGTTTTCCGATAATGGGACGACCGACACCGCCGAGCGTAACCGTTGCCGTTGCGCCGGGTTTCAGTTCGATTCCGTCTATCGAATGGGAAGACCTTCCAGTACCATTGCCTAAAATAATTCTTCGTCCCACGGAGGCAAAACCCGACGGCAGTTGATTGAACAAAAATTTTCCTGACTCATCGGCATTTTCGTTATCGTAGAGCATCGAAAAATGAGGTTCGTTCGAATTCTTGAACGACTCATTGAACGAAATCCAGCACTGAACCGGCAGGTTTTTGCCGGGTTGCGTTCCGACTTTAATGGTTCCTTTCACGCGTCCCCACGGTTCCAGTGTAACGGTTTTATTGCCGACCAACGCCTCCCATTCTTGCTGTGTGAGTCGTTTGAAGCCAGAATCGTGCAGAAAAATCAGAAGGTAATCGACCGGAGGAGCATCTGGGTGGACATACCGATTATGGGGTTCCGCCTCAAGGTCGGTTTCCCTCAATTTGAATCGTCCTTCGTTGTCTGTCGAAAAACGTGCTTCCTGCCCCTGCTGAAATCGACCATTTAGCAAGAGTATGCTTCTGCTGTGCGTTATCACTTCCACCTTTGCTCGCCCTGCCGGTTTGCCGTCCGGTTGCAACACCGTACCGGCTAGACCGGAAGATTCTCCCGATGTCTTTTTCAATTTGAATTCAAGAGTGACCGTTCCCGACTTGGCAATCAGGTCTTCTGACCGCAAGCCGTCGTAGCCGTCGGCTTCGACTCGAAGATAATAATTGTCGAACTCGCCGAACCGTTGCCCGGCTTTGCGTGTGAACTTGCCGTCTTTTGCCGATTGCGAACCGAACTCGCGAACTAATCCGCTCGAACCTGTGAACGTAAACCACTCCGTCACGTTAAAACTCGGAATTGCCTCGCCGGTTTCGGCATCGCTAACGGTTCCCGCGATGTCAATCAGCGGCTTGAAAACGTACACGTTTTCCTCGTCGCCGTATTTCAACGAGTCATACTTGATCGCGATATTCTGATAATCATTGTTGTCAATTTCGAGATCAAAACTGCTGTCCGGTGCGTTTTCCCAAACGAATCGACCATCGGTGCCGGTTTTAACCGCCCCGAATTCATTGGCACCAACGAACATTTGGCGGGTGCCTATTGCTTGTCCGCAATAATTCATCCAATTCCGTGGGGAAATTCGCATTCCTTCGAGGGGCTTACCGTCGGGATCGACCGCTTTGAGAATGATCTTTCGCCCTTTTTTCATGACGATATTTAACGGCTCCATGTCGGACGTAATTTCCGTCAACACAATGACATCCGGCGCAAAATCGCCGTGGCAAATACCGAGGTCAACGGTTCGCAAGTCCCCTTTCGGTAAGCAGTTCTCGAACACAAATTCACCGTTTTCATCGGTTTTGGTCGCACCGGCTCCAAACAGCCTATTTTGGTCATACGCGGCATTGCATTGGAGAAGAGCACCGACAATCGGCTTCCCCTGTTCATCCACGACTTTTCCTTTGAGCGGCAATCCTTTGGGCAGCACAATGGTTTTCGCAAACTTTCCGTCAGCATTTTTTGCGGCGAAATCCTTGAACGTTTGCCCTTCGCTGATCCGCAATCTCGGATAATCGTCGTGGGTAACACTCATGTCGAAGTTTTGCTCGAACTGATCTTTCGGCAGAACTTGGTAAATCCAATATCCGTCGGCATCGGTTTTGATCCACTGGGCGTAATTCGCAAACATCGTGTTGTCAGGATGATTCATCCGACCGACGAGGCTTACGCTGAATTCAACGTATGCCCCTGCGACCGGTTTGCCGTCTGGATCAACGACTCGACCGCCGATGGGTGCCGCCGCCTTTTCCGGCATTTTGAACGTCAGTTCTGTCGGCAGCGGTTCCTTTGCCGTATCCAACCAGCGGAGTTCATACGGGGCAAAACCGTCGGGATAGAGAACGATTTTGAACGTCCTTTGCTGATCGAAATTGGCAAGCGGCACGGAGCATTTGCCGTCGGTCAGATCGAAGTTGCGAGGTTGGTCTCCTTCCCAATCCGCCGGTCGCGGGTCGGGATAGGTACGGATATAACCCGTAGAGCAGGGCTTGCCGTCTGCATCGAGCAGGGTAACGGCAATTGCGGGGATTGGCTCATCCGCCGAAACGAGAATGGGGCAGATGGCGAAAAGGAATAGGATGGCGGTCAAGCGTGGTGTGGTCATTGTTTGGCTCCTTGTTAATAAATTTGTTCCGTAACCGTGTGAAACGCAACCTTATTTTTACCTCATTTTTCTGACGAAACAACCTCAGTAGCAACGCGGTTCAAAAAATGTCTGACCTCATTACCTAATTCGGAATAAGGTAATGAGGTTAGGTTTATGGGTGCCTCTTGGCTACTGAGGTTGTTTTGTTTTTGGGGAATAAGGTAAAAATTAGGTTGCTCACCGGGGGGCTAACGCCCCGCCGCTCTTATTCCTTTCTCCTCACCTTGCCATATTCACGAGCGTTTGGGCAATTCTCGGCAACGGTACCAGTGATTCCGCACCCCCCTTGGCATACGCCTCTTTCGGCATTCCGAAAACGACGCAGGTTGCCTCATCTTGTGCAATGTTGTGCGCACCGGCATCTCGCATCGCTTTCATGCCGTTCGAACCATCCGCTCCCATGCCGGTCAACATCGCTCCGATTGCCTTGTTGCCGACATTTTTCGCCACGGAAAACATCATTTGATCGACCGAAGGACGATGTCCGCAACAGAGCGGAGCATCGAAACACTTTACTCCCCAGCCGCCTCCCATTCGGACGACTTCCATTTGCTTGCCACCTTGGGCGATGAGAACTCGACCGTCGTAAATCATATCACCATCGGCGGCTTCTTTCACGACGATTTGGGCGAGACCGTTGAGTCGGTCAGCAAACATTTTGGTAAAACCGACCGGCATGTGTTGCACGACGACGGTGCCGATGAAATTTTTGGGAAAACCGCAGATCACTTCCCGCAGGGCTTCGGTTCCGCCGGTCGAGGCACCGATGGCACAGATTTTCTTGGCGGGCGTTTGACCAGCGGCTTTGTTCGTTGCCCCAGCACCCGCGAGAGCAGGCTCGTACTGCCTGTTTTTCCACTGAGAAACGTTGACGGTCGATGCAATTTTGACTTTGGTACACAGTTCGTCGATCATCGTGCCGAGATCGCCGCCTTTGGGCTTCGCTACAAAATCGACGGCACCCGCTGCCATTGCTTCGAGCGTCGTTTTTTGTCCTCGTTCGGTAAGACTGCTCACCATCACGACGGGAATCGGATATTGCGGCATCAAACGGCGGAGAAATTCCACTCCGTTCATTTTCGGCATTTCCACGTCGAGAGTCAGAACATCGGGACGTAGTTTCACGATAGCATCCCGACCGGCGTAGGGGTCGGACGCAGTTCCGCAGACTTCGATATTAGGGTCTTGGGAGAGTCCTTCGGAGATAATCCGTTGAACCAGTGGAGAATCATCAATAATAAGCACACGAACGACGCGACCCGGCATAATGACTTCAAAACGCTCCAGATGAACCAGTTTTGCCCCATTGTAACAGGGAGAGGCAAACGATGCAAGAGACGCACACGTCCTTTTAGCCCACTGAAGCATTTTCAATGCCTGGTGTTCTGGGAAAGGACGCACGATGCTTTTGAGCAAATCGATTCCACCGACTGCAATCGCATCAAAACGCTACATTTTATGTAAAATCCGTGCAAAATAGAACACTATTTTGCACAGTGTATCATTTTACCCATTCGTTTGTTTTTTTGTAATTCCTTATAAAATAGGAAGTTAGGACAATTTTTTCAAGAATTTTCTTTCGGCACGGGAATTGCTACGATATAAAAAAGAGTATATACTCACTATGCTGTTAAAAACATTTTAGCCGAATTCGTTCGGCAGGAAAGGAAACAAATGTTAAAAATCCCGTTCGCCATAAATCGAAACTGTCCACTCATTTCGTTATTAGTCTTTGTGATTGTTTTATTATCTGCTGTCGGGGCAACGGCGGAAACTTATACCGTTGGCGGAACAGATGCCGCTTACGCAACTCTTGAAACACTCCGCACAAGTGATGTTCTTGCGGATGGCGATACGATTATTCTCAACGCCGATGACTCGTCGTTGGAGAAGGCGTTTACAAACACTCTCACCATTCAGGGAACAGGAAAAATCTCCTCTGCCACTTTATCAGACCGTTTTTTTGGCAATGATGTAGGTAACGTTACACTCGACTCGGTCTCCTTGGGATTTAGTGGTTTTAGTGATAGCGCAATTTTTGCTGATGGCATCTCAATCATGGGAGGAGCAAACACGTTCTCTGGGAACACGGCAATGTCCTATGGCGGCGGTGCGATAAAAGCCGTTTATGAGAATGTCAACATCAGTGGTGGAACTAACACGTTTTCCAACAATCAAGCGGATTCCTTTGGCGGAGCGATCTACGCTTTTGGTGATGTCAACATTACCGGTGGAACCAACTTTTTTTCTGAAAACGTGGCAAAAACCAGCGGCGGAGCGATTGCCTCGGGATTTGGGGTCCAGATCACCGGCGGAACAAATACATTTTTCGGCAATACGGCGACACTCAACGGCGGGGCTGTGTTCGTTGGCGGAGACAAAGGTGTGTTTCGGGCTACGGACGGCGATTTTACGTTTCGGGGCAACCAGGATTCAATCGGTACCGAAGGAAAGGCAAATGCGATTTATATGTCTGGTAATGAATTCGCAGACCCCCTGACGCTGACGCTTGCCGCCGAAAAAGGGCAGAGCATCTACTTCTACGACCCCATCACGAGCAGTTCAACTTACAAAAATCTCGCCATTCACATCAACCCCGAGGCGACGGATACCGGTAGAGTGGTATTTGACGGTTCGGACTATACCTCCGACGCAGATCGACACAGTGCGGTCTATGGAAATACCACCGTCAGACATGGCACGATGGAAATGAACGGAAGCGTGATTTACGGTGCCAGTGCAACTGTCGGTAGTTTCACTCTCAATGAGTGGGCAGCACTTTCCTCTGATGCAACGACAAACCGGATTCAAGCGGATATCATCACGATGAATGGAAAAGTGGACATTGCAAAGGGCGGGACGCTGGAACTAGCGGCTACCAGTGGTGTCTATGTTAACGGCACCGTGAATATGGGACTCGGTATGGATTCGTTTGGCTTTATGGATGTTCTCGGTGATTTGACCTTTGGCAGTGATGCTATGCTAAGTTTGTACTGGGGCGAGGGTTTTGATTCCCTGTATGTCGGCTGGACTAAAGATTACAGTTTGTTCGGGGCTGAGAACATGATTGATTTTACGGATTTTGACCTCGACATGTCCGCCTTTTCGGATTATCAAGCATTTCGTTGGGATTGGAATGACAGCGTTGGCATCCTGACGTTGTCGTATTCCGGCACGAGTGTGCCGGAACCTGCCACGCTTGCCCTCGTAGGACTCGGATTGGCAGGACTGGGACTGGCACGACGGCGACGTATCGTTTAGCCGGGTACTCCGGCACTACGGGGCTTCAAGCGTCGAAAGATAAAGTTGTATCTGCCGTTGAGCCGGTTGACTCTGCCGAATGAGTAGACAACCCGAAGGATGATCGACAATAATATCACCGCCGCCTTTCGTTTCCGGCTGGTCGGCAACGAACCATGACTCCGGCTCTACAATCGAACGCAATGACCGGAGAATGTCCTCCGGCGTTTCGTCCGTTTGAAGTTGATAGCGAAGCACTTCCACCGTCATTTTTTCCGGTTGCCGAACCGACTCCGCTGTTGTAATTTCGAGCGTCTGATGGTCAATAATCCTGTACGACAAGGTAGCCGATTCCACTGAAGCGAGCGACAATTCCAGTGCATCATTGACTGTTCCGCCGTTACATTGCACGGTGGTTGGAATTGTCGCAAACGAACATAACGCACGATGAAGCGATTGATGGTCAACAAGTATCGTTAACTCCGTTGCCGATTCTAATTGATTGACCACCCTGGAAAGCGGGACGGGACGATAATAATTGAGCGTCATCGGTTCCATGACCCGATCCCAGCCGAACGCTTCGGGAGCCAATGTTTCGCCCGTCCATTCCGTTTGCTGCGGTAATTGCCGCACAACACGAAGTTGCTCTAAAAACCGCAAAATGTCGTCTTGTAACCGCTTGGGACTTTTTCCATTAACCACGTCATGTACGACAGATAATTTGTGTTCAGGCAAAACGGTAACGGTTCCTTCGGGGCAAACGAGTCGTTGAATCATTTCGGCGAGCACTTTGGCAGTCAGGTCGTCGGTTTGGTTGGCAAAGTCGGAAACATCAAACGTTAAATCCGTTTCATCGGCACTGTCCTTCGGTGAAATCAGTATTTGCCGATCCACGGCAATCCATCGTAATCCCAGCACGGCAAGCGTTTCCGTCAAAACTGTTTCGATGGTCGTTTCCTGAAATTGCCCGTTAGCCAATGTCTTGACCGAAAGAGAAAGCGGTTTCATTTCGTCGATGTCCAACGTCATAGGAATTCCCGTCAGACAAGAGACGGCTCGAATAAATTCGACCAGATTGTTCTGGTTGATGTCCAGTTCGAGAATTGGCAAGGCAAGTCTTTCGGCAATGTCAATGTTCGGCACGGACGTTTCCAGCAAGCCGGGCATTTTCCGTTCAAAGACGGACAAAGTATCGTTCGGGACTTGCCGTTCCTCGTGTCGTATCTCCGGTTCGGCTTGTTGGGGCGGCACGATTTCCGGCGATTGCGTGTCCACCGGCTCTGCGTCAAGCGGTTTGGGAACCTCTTCTACGGGAACAATCGGCAACGGTTGCTCCACCGGAACCGGCTTGGGAAGTTCCGACGGTTGTGGAGCGGGTTGGTGAGACACCATCCAAAGACCAATAACAGCAAGCAAAAGGAACAACAGACCGATCAGGATGCCCATCAACACTTTTCGGGTCTTGATTTCTGTTTCGGAAACGTTGGCTTCCGGTGCAACGATTTCCAAAAAGAGATCGGAGCGGCGGTTTTCTTTTGGTACTTGACCAATAACGCCGGAGCCTGTTTCATTGGTCAAGACATCTGGAAACCGTTTATGAACGGCGGGTTGAGCGTTGTTTTGGGGAGCCTGGGTCGGTGCCTCATCGAGAAGGGGAACGAGAACCATACTGCCGCATTTTGGACATGCCAAAATTCTGCCGATCAGTTTCGCATCCTTGACGATGAGTCTTGCGTCACATGTAGGGCAAAGGAAGGTGAACATAGCGGAGTAACGTTTAGATACCTCCTTTTTACCTTATTTCCCCAACAAAACAACCCGGAATCGTCAGGTTGCGAAACAACCGCCGGTGCTTGTATTGCCGGAAACAACGTGATAGAATTCCCTCATTGTTTCCATTTCCCATAAACGTTCAATAGAAAGGTTTCTCCCACTATGACTAAAAAGTCGATTGCTGCTGTCGATGTTGCAAACAAGACCGTCTTTATCCGCGTTGATTTCAACGTTCCTCTCGACGAAGCGACCGGTAAAATTACCGACGACCGCCGAATCGAGATGGCACTGCCGACGATCAAATCCGTACTGGATCGCGGCGGAAAAATCATTCTCGCCAGCCATCTCGGTCGTCCCAAAG
>Ga0082212_10010793_pt1 | contig 11650 bp, 6 predicted proteins | sample TergutNt197P3_FD_71548 | JGI IMG/M metagenome (GOLD analysis project Ga0082212, IMG submission 71548) | Neocapritermes taracua P3 segment gut microbial communities from Petit-Saut dam, French Guiana - Nt197 P3 | ecosystem: Host-associated > Arthropoda: Insects > Digestive system > Gut ... | reverse complement strand
TGATTACCCCATTAATAATAACATCCCTTTTACTGCTCGGCATATTGCTGATCAAATCTATATTTTTCAGCAATACCTTGGTCGGATATGATGAGAAAAATTCCGATTTATATTCTGTTGCACTGGAACCAAGCGCCCAAGAAAATAGCGAAGATGATATCCCCTTTGAAAACGACAATCTGTCAGCCTCGGAAAAATATGAAGATGATATTTTTGATTATGGTGAAAATCTTGAAGATAAGGGAATCGCTCCGTCTTCCATTTGGTCAGTCGCTGCCGATATGACAGAATTCGCACCGGGGTTTACGAAAGAACCGATTGGCGATGAGCTTTTTGCTTACATAAGCGGAGTGTCCTTTCCGGTGACACTCGCGGAGCTAGCCCCTATTCTTAAACAGCGGGATATGAACCTGAGTGATTCTACGGAAATTGAGCGAATGTTTCCGAATATCGTTGACGAAAATGAAGAAATCGCCATTTCCCGTGAAGAACTAAACTTCCTAACCCTGCTATATTATGACTTTGATGGTAATGAACAAATCGGTGAGCTGATTTGCAATATTGCCCTTGCCGATGACTTTCTGGCGATTTTTTATGAGCTTTACCTTAACAAATACCCGCTTGAAAGAATTTGCCTTGTAGAAGAATTCGGCGGCAGTGATCGGCTGGCGATGATCAGCAATAATACCACCGGTTTTAATTACCGAAAATCTGCTTCCGGCAACTTGTCGAAACATGCACTCGGTTTAGCTATCGATATCAACCCTTTTTATAATCCATATATCATATACGATAAAGAGGGCAATATCACCAGACTCTCTCCGGAGGGCAGCGATTATTATATTGACCGGGATAAAGATTTTCCTAATAAAATAGATGAAAATGATTTGTGCTACCGCCTTTTTAAAGAACATGGCTTTTTCTGGGGCGGCGATTGGAAGCTTGAAAAAGATTATATGCATTTTCAAAAAGTGCCGTAAATAATTTCTGGTTTTTCAATAAAATTTCCCATCAATACTGAAGCTAACCCCTGTCATTCTGCTGATTTGCTTGATTGACCAGCCTTTTTCAATTAATGCTTTTAGATATTTATCCCGCTGATTATTTCCTAATGCTCGATACTCTGCTGCGCTATCTTTCCGTTTATCCTTTTTTTCTTCGTAGTCTGTCAACACAACAAACTTATCCCCTTGTGTTTTCTTTGCGTTCAATCGGAAAGCCCGCGGAGAGACCCCATTGATCCGACGAAAAACATCCTTAAAATAATTACTGCTATTAAACCCGCAATCAAAAGCAATTTTCGTAATCGAATCATCCGTAGTAAGCAACGCTTGACATGACTGCTTAATCCGAACATAGGTTATATATTCCTTAAATGTCACACCAGCCACTTTTTTAAATTTTCTGGATAAATAAGTCGGACTTAAATTTATTTTCTTTGCAACATCTTCCAAAGTAAGCGATGCAGCGTAATTAATCGCAATATAATCAAAGGCATCTTCGATATCTGAACTGGCACCACGCGTACCCATCGGTTTTTCATATACAAAAACGCCGCTTCTTTTAATCCCAAGCAATAGCTCCAAACTCTGATAGACAAGAAACTGTCGCGAATATTCATCCGGGAAGCTACTTTCTTCAACCATCCGGCTAAGAATATCTTCCATTTGCAGCCGTCCCCGATTCGAAAAGATTACTTTACCCGAATGATTAACCGCGCCGTACATATCGGGATATTGGTCCCAGAAACTTTGCGGTATTACCTCAAGTTCACAGTAAACAACAATACGCTCGCAGGGCACCATCCCCTCATACCGGGTGCTATGGGAATCACCGGGCGCAACGATAAACATATCGCCTGCCTTCAAGTGATATGTCGTATCATATAATGTATAAAGACAATTCCCCGTCTTTAAATAAAAAATCTCGCAATAAATATGTGAGTGTTCATAAGTCATCGCAAAACTGGGAATCCTGACCTTTTTTTCAATATAAATGCCTTCGATATTTTCTTCAACATGCATGGTTAAGTCCTCTGTGCAATCCACCTCTTTATTTTACCACATTTTAATAAACATGGCAAATAATATGTAGTATTTTTATATTAACGCATATTATTTGTATTTTCTATTGGGCAAGTTCATTATAGTTAAGATTATTCACATAAGTTCTTTACATCATTAGCAGACTTTATACCACGCCGTATTCAAGAATCAAAAACGATCCCAAGGAGAATTGGCTATGGAAGGTTTAAAAAGAATCCCGCTACGATTTTGGGCACCTCTTGCAGGACTAGCCGGTATAATCATATGCCTTTTGTCAAGTTGGGTCAATATCACGAATTCGAAAACGATCATCGGAGTCGATCCGGCGGCAGTTAATCTTTTTAATCTGTTTTCCTTGATAAATAAACCGGAAAACAATGTTATCCAGATATTTTTACTTATCTTGGCGATGCTTTTGATACTTTCGATAGTCATGCTTATTACATCGCTCGTTTTGCTGATAAAACATAATTTTAGCCATTTAAAAATTCAGATCACCTTTACCTATATCGGCTTTGCTCTCGCCGCCATAATTCCCCTTGTCTTTATTATTTTTGCGGCTAGTGTTAATGATCCGGCGATCATGAAACCGACCGCGATGCCGGCCATTCAAGCCGTAATTGCATTAATCGCCCTATGTGCCGCCGTTGATAAATTAGCCGCCGCTATCCGCAAAGATTGGCAGATTTATGCGTTGCTGGTTCCGGCTGTTCTTCTGGTTTTTATTTTTGTTTATCTTCCTATGTATGGTATCCAAATTGCGTTTCGTGATTTAAAACCGGCTTTTGGAATAGCCGGAAGTAAATGGATTGGCCTTAAGAATTTCACAGACTTCTTTGCCTCCTATTATTCGACACGTTTAATCGTTAATACATTTCTTCTCAATATTTTTGGCTTGCTTTGGGGATTTCCCTTTCCGATCATTATGGCGATTTTCTTGCATCAGCTTACCTCAAAGCGTTTTAAAAAATTTACCCAAACGGTAATTTATGCCCCGCATTTCATTTCACCGGTAGTTATGGTCGGGATGATTTTCCTTTTCCTTTCACCAAGCAGTGGGCTTGTTAATCGATTGATTGAGGCACTTGGGGGTACTCCGATCGCTTTTATGCTAGACTCGGCATGGTTTCGAACCATTTTCATCTCGACTGATGTCTGGCAACATGCCGGTTGGAATACCATTCTTTATATCGCAACGCTAACCGCAATCGATCCATCTTTGAATGAAGCCGCGAAAATAGATGGCGCAACAAAACTCCAAAGAATTAAATACATCGATATTCCGCATTTGATCCCAATTATCGTGATGCTGCTGATTTTGAACTGTGGTACGCTGCTTGCCTCTAATGTTGATAAAGCTTTACTGATGCAAACGGACGCGAATATCCCAACCTCGGATATCATCGGCCTTTATGTTTATCGGATGGGTATCGAAAGCGGTCAATTTTCCTATACTGCGGCGATTAACCTACTGGTTAATGTCATAAACTTTGCCATGATTCTAAGCGTCAATTGGATATCGAAGCGATTGAACCAATCGAGTTTGTTCTGATGTGATTTGAAGGAAGTTGATAAGGGTTAGAAAGGCATGGATTATTAATATGGCTGATAATTTAGTTAAAAAAGAAGACCGGCTTGCAAATCGTTCTTCCAAGGAAAAATTATTCGATTACGTTAATAATGTGATCTGGATTATCGTTTTGATAATCATTCTATATCCGTTATGGCTCATCATTATCGCTTCCGTTTCAAGTGCCGAGGCAATTTATAGCGGCAAAGTATTATTTGTGCCAATTGATTTTTCACTAATCGGATATGAGGCGGTTTTCCAGCACCCATTGTTAATGCGTTCTTATTTGAACTCGTTTATTTATACATTCTTTGGGACGTTTATTAGTTTTATGGTTACGATGATGGCGGCATATGCCCTTTCGCGTAAATTCTCCGGCAAAAAATTCGTCAATTTTTACTTCATTTTTACGATGTTTTTTACCGGCGGCCTCATTCCGCAATTTCTGATGAATCAGCAGTTGGGGCTTTATAATACTGTTACGATTATGATTATTATTAACTGTGTTTCGATTTGGAATCTGATGATTGCCCGAACCTATATTTCTAATACGATTCCGAACGAGCTTTATGAAGCGGCTGTGCTAGATGGTGCGAATCATTTTTCTTATTTTTTTAAAGTAGTTATGCCGTTATCGCGGACCATTATTGCTGTCCTTTGCGTTTACTATGGTGTTGCGCGCTGGAATGACTTCTTTACTGCCTTAGTTTATATTAGGGACGATGTGAAGCTGCCACTTCAAACAGTTTTGCGAAGAATCATCGCCACGGCACAGGCCGGCTCATCGCTTGATTCTTTTATGGGGTTTTTTGGTGACGGCCGTGTCATCTCGGATGCCATTCGCAGAGCCGAAGTCGTCAAATACTGCTGTATCGTTGTTGCCACGGCACCGGTTATTTTCCTATTTATTTATATGCAAAAATTTTTCGTCGAGGGCGTTACAATGGGATCGCTCAAAGGATAATGGTTTTTATCGCTTAATAAGCGACTAAACAATATACTAATCATTTAGGAGGAGAAAAATGAAAAAGAAAGTTTTAGCAGTTTTATTAGCAAGCATTATGGCATTTTCCGCAGTGGCTTGCGGCAGCGGTACCGATGATACACCCACACCGCAAGCGGAAACCGTAACACCACCTTCCAGCGATGCAGAGAAGGCGCAAGAAACACCGGCGGCCAACACATCATCTGAACCGATCACCATCAATGTCATGCAATGGGCACTTGATAACCAAACCACCGATTTCGAAAATCTTTGGTTCTACAAGCAACTGGAAGCCGACACCAATGTAAAAGTCAACTGGACGGTCGTAAAAGAAAGTGATTGGAACCAAACCCTCAACTTAACCTTTGCAACCACTGATTTACCCGATGTTATCATCAGGCCTAACCAAAACTTAAATCTTGAAGACTGGGGCGTCGATCAAGGATTAATTATTCCACTGGATGATTATCTTGAATATATGCCGAATTATTCTTCTCGCCTTGACCTTAATAATGTCGCTGACTCCATGCGCTCAAGCGATGGAAAAATGTATTACATTGGTTATTTGATCGCCCAAAAGATTAATCACAATGCGCATTTCTTCATCAATAATACTTGGCTCGATGCCGTTGGGATGGAAATCCCTAAAACCGTTGATGAGCTTACCGAAGTTTTGAAAGCATTCCGGGATAATCAACCCGGTGAAAGCGGTATGTACCCGATGAGCGGCGGCGGCGGTATCGAACATCATGTCGAAGGCATTTACACTTATTTCGGTATGTTTGGAGTTCCGCTTCAGCGTTGGTCTTATGCGGTTATTAATAATAATGACAGAGTTATTTTTCCCGGACATATGAGCGGCTTCCGTGAAGCGGTAGAATGGTTGGCGATGTGTTATGCCGAAGGCCTGCTTGACCCCGAAGCATTAACCCAGGATGAAAACTCATGGAATGCGAAAGTAAACGGTAACCAAGTCGGTTTCCAGACTTACTTGCGCCTAATCAACAGTGCCTGGGCTAATCCGGATACGATCGAAAATTGGGTTTCCATCCTTCCGCCTGCCGGCCGCACTGGTGCAACGATTCCCAGAGAACTTGAAATTCCTGAATTTGGCGCGGTTCTTACCGTTACGAACAAAAATATTCCGGAAACCCTTCGCTGGCTTGATGCGCAGTTCGAAACTGAGCGGATGCTGACGGCTTTTAACGGACCTGTTAATGCTGATGATGTGGCACTTTTAGGTGAAGATGCTGAAGATGGCCCGCCGTTAGTATTTGATGATGGTATCTGGAAAGTCGCTTATACCCCAGGAAACGATGCTTTATATAAAATCGTTCCCGTTGCACAAGGGCAATTTTTCGCCCCCGGTGATTATTACTTCGATATCTTCGATTTACCGCCGCACCGTATCGAGCGAATGAACTATGCGGTTGAGTATGATACTGCCGGTGTTGTTGAGAAAAATTCATACATGATCCTAACAAGAGTTCTTAAACCGTCACCAGAGGACGCCACCGAACTTCAACGTCTCCACGCCGACCTGGAAACCCTGATGAAAGAAAACATCGCCAACTTTATTATCAGGGGTGTGACCGATGACAGTTGGGATAAATTCTTAGCTGATGCCGATAATATTGGTATTAGCAAGTATACAGGAATTTATCAGACATATTATGACGCTTATTTGGCTGCTATCCGCTGATTGCTTCCATTGAATTTAGAATAATGCCCCCTATGGGGCATTATTTTTTTTCACGCATACCAGACATAATCCAGCATCTCCTTATAAAACCCCGCCTCTTTCAAAATCCCCGCCATTTCCGCCGGATATTCCTTAACCGTAATCCGCTTCTTTTCCGGATATATCCTTTTTTGTTTCATAAGTAAGACAAATGCTTTCATGATTCGCGTCAGCAAATCTGCGTTTTGGCCGCCTAACACCCGCAGCACCCTGCCCTGCCGCTCCAGAACCACATACGGAACGCCAAGGTAAAGCGCCACCGCCGTCCCCGGCACATTCATAAAATCCTTGCCCGCTAAAGCCTTACCCCAGACCTGGCCGGGGTCAACCGCATTCAGCCAGATAATTTCATCGGCATTACTCTTTAATGCCCGCATACCTTCACTTCCCGAAGCTTCACCAGCCCCCTCGCCAAAATCGTCAAAGCGGCCAAGCGCCGCAATAACCCCCTCATATTCCTCGGCCCGAATAAACTGCGCCCCGCTCATCCCCTTAATATAATAACCGCGCCGGACTTTGCCAATATATTCCCAAATCCGGAGAATCGATAATGCCTGCCCCCAGCCGCTATCCGCACCGTATGGCCGCTGATAAGTTTCCCGGCAAAGAATGATATGCCGGTCAAACAACTGTAACAGCCAGTCTTCCAATTTCTTGACGTGCAACGGCCTGACGATATCCCATCGCCCCGTTGCTAATGCCATTACCCGCGCATTTACCCGCGCCCTTGGTGATGCCTTCTTCATTTTATCCCGATTCAGCCACTGCCTGACCGGCAGAAAACTATCGGCACATACCAGCCCCTTTTCAGCAAGACTAAGAAGCCCATCCTGCGCTGTCCCCTCTAATTGAAGATGATTAAAGGCCTGCAAAAAACTGGCTCCGCGTTTTACTAACTCTTGAAATAACAAAGCCTCATCCGGCATCAAATCCATATCGATGGCGGGCGGCATCCAATCAACATCATCATACCGCTCAAAGCAAAGCAATCCACTCTCCGCAAATCGCCAAAAATACGCACCCCCGGCTAATAACTGGTCAAGCATATTCTCCCGGTACCCTTTCACCCGCCGGGGCAAAATCACCGCCTCCCACCAAGCCGCCGGGAAAGCTGCTCCTGAATATTGGCGAATCGCTGACTCCAATTGTTCCATCGGCGAAACATTTTTATCAACCCGTGCCGCCATCATCGCCGCGTAAACATAGCTAGGGTGGGTGACAGCCTGAGCGCGCAAACTGAAAACAGTCGCTTTTTGCGCCCGTGAATAGCGTTTATTATGATAAAAAATATCCAAATCGCAAATCACTTGCCCGGCCGCAAGCAATAATGATAAAGCCTGATTAATCAATTCCAGCGGCAAAAAATACCGCTCAGCGATTTGCTCCGCCCGCATCGCTCCGCGATAATAGAGCATCCGCCTGATGATATTCTGCAAAATCTCCAGGCGCTTTTCACCTGCACCCGTGTCTTCCGCAGAGCCATCAGCTTTTTCCGCAACAACAATCGCTTCCGGCCAATGCCCATCCGCCCCGCTTACATCAGCAGCATCGCCCGCTTCTTCACAAGCCCTCAACGCCTCTTGATATTCCGGCCAATGCTCCGCCGCAATCCATAACCCCGGCTCAATATAGGTAATTAATCCCTTTGCCGTCAACTCATTAATCCACAATGCCGCTTTGGATTTCTCGCCATTCTCCAAATCATCATTACCGAAACCATCCGCGCCTAAAAACGACACCTCTGTCATATTTTCCCGGCGGCAGACATCCCGCAGCTCATCGGCCAGCAAATCCCCTTCAATCATCAAAAGCGTATGCAGCTCATCCGCATTCTCCGGATACTTGCTCCGCACCATCTGCCGCTCCAGCTCCTCCGGAGCCGGTTTCATCGCTTCGGCCAATTGAAGCTCCGCATCAACCGCTTGCCTGATCCCATCCGTCGTCGGAGCATAGGAATACATCTGCGCCGCCTCCACCTGCCATTGCAATGGCAAGGACATCGGCGACGGCAGCTCCGTAAAAACCTCACGGACCGTTATCGCCCCGCTATGGATGCCGCCCAAAATCTTAAACATCCCCTCTATATCCCAGATTTCTTCCAGACATTCGCGCCTCGTTTCGCGAATCAGCGGATGATTCACATCCGTAAACTGGCCGTCAACCCGCAATGAATCAAGCATCTCGGTACTCTTTATCCGTTGGAGCCAAAGCGGCTGCCGCCCTTGGCTTTTCATCCCCATCATCAGCGCCCGCCCCGCATTATAACGGAAAGTCATATTAAAAACCGGCGTCGCCGGCAGCATCGCCTCAAGAATTTTCCGCGCCCGTTTCGGCGGAATCGTATAAATCAGCCCCTCCGGCAACACTTCCTCACCATAAGGATAAAGCAAAAAACCATCCTCTTCATCCACACAGCCCACATTCGCCGCCACCGCTTTTCCGGCCACATATTGCATCAGCAAGGACAAAGGAGCGTTGATTTGCCGCCCGAACATCGCATGGACCATAATCTGATGGCAATTATTATGATCGGTAAAATGCTCGACAATCATCGTTTTATCATCCGGCAGCACCCCAGTCGCCGCGACCTGCCGCCGCAAAAAATCTGCCGCTGTCCCTGCTGCCGAATCATTTAAGCCCATTGCCGCTAAATCATCCCCCAGCGTGCCTTCTTCAATCCCCCGGGCAAATTGGCCGAACATTTTTCCGAACTCCAGGCTCGTTGAAGCCGAACGCCCTTTGATTTCCCCTTTCCAAAACGGCAGCCTTGCCCCGTCAATCGAAGTCGGGTCAACGATCACCATGTCATTTTTGATCTGCTTAATCTTCCAGGCAAACGAGCCTAAAATAATTTTCTCGCCAACCCGCACCTCATAAACGAATTCCTCATCTAATTCGCCAAGATGCACCCCCTCGGCATTCTTCATCGCATACAGGCCTTTGTCCGGAATCGTTCCCCCCGCCGCAACCGCCAGCATCCGGCTATAATTATCACCGTTTACCTGCTCATGGAGCCGGTCATACAAAAGTCGCGGCCGCACCGGAACCTCACGGCGATGCTCATAATCACCGGCCAGCATACAGAGAATATCTTTGACATCTTGCTTCGTTACGTCCCGGAATGAATACGTATGTTTCAGCAATTCCATCACATCATCAATGGTATAACCAATTACCGACATCGAAACCAAATGCTGCGCCAAAATATCAAAGCATTTAAGCGGCGGCTTCGCAACCTCAACCCCGCCCCACCGGGCGATTTCCGCTGTCATCCCGCAATAAATCCCCTCCGGCGCTGTCCGTGGGTACATATACATATAACTGGTCCGGCCAGGGTTATGCCCCGCCCGCCCCAGCCGCTGCATCGTACCCGAAACTGTCCGGGGACAGCCGATCTGCAAGACCTGGTCAATCTCGCCAACGTCAATCCCCAGCTCCATTGAGGATGTCGCGCATAAAAGCCGTAATGTCCCATTACGGAGATTCACTTCCGTTTCAAAACGCTGCTCTTTTGACAAACTGCCATGATGAACCCGGGCAAATCCATCACCGCCCAGCTCATTCACATAATAGGCCAATTTCTCCGCATAACGCCGCGCCTCAGTAAAAGCAATCACACTGCGGCTGCCTTGGCATTGCTTAAATACCTCCTGCGCCAGCTCCTCCCAAATCGGATCCTTACGCCGCCCCTTTAGCGGAATCGTGCCCTTTATTTCAATTTTAATATTTTTTTTCATCACCGGCGCAACAATCACCGCCCCCTGGCCCGGCGCCAAATACTCCGCCGCTACTTCCAGTGGCCGGATCGTCGCCGAAAGGCCGATGCGCTGAACCGGCTTTCCGCACAAGACATCAAGCCGGGCAATCGACAACATCAAATGCGCGCCTCTTTTGGTATCAATCAGCGCATGCAGTTCATCAATAATAATTGCCTGCGTTGTCTGCAAAATTTTTTGGCTGGCTTTCCCGGTCAGCATCAAGTAAAGCGATTCCGGCGTAATAATCAAAATATGCGGTGGCCGGCGAATCATTTTTGACCGCTCCTTCTGCGGTGTATCACCGGTCCGGATCGCGATGCTGATATCCGTTGATTGACCGAAAAGCTGACGCTCCTTACTGCTGATGCCATCAAATGGCCGATTCAAATTTTCCCGGATATCACTGGCCAAGGATTTAAGCGGCGAAATATAAATAAGGTATAACTGATCCTCCAGCTTTTCAGCCCGCGCCATCGCTTTCAATTTATCAATAAAAACCAAAAATGCCGACAATGTCTTCCCGGTCCCCGTTGGCGCGCTGGCCAAAACCGGCCGCCCATCCATAATCGCCGGCCACGTTTCTTTCTGTACCTCGGTCGCCTCACCAAACGCTTCGCCGAACCATAACTTAGTCGGCTCACTGAAAATACTTAGGGGGGCATCCATTTCCATTTTATTCTTATTTTCTGACATTGCTTTAAGCATTGCTTACCTCGTTTTTTCATTCATTATGCCCGCTATCAAACCGTAACTCCGTGAGGCCAGGCCACGCGGCCACACCCTGCATTATATTAATTTAAACCCAGCCACCCCCACCTCAAAATCATCAACCCCACAAACCGACATCACATACCCCTCTTTAAAATCAATCGTTTTCATCATCCCCCCCCATTCCCGGCCCTCATCAGCCAAATAAATCCGCCGCCGCGAAAAATCAACCTCAACCCTATCCGGCCCAATCCTTAACCCACCCCCAACACACTTGCAATACGCCTCTTTCATCGTCCAAAACTGATAAAAAACCGCCGCCGCTTCCGCACCGCTAAACATCTGCATGTACGCCCGCTCTTTATCCGTAAGCACTTTCCGCACCAATGACGCATTTACCCCTTTTTTCTTCACCACCTCAACATCAATGCCAACCGCACAATCACTAATCGCACAAACCACCCAGTCCCCTGAATGAGAAACATTAAAGCAAATTTCCGGATAATCCGAAAAAAAAGGCTTCTCACCCGTTGGCCGGGCGATCACTAGCTTCTCCGGTTCCACCCCTGCCCTTTCCCCTGCTATTATCCGTGCCATCGCCTCCCCGGCAAGGGACCGCAAAAAATCCGCTCGAAACCGATACCGGAAAAGCCTTTCCCGCTGGCTTGGCGTAACAAAAGCAAGCCATTTTTCAATGATCGCTTCATCCATATTTTTAATAGACAAAGTATAAATCTGAATTTTTCTCATCCCTTGCCCCATATACCATTATAGAACAAACGTTCTGTAAATGCAAGCCTTTATCATCAGCCAACAATCAAAAGGCCCAACGTCCCGCCCACA
>Ga0082212_10010792_pt1 | contig 11651 bp, 10 predicted proteins | sample TergutNt197P3_FD_71548 | JGI IMG/M metagenome (GOLD analysis project Ga0082212, IMG submission 71548) | Neocapritermes taracua P3 segment gut microbial communities from Petit-Saut dam, French Guiana - Nt197 P3 | ecosystem: Host-associated > Arthropoda: Insects > Digestive system > Gut ... | reverse complement strand
TTTCCGGATTATCCAAACCATTACGCACGGGTGATCGACAACTACACCAACTACGTCCAAAGCCTGATCGATGATTTTTCAGACAAGAACAAGCTGCCGCAGATTGCCATCTCGGTGGATATGCTGGATACCGGCATCGACGTGCCGGAAATCCTCAACCTTGTGTTTTTCAAAAAAGTGATGAGCCGGGCAAAGTTCTGGCAGATGATCGGGCGGGGCACCCGCATCTGCGAAGGGCTCATGGATGGTGAGGATAAGCGGCAGTTTTATATCTTTGATTTGTGCGGCAACTTTGCTTTTTTCCGCCTGCACGCCAAAGGACGCGAGGCCGGAACGGTTGCCACCTTGCAGGAACGCACCTTCAACACCAAGGTGGAGATGGCGTACAAATTGCAGGAGCTTACCTTCCAAACTGAGGAGCTGCAAGCTTACCGCAAGGAGCTTGTGCAGGATTTGGTGGCGCAGATAAAAGCGTTTTCGAGAGAAAACTTCGCCGTAAAACAGCACTTGCGTATTATCGACAAATACCAAAGCGAGGATGACTTCGCAGCGCTGACCTACGAAAATACTCTGCAAATCGCCGAGCACATTGCTCCGCTGGTTTTGCCGTCGGGGGATGATGCCTCCGCTGCACGATTTGACCAGCTTATCTATCAGATAGAGCTTGCCCTGCTGACCGAAAAGAGCTATAAACGGGCAAAGAATGATGTTATTCGCAAAGCAGACGAGCTTACCAAATACGGCACTATACCGGCTATTGCGGCACAGAAAGATTTACTGGAGCAGATACTGCATAACGACTTCTTGGAACGTGCGGGCATTTCGGATTATGAGGATGTTCGTGTCAAGCTGCGTGAGTTGATTAAGTTCATCCCGGAAAATGATCGTGCGCGCTATGATACAGATTTTACAGACGATATCCTCTCCATCGAGTGGAAGGAATCCCAGCTTGATAATGATGATCTGGCCAACTATAAGAAAAAGGTCAATTATTATATCCTTCAGCATCAGAGTATCCCTGTCATAGCTAAGCTCAAGGGCAATCAACCACTCACTTCAGATGACGTGCGTTCTTTGGAAAATATCCTCTGGAACGAGCTGGGCACCAAAGAACAATATGATGCGCAGTATGGTAAAACGCCGCTCGGCGAGCTGGTTCGTTCAATCGTCGGTCTTGACCAAAAGGCAGCAAATGAGGCATTCTCGCGCTTCCTGAATGATGCAGAGCTGGACAGCAGGCAGATGCATTTTGTCCGGCAGATTGTGAATTACATCGTGAAAAATGGCATGATGAAAGATTTATCAGTATTGCAGGAAAGCCCGTTTACGGATCAGGGCAGCATCAGCGAACTGTTTGATGACGTGGCGGTGTTCATGGATTTGCGAGCTGTGATCGAAAGGATAAATAAGAACGCGGTTGCAGCGTAGACCAGACAGAATGAAAGAAATTAGCAAGGAGGTTGTCTTAGTGGGAAACGTACTAAATTCAGTTATAAAGTTTGATTTACATATTCACTCGAAAGCAAGTGAATATAAGGAGAGTGCAGGAATTGTTGACCAATCCACTAAAGAAAACCTCGGAGTGCTTCTCGCTCAACTTAACCAGCACAATGTTGCACTTTTTTCAATAACAGACCATAATCGCTTTGACCCAGAGCTTTACGCAGAAATCAACAGAATCTTAGCACAAGGCGACCATCTATATCCTAATGTCAAGGCTGTACTAGCTGGAGTAGAATTTGATGTTATTGTCGATGAGGGAATGGGTAAATGTCACGTTATAGCAATATTTGATGCAAACAATGAAACTGATAAGTTTGACAAAATTAAAGCTGGCCTACAAGCAAATCTATTGACAGATACCCAAGGAGCATATGCAAAGAAAGATTTCGAGGATATCCTAAAAGCCATTGGACTAAATACGGTTTTGATTGCATCGCAAAAAAAAGACATTCACAATCAAACTGGCAACCATAACTCGCTAAGTGATTCAGCAGTCGATGTAGAAGAAATTATTAGAGTTGGCTATATAAATGCCCTTGAATTTCAAAAACCTAAGGTTGAAGGAATATTGCTTAATAATCTAAAAGAGTTGTCGCTGCCCATTACGCTTTTTTCGGGGAGTGACTGCCATGATTGGTCTTCTTATCCGTATCATGATTGTAAAAACCAAAATAAAGACTTCTATCATTCTAAGGCCAAAATATTACCTACTTTCAAAGGACTGCTCATGGCTGTTACTTCGCCAGAGACAAGGTTTAACTGCAGTGAAAACAACAACACAAACATTATCGACAGCATAGAAACAAAAGATCAGCAGCTTCCTCTTGTAAATGGCGTAAATGCAATTATCGGAGAAAATGGATCTGGCAAAACCACACTACTGAAATTACTCAATGGGAAAACATCAGAAGCGCATGTTAAAAAACTTGTGCGTGATAATGCTCTTAAGGCAAATAATTCTATTGATCCTCAAAAGGTGAGGTATATTGAGCAAGGACAAATAATTAGAAAGTTTAATGAAAAAACTTTGTTTTCGGCTGGTGATGAGACCAACTTCAAAGAATTGGATTGTTTGCCGTTCAAAGAAGCGTATTCTACATATTCTGTTGCCTTGAAAAAGGGAATTGAGACGCTTATTGCGAAGCAAGAGGCATTGAGTTCTCTTTCTAAGCACACCATCACCTATGAGGATGGGATGATTGCGAAAAACTACTACATTGACATAACAGGCAATGAAAGCTTCGAAAGCACAGATAACCCGCACGAAAAAGCGCAAAAAGATATTAACGATCTACTAAAAAAAGCAAATGCCTTATTAAGCGATGCCTACTTTGAACAATATAAAGATCAGTTAGAGCGAGTTGTTAGTGAATTGAAATTTATAAGCGATGATGTTGACAGCAAGTGGGAAACAGTGAACCATGAAGCAAATGTTAAAAATATTATACATGGCTCCGTAGATGATTATTTACTAAAAGTAAAGGAACACTCATCAACAAAGGATCGAGAGATCAAGGAATATGAAAAGAAAAAACGGCAGTTGATTAATGCTGTCATTGCAGCTATCGATGCTTCGGTGTCGGATACTGAGTGGCCTACTACTCCGCCCATTTTGGAAGGAGCAACTAAGAATCCCAAACATGGGTTTTATTTTAACCGTGAGGCTGCATATAACGGGGTTTCTATGTTGGACAGCTTTTATACGAAAATGTTCGTAAAGGATTATAGAGACCCTCAAAAGTTTCAAGAGATCAAGACATTTGAATTGTTTTCAACAGCAATAATGGGGTGTACTTCTACTACAGATATCAACGCAAAGTGGACAGAGAATTTTGAAAAATTTATTGCAGATGCCACAAAGACAAATGACTACATAATGGATGGGGCTGACCAACAGGTAGGGAATACTCTTGGAGAAATGTCGCTATCCTATTATAAATATTTCACGCAGGACGATCAGGACTGGAGTGTCTTAATAATAGATCAGCCTGAAGACAATATATCTAATAACAATATCAGCCAAAAGCTGATTGGATATTTCAATGCTATCCGAGATAGAAAGCAAATCATTTTTGTGACTCATAACCCACTATTAGTTGTTAACTTGGATGTAGATAACGTAATCTTCGTTAAGAATAATAATGGGGAGATTTCAACCAATAATGGATGTTTGGAGTATGAAGATGAACAAACTGATATTCTTGACCTAATCGCAAAGAACATGGATGGCGGAAAAGAAACTATAGAAAAGAGGCTAAAGGTCTATGGAAAAAGTCATTAAACTGATCATGGATGCTGACAAGTCCATAAAAATTCTTGTTAACGATGAGGAAAAACATATTATTGATGTGCAAAATAGAAGTATCTCTGCTGACAAAATCTATGAAATAATTGGGTTTGATGTTGGTGATCAATACTCTGTTGTGTCTGAAAATGCATCGGGTATTGATAAACAGGTTCTGGAGTTTTTCGCTGAACTACTTACGGATGTATCAAAAAAGGTGAATGCGATTGTAGTATCATCTAATAGCTCTGAGGCTGTTTAAATATGCGTAATAACCCCGATAATCTCCCCGACGAACAATCAAAAGGTATTTTGCGCGATGTTCGCAATGTGGGGCATTGGGGGACTGGAGAAGCAGAAGTAACGATTAAGAACGCAAAAGATTTTGAAAGCGTTAAATATCTTGTTATATGCTATAATGAAAATTGACATTAGCGGTACAAAAATCATGCAGACAATCGCTGAAACATGCCTGCTTAACCCGCAAACCACCCGCACGCCCACAGTGAATGCGACCTATGATAGATGCACCTTGATAGATTTTTGACAGCAAAAGCTCGGCAACCCGTTAGGATAAAGATAACTGAGATCATATCCTATCAAATGGAACCAAAATATCTAAACAGAAAAGTTTAGAAACGAGATTAACTCGGCGAGTGGGAGTAGGGAGTGAAAGGTTGAAAACCCCGATACAGCAGAGATTTCAGCATATCAAATCGGGCGTTGATACTGCTTTGATACTAACTTTTATCCCGCGATAACATTTAGACAGAGTGAAAACTCCCGTCTGAACGCTAAGTTCAGGCGGGAGTTGATTATTTATGAAACACACTTCCCTTATTTCGCGGCGCTCATATCTTTTTCGCGAATCTCCGAACGGCGGATCTTTCCGTTCACCGTCTTGGGCAAAGCCTCGACATATTCGACAATGCGAGGATATTTATATGGCGCGGTGATTCTTTTAACATGCTCTTGCAGTTCCTTTGTCAGCTCCTGCGAGCCTATGTAACCCTGTGACAGCACAACAGTGGCCTTCACGGCAAAACCGCGTTCGGGGTCGGGCAAGCCGGTCACGGCGCATTCGGTGACGGCGGGGTGTTCCAGCATGACGCTCTCCACCTCAAAGGGCCCGATGCGATAACCGGAGGACTTGATGACGTCGTCCGTGCGCCCTACATACCACAAAAACCCGATCTCATCCTTATAAGCCGTGTCGCCGGTATGATAAATGTCATCATGCCAGATTTTTTCCGTCATTTCCGCATCGCGGTAATAACCCGAAAACATCCCGAAAGGCTTGCCGCCGCCCGCCGCGTCGGTGCGGATGCAGATCTCCCCGGTGACGCCGGGCGCGGCCTCATGACCGTTCTCATCAGCGATGATCATGCGGTAACCGGGCGCGGGCAAGCCCATCGAGCCGAGCCGGGGCTGCATCCAGGGAAAGCCAGTCCAGCAGCTGAGGGTGGTTTCGGTTTGGCCGAAACCTTCAAAAAGTTTCAGCCCGGTTCCTTCCAGCCAAACCTTGTAGACTTCGGGGTTGAGAGCTTCGCCCGCCGTGGCACAGTGCCGCAGTGAGGAAAGATCATATTTTTTCAGATCTTCTTTAATCAAATAACGGTACATGGTTGGCGGCGCGCAAAACGTGGTGATTTTGTATTTTTCCATCTTTCCAAGAATATCAGGCGCGGAAAATTTATCAAAATCGTAGGTAAAAATCGCGCTGCCGGCCAGCCATTGGCTGTACATCTTGCCCCACAGACTTTTAAGCCACCCGGTATCGGAAACGGTAAAGTGCAGACCGCCCGGCTCGCAGCGATGCCAGAAGCAGCCGGTCATTATATGCCCGAGGGGGTAGGTGTAATCATGCCATACCATTTTGGGATAGCCGGTAGTCCCGGACGAAAACGCCATCAGCATCATATCGGTTTTGACATTAATGCGCGTAACGGGTTTATCGCCGGCGGTTTCCCATTTCCCGTCAAAGTCGATCCATTTTTCATTCGGAGGACCGCCGCCAAACACCGCCAGCTTTTTTATTGTCGGGCAGTCGGGCAAGGCTTCTTCCATCGCCTGAATCACACCGAAACGGGGGGTGGTCAGCAGCATCTTTATCGAAGCCGCATTCATCCGGTATTCAATATCTTTTTGAGTCAACAGGTATGTGGCGGGGACAGCAACGGCCCCCATCCGGTGAAGGCCCATCAGAACCGGCCAGTAACGCCAGTCACGCGACATGGTCAGCATAACCATATCACCCTTTTCAATGCCCTGCGCGATAAAGAAATTGGCGGCCTTTACCGACAGGCGGCGAATATCCTCGTATGTAAAACGTTTTTCTTCGCCTTCATTGGAGAGCCATAACAGCGCAAGCTCATTGGCAGCCCCGCCGCCCTGCGTTTCCGCCGCCAACACGTCCAAGCAGTCAAACGCGAAGTTAAAATCATCGGGCACACTGAGTTTGTAATTTTTTTGCAGATCATCCAGCGTGGCAAAATCATCACGGTGGCGTAAGGTAAATTTTTCGTACAGCGGCATGGGGTTATCCTATTACAACCGCCAAAAATTGCGCCGGAACATTGTCCAGCGCCTGCATGGCGTGGGGGATTGAAGCGTTAAAGTATACACTGTCGCCCGGTTCCAGAACATATTCCTTATCGGAGATAAAAAAATTCATCCGGCCTGAAACCATCCAGTTAAATTCCTGCCCGTCGTGTGAATGCAACACGGGCTTGTTGTCTTTGGGTTCGACCGTTACCATAAACGGCTCGGCCTTTTTTTTCCGGAAGGTAAACGCCAGATGGTTGTACTTGTAAGCGGCCCGGCGGTCAATGGCGTAACCTTCCCCCTTGCGTACCAGCGCCCAATCCGATAAATGCGGGCTGTCCCCGCTCATCAGATCGATAACATCCACACCCAAAATGCGGGCGGCGTTATACAGAAAAGAGAATGAAAAATCCAGTTCCCCTTTTTCATATGCCGCCAATTCCCGCACGGTAACACCTGTTTTTTCGCAAAACATTTCCGGTGTCATTTCCGCGATGTTCCGCAGGGCTGACAAACGCATTCCTATTTCGCGTAACTGTTCGGTCATTTATTTACTCCCTTACTTCCACTGTTCCGTCCAAACGGGCGATGTAGACAACCGGACGGATGCGGGTAAAAAAACCGTTTTCCGCAACGCCGGGGATTTGGTTGATCCCGCGTTCCATGATCACAGGATCAACCGGTTCGGCAAAACGTATGTCCAGTATCAGGTTTCCGTGCTCGGTGATAACGGGGCCGGCCTTACGCAACGCTTCCCGTAATGTCACTGTCGCGCCCATCGCCTCAAGCGCCCTGCTTGCACTGACTCTGGCTTCGGGAACCGTTTCCACCGGAACGGGAAAACCCGTGCCCAGACTGTTAACAATTTTCGTTTCGTCAACTGTAATGGCAAAAGAGGCGGAGGAGTAGGCGGCGATTTTTTCAATTAACAGCGCCCCGCCGCCGCCTTTGATAAGACGGTTCTGCGGATCAACCTCGTCGGCGCCGTCAATGGTCAGGTCAAGGCCGCCGGAAAGCTCCCGCGAATTCAGGGGGAAAAAAGGAATCCCCTGTTTTTCACATTCAATTTCGGATTGAAAACTTGTGGCAAAAACGCGGATATCCTTCAATGCCCCCTGCACCAAAAGTTCCCCGACTCTTCGTATAACAAACATTGCCGTGGAACCCGTTCCCAAACCCAATTTCATGCCGCTTTTTACCAAAGAATCAACGGCCGCCCTGCCCGCAGTTTCTTTCATTTTTAAAACAGCGTCCGGTTTCAGTTCCATTCTAGCCTCTGTCAAATTGAACCCGCGTTAAAAGATATTCCGGAAATTCCCTTCCGGTAAACCGGGCATACTGATACCTGGCCTGACGGATAAGCATATCATAGCCGTTCATGGTACTGCAACCGGCATGAGAAGCCCGCTTCAGAAAAGGTGTGATTTCCGGTTTGTACACAAAATCAATTACTTTTTCGTGTCCGGAAAAACGAACCATCTCAAGAGGATCAGGTGAATCCGGAAGACGCAATGAATCATCCTCTGTTCCGATCATTCCTGTCGGGGTGGCCTGGATAATAATATCGCGGTACCGATCCATCATTTCAATTCCCGGTGAATCCAAACCGCCCCATGCGAATTTATAGGGAAAGGCGAGATCGCGGGCTTTGTGAACGGTACGGTTCAGAATCAACACCTTCGCGCCCAGCCGGTACAGTTCCGAAACTGCCGCCTTTGCCGCGCCACCCGTACCGATTAAAGTTACGCGCAACCGTTTCAAACCGGTTCTGCCGGTAAAATGTAAAAGCGAATCGGAAAACCCCTGCATGTCGGTGTTTGTTCCGAGCCATCCCTGCGGGCTGCGGATCAATGTATTGCAGGCCCCTATGCTTTGCACCGCGGCGGATTGTTCCGTCAAAAAAGGGAGCACTTTTTCTTTGTAAGGAACAGTTACGGAGACGCCGGCAATGCCAAGCTCGTTTGCAAGTTCTATAAACGACCCGACCGAATCCGAGGGAAAAGGAGCGTAGACCGCGTCTACATCTTCATGCTTAAAAATCGTGTTAAAAAAACCGGGGCTGCCGATTGCTTTAAGGGGATACCCCAAAACCCCGTAAACTTTGGTTGAGCCGGATATATCCCGGAAACGGTACAGATCGATTAATTCCCTGATATCGATCTGGCCCGGCGTGTCGGTAATCGCGTCGGGTTCGTTAAGGGCGCTTACATAGTTTATGCACGACCCGAACTGCTTCGCAAGTATCCTGCAAGATATACCCAAATGCCCCTGGCTGATAAGTATTTTTTCTGTCTTGGGGTGCGCCTTTCCCGCACGGAGCAGGGCAAGCACGTCGGCGGTTGAGTTGGCTGTTACCGACACCTTTACAATTTCGTCACCCGCACGGCTCATGGAACGGATCTTTGCGGACAGGTCCGTGTCGGTTTCTTTGGTGTTATGATAGGAACGGATTATTCTTGTGCCGAAAGTACGGGCCGCTTCTTCAAGATTGGGGACATTCAGATCTTCCTCAATATCCAGATAGGCGAAATTCCGCCGCCTGTCCGCTTCGGCAAATGCAAGCCCCCGCGCCATCAGATTGATTCTCGAACCTTCACCGCCTACAAACAGCCCGCCGTCTTCGCTCCTGCGGATTGCCAGAATAACGGGCATCCCCGCCTGTTCCGGAAAATGCCGTATAAGGAAACGCTCGTCAGGCTCCAGACAGTCAACCCTAAGCTCCGCTATATCCGCGTACTTCCGGTACTTTGCGAGAATTTCCAAATTCCGCCCGATGGTTTTCGCCGTCAAACGAAGACAGATTTTTGTCAAAGCTTCCTCTTTATATAAAATACGTGACACTAAAGGAAAATGCAACAGGGCAGCCTTGCCTGTTTTTTCAATTTCATCTATCCTGAATATATGAAAAAATACATCGGTTTAGTTTTAACGATGCTGGTAACGGCGCTGATTGTCTGCGGCTGTTCCAAAAAAGCGGCGTTTGGCGGGGATTTTTATTCAACCGGTAAAATGATGGCGGCAAACACGGCCTACGATGAGGCGGTTTCCTATGAGAGCAACGACTTGAGGGAGGCGCCCTCAGCCGTGTCACGAACACTGAACGGCGGGGCCGGGGAAACGCCTTCAATCGATATGTCGCAACGGAAGCTGGTAAAAAGGGCGGATCTCCGCATCAGGGTTGAAAATCTGGAAACGGCTGATTCCTCGATAAGCGCCCTGATGGAACAGTACGGCGCATATCCGTCTTCAACGGAAACAAGCGATAATTACCGGAATTATGTTATCCGTGTCCCGTCGGCGGTTTACGATCCCTTCCTCGCCGAAGCGAACAACATGGGAAGAATTCTGCACCGTTCGGAAAGCGCCGAAGACGTAAGCCTTCGTTACTATGATCTGGAAGGGCGGCTTGAAACAAAACAGGAACTTCTTAAAACATTCCGCTCGTATCTGGAAAAGGCAAAAGATATTGATGAGATTCTTTCCGTGGAGGCGCGGATTGCGGAATTGCAAAACGATATTGAAAGAACGGGAAAAGAACTGCGCCTCTTGGCCGGCCTTGTTGATTATTCCACGGTTTCGGTTTCGCTTTTGGGGCCGGTTGCTTCGGAAACGTACAAGGGGCCGACATTCCCGGAAAAAATAAAAGAACTGTTCAGCGGTTTCGGCGCGTTTCTTTCTTCGGCGGCGGTTGTTTTGCTCGGGCTGGTAATATACGGAATACCGGTTTTACTGATTCTGGTTCTGTTGTTCTGGCTTCTGTTCGGTAAGGTGGGTCTGCTCAAAAGACTGTACCGCGCCGCGGCGGGTAAAAAAACCGGCGGCGATCCCGCGTGAGTTATTTGTACGAGACTCATCTGCACACCTCGTTTTCAAGCGCCTGCGCCGAATCCAAAGGCTCGGAATATATCAGGGGCTACAAAGACATGGGGTATTCCGGTATTTTTGTTACCGATCATTTTTACAACGGAAACAGCTCAATACCGCGGTCCCTGCCCTGGAAAGAATGGGTAAAACGTTTTTGCCGGGGTTACGAGGAGGCCTGGAACGAGGGGGAAAGGCGGGGGCTTGACGTTTTTTTCGGTTGGGAAGAAAATTTTAACGGATGCGACGACTATCTTGTATTCGGTCTGAATAAAGAATGGCTGTTGGAAAACCCCCAAGCGCGTAACTGGACCAGGACGGAACAGTATTCCGAGGTACGGGCCGCGGGCGGCTGTGTGGTGCAGGCCCACCCCTTCAGGCAGCATCACTATATTTCGCGGATAGTTCTCTGCGAATGTGTTGACGCGGTTGAAGCGGCCAATGCGGGAAACGGCCATCGGGCTTTCGACGCGCTGGCAATGCGTTACGCGCAAAAAGCGGGGCTTCCGGTTACAGCCGGTTCCGACATACACACTGCGCGGCAAATGCAATGCGACGAAATGTACGGCGTGTTTGTTGAAAAAAAACTCGGTACTATTGCCGATTTTGTTAACGCTGTTTGCAATAACAACATTACCGGCCTCAGCGTCAGCAAAGGCCGCTGCAAATACCGGGGAGATGAGAAGATCGTGTTTCCGATTGAAGTTCGGGACGGAAACGACCAAATTTCCGGTAGAATACCGGTCGGCAAAGACCGGAACGATATTCTATGAGGTGAATGATGATAGAAAACCCCGCCCAAATTCCCGGCAGAATCAAAGAACTGCGGGAAATCCTGGAAGTAAGCGCGACGGATATGGCGACCGACATTAACATACCCCTTGAAACGTACAATAAATACGAAAGCGGCGAACAGGATATTCCCATCAGTGTTTTGTATCACATTGCCGCCAGGCTTGGCACAAATGTAACGGTACTGATGACTGGGGAAGATCCCCGGATGGAAAGCGCCGCTGTTTGCCGGAAAGACAAAGGCGTTCAAATCGAGCGTTACCCTGGTTATGAATTTTCAAGCCTTGCCTACAACTTTATCGGCAGGACAATGGAACCTCTGCTGGTAAAGCTCGATTCGTCCAGGCCGGCGGCGGCCCTGGTTTCCCATTCCGGGCAGGAGTTTAACTATATGGTGCAGGGCACAATGAAAATTATCATTGATAAAGCGGAATATGTTCTTGCCGAAGGGGATTCGGTTTACTTTGACGCGACCCTGCCCCACGGTCAGAGCGCCGTCAACGGAACCGCGCAATTCATTACCATTATTCAGGAATAAGAAAACAATGGACGAAATACTTTCCCGGTACTGCCCCCGAATTGAATTTGACAGTTACGAAGATTTTTACTCCAATTACCGCTGCAATGTGTCTGACAATTTCAACTTCGCCTATGATGTGGTTGACGA
>Ga0082212_10010791_pt1 | contig 11651 bp, 6 predicted proteins | sample TergutNt197P3_FD_71548 | JGI IMG/M metagenome (GOLD analysis project Ga0082212, IMG submission 71548) | Neocapritermes taracua P3 segment gut microbial communities from Petit-Saut dam, French Guiana - Nt197 P3 | ecosystem: Host-associated > Arthropoda: Insects > Digestive system > Gut ... | reverse complement strand
AAAGTCCAATTGTATTATTTGTTAATTTTTTCAACTGTAAAAGTTTTCAATATTAAATATTCTTCCTCGGAATCTACATCCGAGTCAATATATTCCATAACTAAACCTTCAGCTGTAACAAAGGAGTTTTCCCAGTTCCATTCTTCTCCTGTTCCGATGACAGTTTCACCCAAGTAATTGAATTGCTCGTCCATCATGATCACAACAATCGGCTTTTCTCCCAAACGAGTGTTAGTTGTGGCATCCGGAATACTCTGCAACATAAAACGGTAAAAAATATGGCGATAGGGGTCATAAAGAATCGCAGTGTATAAATCTTGATGTAATATGTGGTTTATAATTAATTCATTGGGTGTCCTTTCTCTATTATCATCAACTGAACTTATGACATCGGCTACATTGCTTCCGGCATAAACAATCTTGTAATCATTCGAATTTAATGATGCGATATATATATCATGTGATATTGGAAAACTATAAACAAAATCACCGTTTGGGGATAATGTTCGATATACCTGTGTGAAAAAAGGATCTTTCCATTGTGCATTGGCGCCGTATAATTTCTCAGGATATGTATGAATAAAATTTATATCTCCGATTTTAAAATCAAAACAAGACGTAAACTGAAATTTATGAATCAATGAATCGATTATGCCAAACGGTGACATCCCTGTAAGGATCAATTTTTCTTTTGTTTCGATCATTGGATTAGCGGTAATGAATACATATTGTGGATAATACATCGACCATATGTGGTCACGTCTATCATCACGCAAAGAAAACCGTTGTTTTACATGCCCCAAACCATCTGTCAAGACCAATTCTAACATAGGCATATTATACACGTAAATGGAATCCATATTTTTAATAAAATATCCAGCTAGTCGAAGAATAGCATCTGGTCCCTGTTTATCATATTCTATTTTCCCGATAAAAGTTGTTTTTATATAATCGTAAAAATAAATTGCATTTTTATAAGGGTTAAGAAAAGATAATATTTGTTCACCGTCAGATCCTTGAATAAATTGCATATAAGGAGGTTTTGGTGCAGTTTCATAATCTAACAAAATTCGTTTCTCATTATCTATTATTAATTGAAATTTGGTTGACAATTTTCCTTTTTGTTCATTTTTGATGCTCACTGTATAGTTGCAGGATGTAAATAAAATGAAAAAAAAAATGATATAATAGTGTTTCATTAAAAAATACAAATTTCTAAACATAACTATTTTCAAAACAGCCCCGGCACAAAAAACGCCAGTAATATCAGTCCGACGACGCCTGCAATAGTAGCGGCAATGGTCATGGGGATCAGATTTCGCTTGATCAACAATCCTTCGACGCCGACTAATCCGACGGTGGCACATGCTGCAATGATGTTGTGGACACAAATCATGTTTCCAAGCGCGCCGCCAATATTTTGCAGACTGACGATGATAATATGCGAAATGCCCAGTTCATCGGCAATGGAATATTGGAAAAGGGCAAAAAGCATGTTCGATACCGTGTTTGAACCGGCAATAAAAGCGCCCAGCGTGCCTACAAAGGTGTCTATCAAAGGCCATGCCTTGTTAAAGACCTGCACCATGGATTGTGCCATCGCAACGGGCATGCTCAAATAATCATGCGGATTGATGTCCGAGTGCATCATGATCCTGACTAACGGGACGGCAAACAGCAACGCAATAAAAGGTTTTTTTATTCGCTGCAAAGCATCACGCCATGCTATTTTTACCTGTTTGCGATTCATTTGAAACAAAGGTATACAAAGTAGCGCTATCAGCATAAAGGGCATGATACCGGGGATATTCAAAGGATCAAATTCCGTGCTCACCGTGGTGCCGAATAATTTGGGAGAGACATATTTCAAGGAAGTTACCCAACTTTTAAAAGGTAAAAAATTCACCCTTGTCAAAACTAATAATAAACCTATAAAAACATACGGCATCCATGCTTTCAACAAACTAATGTGCTTGACATCCAAATCTTTATTGATGGAGATCGAGCCTGTCCAGTTTTTATCCCATTTACTTTTCTCCGGGAAATCCCATATTTGTTTGGGAACTAAAAAGCCGGCCTTTGTTGCAGGGATCAAAATACCCAGGCCTAACAGACTGCCCAGCATACTTGGAAATTCAGGCCCCAGGAAAATGGCGACAAGCAAATAGGGAACGATAAAACAAAGTCCTGCAAAGATCGTATAGGGCCAGATTGCCAGACCTTCCCTGATACTTTTCTTTTCACCAAAAAAACGCGTCAGCATCACAACCATCAAAAGCGGCAGTATCAGACCGGCAAAAGCATGCTGAACGGCCGTCCATACGCCTATCTGATAGATAAATTCACTGTAAGTCATCCCCTCGCGGGAAAGGGTTTCGATAATCTCCGGCGTATTGAGCGACGAGCCTATCCCGATCAGCGTCGGGGTCCCGACACTGCCAAAGGAAACAGGCGTACTGTTGGCTATCAATGCCACCATAACAGCCCCCAGTGCAGGGAATCCAAGCGACAGTAATAAGGGCGCAGCCAGGGCTGCCGGGGTTCCAAAACCTGCGGAAGCCTCAATAAAAGCACCGAAGAACCAGGCAATGATAACGGCCTGGATCCGTCGGTCGGGGGAGATAGAAACAAATCCCTGGTTAATAGCCTCTAATGCTCCACACTCGCGAAGCGTAAAGAGCAAGGCCAATGCCCCGAACACAATGAAGATGATCTTTAGCATGACGACCACCCCTTCGATCGTCGAGGCTGCAATCCAGTTTACAGGCGTTTCCCAGACAAAAAACGCCAATGCTACGGTAATAACAAAAGCAAGCGGCATGGCCTTGGAAGCAGGCCAGCGAAAACCAACCATCAGTACAAAAATTGTAACGATTGGAATAACGGCTAAGAGGGCAAGAAATCCTACTGACATCATATTTATTTTAATTACAAATTACAAATTACAAATTACGAATTACGACAGGTCAAGTGCGACTATTTCGTGATCGGCAATACCGGGAACGTTTAGTATTCAGCCGGTTCCTGTGCGCCTTCGTTATAACCTACTTTCACGCCATTCACCCATACGAATGAAGCGGAGGCCACCTTTTCGAAACGAAGAAAAACCTGTTCGCCTTTCCAGCCAGCTGGAATCGTGAACGTGCGCCGGTAGATGCCTGTCGGATTATAATCCTTAGGCACGAAAGGCGGGTTGGCTTTGAACGGCGGGGATGCATTGCGAAACTGTTTGTCACCAAAGCCCTGCATCTCCCAGTTAGACGGCACGGCGATCGTCGCCCATTTCCGGTCGTTGAAAGAGGCTTCGTAAAACTTATCCGGCACATTTTCGGGCGTATCACTCCAGTAGAATTTCCAGTTGCCGTTCAGCGATTGATGTTTCTCTGGAATGAAGAAAGCCCGTCCCTCTTCCTGGTTTTCTTCAAAGACCGCAAGGTTCTCAATATAGTAAGCAAGCGGTTTTCCAAAAGGCGATTCCTGGGCGATCGTGGCAAGGCCATGCGCCAACAAAGAAATAATGATAATGAACGATCTCATACAGGTTAATTTATTTCGGTGAATATTTTTCTATTTGGAAATCAGCAAACAAGCCATAATCCAATTGCTGGTAAGCCGTACCTGCGGGCATGCCGTCTCTTACATTCAGCCATTGCCCCTGGGCGACCAACCCTTCGGGAAGACGTCCGTGGAAAGGTCCCAGCAGGTTCTTGTTGCTACCGAACACCCTTACCGTCACACGGTTTTTTCCCGGTTCAGTCATGCCGGTGATGTCGAGGACATAAGGCGGTGCATAAATCACACCGGCCGACCGGCCATTGACCAATACTTCGGCTACTGTTCCATACCAATCGGGTAAACTGACCCGGTACGATGCTTTTTCATCAAGTAAATAATCGGAGGTATAGTCCACCGCACGGGCGTAAAACGGCATGCCCTGCTTCCGCCAACTCCCCGTTTGCATGGATTTTGGAGCGGTTACCGCCCATCCCCTTGCAGCGCTTTCAAGGTTAAAATTACCCAGTAGGTAAACAGGTTCCACTTCTGCCAGTATATGCATGGGCAATGCCGAAACCGTAATTTCATTGGTCCCTTTCTGAATGTAACTGCCCACCGGATATACCTTAAAACTCTTATCCAACCACCATTGATCTTTGTTCGGTTGAACGGCCAGACCATTTATTTTGACGGCAGTCGCCCCACATTCGACGACTAACTTAAATTCGGACACATCCGTATCGTCAGCCACCGTGAAGCGGTACACCGCCTCGTATCCGCTGTTTTCCGGAAACTTGTGCCGCATCCATTCATCCTTGAACTGGACCGCGCTGTTCCAGGGGTTTCCGGTAAAACCGTATTGACTGAAAACCAAGCTTGAGGCCCTTCCGGTGTGTATATCGGGATAATTCTTCCGCTCCAGCTGTAGATCGCAGAAATCGAGCGTCATCATATTTTCTTCTACTGCGCTAACCGTTAAGCCGGACGATGGTGGCATCAACTCGATCGCCTTGACGGTTTCGGCTCGCGGTCCTCTCCGGTTGGTTTTTTTTCCGGAAACAACCAAAAGCAAACTTCCGGAAGGCGGTAAATCAACCGTGAGGGTGGTATAACCGTTTTTCGATACTGCAGGATACTCCGAGTAGTCACCCGTCTGCGGGTTTAGACACCATGCTTTGCCGCCTTTCACCCGAAACGATCCGCCTGCATTTACCTTTTCGTCGACATTGGAGAAAAAGAGCAGTTGCCCGTCGTCAATCGTCCTGCGTTGGTGGTATAAGTTACCTTGTGTGACGTCGTGGCTGACCACCTGCCACTCGTCTGTCATCAACAGCGAGGGTAAATCGCCTTCATTCGTCTTTATCGACGGAAAAGCGTACTCATTCGTCTCCTTGCCGTTTATCCGGATCGACGAAGCCAGGTTCAGTATTTGCGTTTCCGGACACGATTTGAACAATGCCACGGTGGGCGCATCGAGGTTTTCCGTCATGACAGGTATCACCACACGGTCGTAAACCCTTTCACCGATCTGCAATCGTCCGTCTTTTATACTGCCAAATTCAGCCAGGATATGTTCCGAAGCAAGGTCGTACTCTATTTGTTGTTTTTCAAGCGCGGTGATGAAGTTCTGAAAATTTTTTCCGATATTGACCATCTGCGTGGATACAGTGCCCTTTTGTGTGTACATCCAGGCGGTGGTAGTCGGTTCGATGATCACTGTCTTATTGATTTGCTTTCCCGACGACAAGGCGAACGACAATCGGGCGAAATAATCGTTGATCACGCGGTAGTGATCCCACCAGGGCTCATGATACGAATAGCTGGGTGGATAGTCGTATTTCCTGCCGCCCTGTATGGTCATGTAGATAAGGTGCTGACACAAAAAATTGACGCCATGCGTAAACGCCCAGTCGCCTAAACGTTTCATATCGTTGAAAGTGATCTCCCATCCGATACCGCCCCACATCTCACAAAACGAACGTTCCTTGCCTAACTGATTGGCCACGCTGCTCAGTTCTTTCACAATCCTGACACAGCCAAACTGCGGTTGCGGCCAGTTATTAGGCGTAGCAGGGAAGTATTTTTCTTCATCGTAATAGTTATACAACAAGTCAATGCCCGGCACCGAATGGTAAGCGTACATCGCCATGTTGTCCGGACAATTGTCGGGGTCGGGCCATTCATGATCCCAATAGTGTCCGGTCCACAATAATGAATTTTTGTCCATGTAGTCCATCATGGGTTTCGACCAGTTATCGACAAACAATTGCAACAATGTCGCATAATAGTTGTGGCGCACTTGCTTCCAGTCGCCTGTCTCTGCGATGAGCGAAGGCAGGTGTGGCTGCAGGTCGTATCCCCATGCCTTGCGGAAAGCATCGAATAGCCCGGGCGTCCACCGCAGGGATGTCCAGTCGGGTGCATAGATACAGGGCTCGTCGCTGAACACACCTTGTATCGCGCCGCCAAAATCGCTATTGAAATATTTCTCATACCCCTGCGTCATGGTTACATCGAGGAAGGCTTCCGTCACGCCTGGCTTGAGCACGTCTACAAACGGGAAACCGGCATTCCATGGCCTGGGGGGGTAGTATGTCTTTTCAAACAAATAATATTGATCGCCGGCTGCAGTCGTTTGACCGGTCTGTCCGGTAATGTCTATCCAGCGGTCGCCAGCCTGCTTCAATACGACTGCATAACGCGACAGATCGGCAGGCAAGCGGTCAACAAGCGTTCCGTTCAGCCCGGCGCCCTCATTGTATGAAGAGGGCATCCTGTCGGGCACGTGGCCGCCTGCAAAGCCGCTCGGATAGGAGTTCTCGTCGTAAATCCACACTTCAATACCCAATTCCTTGCAACGTTCCAACGTATACCCGAAGAGATCGAACCAGTCGTCCGACAGGTACTCGGTGATCAGACCGGGACGGGGATGTACAAAAACACCGCCAAACCCTTTATCTTTCAGATCGGTCAACTGTGTATTCAACTCCTCTTTGGTTACCAGGCCATTCCATACAAAAAACGGGATGGGCGCGTAATTGAGGGGCGGCTCTTTGAACTGTTTGATAAGATGCGCTACTGTGTTTTGCGGGCTACTGTCCTGTGAATGATCTTTCCCGCCGGTCGTACAGGAAAACAAAAATAACAGTGCCGGCAAGCAAGTAAAAAGTTTTTTCATTTCAGTTAAAATTATTGGATTATGCGACCGGTTTTATCCGGAAACGAAAGGTGTCTTTTGTTTTGGGCGTGGTCACTTTGAATACAATCCGGTGAATGGTCTCCCCCCAGTTGCGCTCAACAGTGGTATCTTCTTCGGTTTCGTATTTGACTTTTTCGATGGATGCTTCCATTTGACGGGGGTTGTATTCGATGACGAAATCTATTTTTTTTCCGTTTTCGGGCGCGTAATGGATTAATAATTCGCCCGGTTTTTTCACTTCAACGGGATAACAGGTCACCAAATGATTGGAGATGGATTTGGCTGTTTCAAGATCGATGACATCTGTGATTAACACCGCTTTCCTCCGTTCTAACTGCACCGTACGCACCCACTTGTTGATAGCGGCTTCCGCCGGGTAGGCTTTGGCGACGTCAAAAGTTAAAGAAGGCTTGTTTTTATCCGGCTTATACGACACGTCCGACGCCCTGTAAACAAAGTCTACGTGCTGGTCGACACCATTCACGGTGGGGAGGTTGTGGAAGTCGGAACGGTGCATCCACAATTCGTACCTTTTGTCCTTGTTATTCAAGGTGCGCACCGTATACGTGGCACGTCCCACATCAATGATCAAAGGTGCGCCGTTGTAATACACAACAAACATACCCACATCGTTGTGGTTATGCGCTTCGGCGTTGTGTCCCCCCTTGGCGGCTACGTAGAAACCATCCGCCGATCCGTCTTTGTCGCGCGCGATCATGACCTGGAGATCCGGAAACCACACATCGCTGGGCAGAGGTAACCCTTGCGGCGCTTTTTGCAATTCGTCGTGACTGAACAGCGCAAAAAAGTTCAGGAAAAAATGGGTGGATACCAAGGGTGTTCGGGGCTTGCGATAGGTTGCGGCATACTTTATCATATCCTGATCGCCAATGTCCCTGCCGAAACGATAAGCCAGCCCGACATCGATATTCACTTTCGGGTCGGCATCTGCAAAGTTCAGGTAATATTCGCTGCTGATCTGCGCCTTGTATATATATTGGGCCATGTTTTTGATTTTTTCGCTTTCGTAGACATAACGAAACGCATCATTACTGGCTATGTTCAATAGCTCAAAACAACATTGCAGCATGCCGGCGGAACCGGTCCAGTAACTGGGTCCCTCATCGCATCCACCGTCCTGCGGATAAGGATTGAGAAACTCGTCTAACACCTGTAACGACCTGAAAATCATCGCTGTCCGCTTTTCGTCGTCCTCCATGAGCAGTAGGACCATGTTGATCCAATTGGAACAAATCCATGGATTCCAGTTGTTGGGGCCACCCCCGTCTTCATTGAATCGCATCCACCAATAGTCTTTTTCCATGAACGGTTTAAACATGCGGTGGTTGATTTCATGGTATATCCTTTTACGGATTTGCGGAGAGATGGCATCCAACTGTTCGCCGAAAAAATAATCCGCCCAGGCAAACAAAACGCCTGTTTCGGAGCTCCATAGCTCGACAATGGGGTCGGCTACATCCATCATACCTAAATATTCGCCCGGGACGGTAGCAGGCATCCCCCACCACGACTCCTCGCACATGGCCCAGATCCCATTGATGATCTGATCGATGAAACGTCCTTTGTTTTCTGCGATCTCGCCCATGATTAACGATTTCAGCACGTTGCGCGTTCCCCAGAGTAAACGTTCGTACTTCCGCCAGCCGTCAGCGCGGTAGGTGGTTGCCGGAACAGTCGGCCACTTGTAATCAAGGTATGATTCGGCAGCAGGTATAGCCAACTGCAAAGATCCCTGGTCGGCCTTCGCCCAACCGTCCCTGTCGTCCAACTTGGGAAAAGGCGTCCATTCAGCTTGCGGTATGAGCAGTTGATGTAATTCCTGTAAGGTATACGTGCCGCTTAACAAGTCCTTCTCCCTTGCGAAAAGCGTACACGAGATGACGAAAAAAAACAAGCTGGTGGAGAACTTATGTATTGACATCATATGGCAGGTTTTATCATTATGACGGTTTTAACCGGAAAGTAAATTTATCTTTGGTCTTTGGCGCGATTACTTTGAATTTTATGCGATGAATGGTATCGCCCCAGCTACGTTTTATCTCACCGTCTTCCGGTTCGTCGAGCGATACTTTTTCGACGGATGCTTCCAGCTGTGCGGGGTTATATTCGATGATAAAATCTTTCTTCTTCCCGTCTTTGGGATCGTAATGGATCACGACTACGCCGGGTTTTTTCACTTCCGCCGGGTAGCATGTCACCAAATGATTGGAGATTGAATTCGCTTTCGCAAGGTCGATGTTTTCAATGAGTTGTACCTGTTTCCCCCTGTCCAGCTGCACCGTACGCACCCATTTGTTGATCGCAGCCTCAGCAGGATATGCCTTTGCCACATCCATGGTTATGGAAGCGCTATTTTTGTCTGCTTTGTAGGATACATCCGATGCTGCATAGGTAATTCCGACGCGCTCGTCGAAGCCGTTCACGGTAGGCATGTTATGGAAATCGGAGCGATGCATCCATATTTCGTACCGCACATCCTGGTTGTTCAGCGTCCGGGCAGTATAAGTGGCTTTGCCCACATCAATCAGCAATGGCTGTCCGTCGTAGTATACGACAAACATGCCGACGTCGTTATGGTTATGCGCTTCGGCATTGTGACCACCTTTGGCCGCTACATAGAAACCGTCGGTACTGCCGTTTTTATCGCGCGCTACCATCACCTGCATGTCGGAAAACCATACATCGCCCGGAAGTGGAAGCCCTGATGGCGCTTTAAGAAATTCCTCATGACCAAACAGTGAGAACAGTGCCGGAAAAAAACGGTTTGATCCGGTGGATGCAGTCGGTCGCCGGTAGTAAGCCGCGAAGCGCATCATATCCTCGTCGCCGATGTCCTTGCCCCAGCGATAGGCTATCCCGGCGTCGACGCCAATTTTCGGGCTGGCATCGGCAAAATTCAGGAAATATTCGCTGTTTATCTGTGCACGGTAGATGTATCTACCCATGTTTTGAATTTTCGGGTTATCAAACACAAAGCGAAAAGCGCCATTGCTGGCCAAATTAAGTATCTCTACCGAACTATACATCATGGCGCCTGCAGCGCCCCAGTAACCCGGTCCTTCATCGCAACCGCCATCTAACGCATACGGATTGATAAATTCATCCAATATCCTTAAAGCCTTGGCAATCATGGTGGCTCTTTTGGCATCGTCCTCGACGAGCAGCAGAACCGTATTGATCCAGTTGGACGTGATCCATGGATTCCAGTTGTTAGGCCCTTTCCCTTCTTCACTGACGCCCATCCACCAATGGTCTTTTTCCATGTAGGGTTTGAACAGTCGGTGGTCAATCTCGTAGTACAAACGTTTACGTATTTGCGGGGATATCTCATCGAAGCGTTCTGCAAAGAAATAGTCAGCCCAAGCAAATAATACGCCTGTATCCGAGCCCCATATTTCGGCTACCGGGTTCGTTACATCCATCATACCAGCATATTCAGGCGTTCGCGGGATATGTGCTGGCGTTCCCCACCAGGAGTCTTCGCAAATTGACCATATACCGTTGACAATCTGGTCGATAAATCGTCCTTTGTTTTCAGCGATCTCGCCCATCATCAACGCTCTCAGTACCGATCGCTTTCGGTTCACACGATCATATTGCGCCCAGTTAGCCGGCCGAAAGGTCGTTGCCGGAGCCGTCGTCCAAACATAATCCAGATAAGATTCGGCCATAGGTATGGCGGCTTTTAAAGCTTCCTGGTCGGCTTTGGCCCAGCCTGCTCTGTCATCCAATTTGGGAAAGGGCTTCCATTGGGATTGGGGAACAAGCGCTCGCTGTAAGGCTTGCACGCTATATGTTCCGCTTAAAATATCTTTTTCACGTGCGTTTACAGCGCACGAAAGGATAAATAGGCAAACGGCTATAGTTAATTTATTATTGAACATAAGTTATGGTTAAATGATTGTAGTGTATTATTCGGGTTTTACACGGAACGTGAATGTGTCCCTGTTTTTAGGATTTATCACCTTGAAGTTAATCCGGTGAATGACGTCTCCCCACTTTGCCAGCACGCCGACATCTTCCGGCATGTCCAACTTGATTTTTTCCACCGAAGCCTCCATTTGTGCAGGGTTGTAGGTAATGACAAAATTCATTTGCCTGCCGCCTTCAGGATGGTATCGGATAAGGAGTTCGCCAGGCTTCCTTATTTCCGCCGGATAGCAGGTCATCATGTGCTGTACGATGGACTGCGCTTTCCCCAAGTCGATAACATCGCTGATTTGCACAGATTTTCCCCGTTGCAGTTCCACCGTCCGTTTCCATTGATTGATGGCGGCTTCCGCCGGATAAGCCCGTGCAATATCTACTGTGAATGAAGGATTCTGTCCGGGTTTGTACGACACATTCGATGCTTTGTATTCGATGGATGCAAACTGGTCAATCCCGTTTACCGTTGGCAGGTTGTGATAGTCCGACCGGTTGAACCATATCTCATATCGCCTGTTATCGAACGTCCGCTGGGTATAGGTGCCTCTGCCGACGTCAATCAGCAGGGGTTTCCCGTCGTAATACACTACAAACGACCCTACATCGTTGTGATTGTGCGCTTCCGCGTTGTGTCCGCCTTTAGCAGCCAGGTAGAAGCCATCGGTTGAGCCGTTTTTATCGCGGGCAACCATCACCTGTAAATCATTTAACCACACATCTTTGGGAAGTGGAAGCCTTTGTGGCGACTGCATCACTTCGTCCTGTAAAAACAACGAAAAGAAATTCGTATAAAAACCGGTGGTACGGATGCTTGCCGTCGGTTTCCGGTAAAAAGCCGCAAATTCCATCATATCCTTATCGCCGATATCTTTTCCGATCAGATAGGCCATTGCCGGAATGACACTCGCCTTGGGATCGGCGTCGGCAAAATTGAGGAAGTATTCTTCGTTGATCTGCGCACGGTAAATGAACCGCGCCATGTTTTTGATTTTCTCATCCTCGTACACAT
>Ga0082212_10010790_pt1 | contig 11652 bp, 6 predicted proteins | sample TergutNt197P3_FD_71548 | JGI IMG/M metagenome (GOLD analysis project Ga0082212, IMG submission 71548) | Neocapritermes taracua P3 segment gut microbial communities from Petit-Saut dam, French Guiana - Nt197 P3 | ecosystem: Host-associated > Arthropoda: Insects > Digestive system > Gut ... | reverse complement strand
AAGACTGCCGCCGCTGATTTTCGCTACCGTCTCGAAAAACGAACTCGACGCAACCTCCGTTCGGACAACGGCTTCGTACAGGGCTGGATAATCGGTACTGCGGAACAGCACGCCTTTATCGACCATCCGATTGAGCCGTGTTTGGATCGTCGTGTATCCAATCGGTCGGGAATAATTTTTGTGGACGACATTGAGCGTGGACGGTCCGAGTTTCCAAAGGAGATCGAGCAGTTCCATTTCTCCTTCGCTCAGCGGAACAAACGTTTGTTTCTTTTTCGACATAGTTACTAATCCTTTCGTAACTCATCCTACTACATTTTTCGTAAGTTGTCAAGAGGGGAATTTTTGTTTTTCGGAGAAGTGCCGGTTTGTCGTTGCCCTTCCACGTAGCCTGCAAGTTTCAAAATAGGTTGTCATTTCGACCGTAGCGGAGCGAAGAGAGAAATGACGAAAAATTTTTCAAAAATATTTTCTTGACTTTGCCGCCTCGCAAGATATACTGAAAGCGCAAAATAAGGGGGCATTGCGGTTTGTCCGAGTTGTGATAGACTCGTGTCCCTTTGTGGAAAAGTGTTGCAAAATGATACAGAATTTGCAAAATAATACACCACTTGTATCATTTTGCACATGTTTCAAAAAAGTTGGTAGCATTTGTAACGCTTGCCCTGGCTTTTTTTGATCCGGGAACAGTAAAATTCCTTGTTTTTTGAGCGATTTTGGGCGATATACGCCTTGTGTACAAATTTTTTGAACATTTTGTTTTTTGGCACAATATGTGCTCTAGTGGGGAAAGTCAAATTAGTTGGAAATCGAAGTTTGAAGTTTTAGCGCAATCGCAAGATTGCGGAAAGCGATAGAAGGAGATTCAAAAATGCCCGCATGTTCTTGCGGGAACTGCATTTTTGATCGTACAAACGCCGAAGATGCCTGCCGCATTCTGTGGAAGTTAAGGGCACCCTCGGCAAAACAGTTTCGTTGCCCGACAATGGGCGGGCAGAAGGGAGATCTATGTGAGAAAGTTGATCGTATCATGTTCGGTTTTGGCATTGTTGCTCGTCGCAGCAAATGCAGCAGTGGCGGCTACGCCAGAACGTTGGGATGGTGTGTCCCACTACGAAACCAGATTAGGGGTGTTTTTCCATTGCGGTTGTGGGGAAAAAAATGCTGGCAGGACGGGTCCAAAAGTGAATGCCTATTTCCAATTAGGTGAAGATGGTAAAACTTGGTTTTACATCGGTGACGACCAGAACGGCTACCACGAATGCGAGTGCGGGAACGACGTATGGTGGAATGGTAGCAATCAAAGCGGCAAACTGGACGGCAGTAATGTCAAGTGTGTAGGTGTTAAGGGCAACGGCGGCGGCGGCGGCGGCTGTGACTGTGGTTGCGGCTGTGATGGCAAGGATTGCGGTTGCGACTGTGGCTGCGGTTGCGGCAACGGCGGCGGCGGCGGTGGTAACAAAGAAGGTGAAGATGACGCATACGGCTTTCTGAAAATAAAGGTCAAGGAAATAGTCCATACGGCGGTCAAAGGTGAAGCGCAGTACGCTGAAGAAGCCATCGGCGATAAGGTCCTTGGTAAACTCATCGAAGGTGCCGAAAAGATGTATCGCATACAATCCCTGGGTAGTAAGGCTTACAGTCATGTCAACCCTCTGAGTGGGGCAGTACTGCCGGATGGCGTTTCGACAGATACCTGGTTACAGGTTGCAAATGGGAAGACGTTCATTAGGGTTGACCTTGCGAAACTCGCTGAAGCAGGCGATGCAGGTTTTGATATTGGGCTCGCAGATGATAAGCGTCATTCACCCGGTCAGGGTATTATTGACGAACTGTGGAATAAATCTCTCGGCTACACCTACAACGTCAAACTAGACGGAGGTGATTTGGTCATTACTTGTGAACTTTACAAGGGAAAGATTGTAGCAGGCCTAGCTGACAGTGAAAACTTCAAAAAGAATGCCCAGAATAACAGTTTCTCAAAGGAGAGCAAAACTGGCAAATGGGCGATACCCGCCAAGGCAATAGATGAAGGCATTGTTGATGTGTACGTCGAAATCAAGGATGACCCCTCCTATGTAACCGACGAACTTCTCGGCTGGGCATGGAACGGCGAATTCTTCGAAGGCACTGAAAGTCCCGATGGCGATTATTTCTGGGCTGGTCCTACAGGCAAAGAGAAAGGAAATGACGGACGGTTCGATAACGAGTTTACCGGTTGGTACGAATTCGAAGGCGAATTCCAAAAAGATAATGATTTCTTCGGCTGGTTGTACAACGGAGAATTCTATGAAGGCGATGTCGATGAGGACGGACTCATCGGTTGGTTGTTCAAAGATAAACTCTTTGCCAGAGAAGTTATCTATTGCAAGAAGACCGTCAAAAGGAACCAGGAGGTTGTTGTTCTCGATGCAGACCTGATGCTTGTGCACGAGGGCAAAGGGAAACCAGAACTCCTGCTTGGTACCTACACTGTGTGGTTCGGTGGAGAAATGATTGGTGATGTGACATTATCCGACGAGGGGGAGACCGAGGAATTCGAGATGACGGTTCACACCGGTGATATTGACATTTGTGGCTGCTTCGACGGAGATGGTGATGTTGTCGCAGAAGACGATGACGAGTAAATCGTGGTTGCTTGCAACAATGATTAGTTGACGATTATCTAATCGAATGCCGCCTGGGACGCAAGTCTTGGGCGGCTTTTTTTTGTGGGCAACGAAGCGCGGTGCCGACCAAGGCTTCCGCCCGAAAATGCCATGCCGTTTTCGTCATTCCTGCGTAGGCAGGAATCCAGACAGAAGACTTTCATATCAACTCTCTGGATTCCCGCTTTCGCGGGAATGACGGTAATTTGGTTCCTGCGCCTGTGTCATTCCTGCGCAGGCAGGAATCCAGACGGAAGACTTTCAAATCAACTCTCTGGATTCCCGCTTTCGCGGGAACGACGGAATTGTTGAAATGACGGAATTATTTACGGACAGTTCCTTTCGAGCCGTTGCATGACCGCCGCCGATTCATCATGGCACTTCTTTGCACCGTCCATGTCGCCCGTCGTTTCCAAGAAAACGCCCATTCGGTCCAAACTTCCGCTTAAACCCAGTTGCCATTGGACATTACCGGGATCGCTCGCGACCAGCCGCCGCATAATTTCCAGCGACGCTTCGTTGTATTGCCTTGCCCCTGCCGGATCGCCGCTCGCACTCAAAACATCGCTTATGCGGTCTAAACTCGCCGTCTGGTCAAGAAGCCATTGACCGTTATTGGGGTCCTTCGCCGCTAGTTGCCGCATAATTTCCAGCGATTCTTCGTAATGCTGCCTCGCACCGGTCAGATCGCCATTCATCCTCAGCACATTGCCGATTTTATATAAACTTACGGACACATCCCGTTGCCATCCGGCATTGTTGGGGTCCTTTTCAGTCAACCGCCGCATGAGTCCCAACGATTCTTCGTAGCGTTGCTTTGCTCCAAGCACATCGTTGCTCATAATCAAAATGTCGCCAACGTGGTCTAAACTCACGGTCAATCCCCTTTGCCAATGGGTGTTTGTGATGTTTTTCAAGACCAATTTCCGCATAATTGCCAGCGATTCTTCAAAATGCTGCCTTGCTCCGTTCAGATCGCCGCTTATTTTCAGAAAATCGCCGATGCGGTCCAAACTCTTGACCAACCCCAGTTGCCTTTGGTTGTTGTTTGGGCTTCTCGCCGTCATTTGGCGGCTTATTTCCAACATTTCTTCGTAGTACCGCTTTGCTCCGTTCAGATCGCCGCTCGTTTTCAGGACGGTGCCGAGTCTGTCCAAACAGAGGATCACATCCCTTTGCCATTCGGCGTTATCAGGGTCTTTCTGTGCCAGTTGGCGCATCGTTTCCAATGATTCTTCGTAATACTGCCTTGCGTCGATCAGGTTGCCGCTTGTTTTCAGGACATTGCCGACGTGGTCCAAACTGATCGTTAAGTCTCGTTGCCATTCGGCATTGTTTGGGTCTTTCATGGTCAACCGCCGCATAATTTCCAGCGATTCTTCGTAGTGTTGCTTTGCACCGTTCAGATCGCCGCTCATTTTCAGGACGGTGCCGATGCGGTCTAAACGTATGGTTAAGTCTCGTTGCCATTCGGCGTTGTTTGGGTCTTTCACGCTGAGCCGCCGCATAATTGCCAGAGATTCCTCATAGTTTTCCCTTGCCTCCGCTAGCACTCCGCTTGCCTTCAAGACATCCCCGATTTTATCCAGATTCACGGTCAAATTCCATTGCCAATGTTCATTATTTGGGTTTTTCGCAACCAGTTGCCGCATGATTTCGAGGGATTCCTCGTAGTATTCTTTTGCATTGCTCAAACTGCCTGTTACTTTCAGAATGTCCCCGATACGGTCTAAACTGTTGCTCAACCCCAGTTGCCAATTAGCGTTTTCGGGAGTCTTCGTTGTCAGTTGGCGCATAATTTTCAGAGATTCTTCATAATGTTCCTTCGCATCGTTAAGGTTGCCGCTCATTTTCAGGACATCGCCGACGCAATCTAAACTTCCGCTCAAATCATGCTGCCATCCGGTGTTGTTAGGGTCTTTTTTAACCAGTTGGCGTATCATTTTCAGCGATTCGTCGTAGTGTTCCTTCGCACTTGTCAAATCGCCGCTCATTTTCAAGATATTCCCGATTCGGTCTAATCCCCGGCTCAAGTCCCTTTGCCAATGGGTATTATTTGGGTCTTTTCTTATCTGTTGCCGCATGATTTCCAGGGACTCATGATGGTATTTCTGCGTGCTGTTCAGATCGCCGCACGCTCTCATCAGGTTGCCGATGTGTCCCAAACAGATTGCCAAGTCCCGTTGCCATCGACCGTTTTCGGGGTCTTTTTCGACCATTTGGCGTAAGAGATGGAGCGATTCTTCGTAGTGTTTCCTTGCCCCCGCCAGATCGCCGCTCGTAGTCAACGTATCGCCCACTTTGGTCAAATTGGAGGCAAGTTCTCTTTGCCACCGGTCATTGTTGGGATGCGCCGCCACTTGCCGGCGCACAGTATTCAGCGATTCTTCGTGGTGTTTCTTTGCTCCCGCCAGATCACCGCTCATTTCCAAAACGTCGCCGATTCGGTCTAAGCATCCGATCAGGTCCCGTTGCCATTGAGTGTTCTTTGGTTTTTTTTCGATCAGTTGCCTTGTGAATACCAGCGATTCTTCGTAGAATTTCCTTGCCCCCGCCAGATCGCCGCCTGCCCTTACGACGTTCCCAATGCGGCTCAATCCTACGGTCAATCCCCGCCGCCATTGATCGTTGTTTTGTTCTTTTTCAACCAATCGGCGTAATATCCCCACTGATTCTTCGTAGAGTTTCTTTGCCCCCGTCAGGTCGCCGCCCGCCCGCAGTACATCGCCGTATTTGTTGAGGCTTTCGGTCAAATCCCGTTGCCATTGGGCGTTGTTTGGGTCCTTCTGTACCAGTTGCCGCATCATTTCCAGCGACTCTTGATAGTGTTTTTCTGCTTCTGCCAGAGAACTGGTTGCCACCAACATATCGCCTGCAACCCGCTTGAAAACGGCGATTTGGTGGTTGCCGTCATGCTTATCCTTTTCCAGATTACCCTCGTTGGCGTAACCGGTGAATGCGTCGTCTGGTTTATCGCTGGTGGTCATAGAGAGGTCAAATGTGAGAAACCATAGAATAGGGGCTGGCGGAAGATCAGAAAAACCGGCAACCGTTTCGGGAATTATACCCAGGGAAAGGGAAAAATATAACCCCCCGACCAGCAGGTCTGCAGGCGGGGGTTTTTCCCCTTGCGGCGGTTTAGGGAATTGGTTATCATTTCTCCGCGTGTTTTACGTTTTTTTCGCACCCTTTTCCCAAACAGGAGATTTTAATGTCCACTGAGTTTCTCAATCCCGTCAACGACCAGTCGCAACCCTCGCCGGCAGTGCCGTTTAAGTTCGACGATAGCAAGGCTACGGCATCCTACGCCAATTTCTGCCGTGTTTCCGGCACGCCGGAAGAGGTGATTATTGATTTCGGTCTCAATCCGCAGCCGGTAGGACTTCCGACGCAACCGATTGCCGTTACGGATCGCATTGTAACGAGTTTTTATACTGCCAAGCGGATGCTCCTCGCCCTTCAAGCGACGATTGCAAGACATGAACAGGCGTTTGGCGACATCGAAACGGAAGTTCAAAAACGGCTGAAGAGCCAGTAACGCAAGCAGAGTGGTCCTCCGCACAACCAAGCGGGGCGCAGATCCTTATGTTTACGGAACAAACGTTTTTATCGCCTATTTCCACATTTTTCACGAGAATGGCACGCTATTTGCTCATATTTTGCTCCGGTCAGCGCAGGGCAGGGACAAGGTTGAAACGTGTCATGGACTGCTGGCTTGTATTTTGCCTAGGAAACTTTAACACGTCAAACCAACACCAGCCGTCGTTTTCTCACGATTTGATGAAGCAAGGTCCTCGAGTAACGAGGGGACTTGAAACTGATCCCTGCAGGAGTACAATTTCTTGCGGTGACGTTTTCGAAATAAGGCGAGAACAACGAGGCATAAGGAAAAATAAGTCATGCTCAAATTCATTCCATTTGCTAAACTCGGGGCAGTAGGTCAGAGTCATTGTAGAAGCAAGATGCTTAACAAACGTCGCTGTTGTATAGAAGAACTGGAGAATCGGGAATTCATGTCTGCCACTCCGTGGACGCTGGCAATGAATTATGCCGAACCCGATTACGTCGAACCGTCGGATGCCTACGTCTCGACCGAGTTTACCGAGCATAAAGCCGAACTCACCGTTGATTACGGCGGGTTGTTTGATACTCCCGATAACACCCCTCAGGCGGCTCAGACTGCGACGGGTTCCATCTCCGATCTTGCCGATCTCGGAACCAGCCTCTTTTCCTTGGATCAGACTTTTAAGTTGCATAGCAATCCGGGATCCAAGTTCACGATCTATCTCGATTTCACGGGTCATACTACGACAGGAACATCGTTCAACACTAAATATAACAACGGAGCAGCGATTGTATCATCGGCATTTTCGGTTGACGGTAATCCCAACAGTGAAGCGACTTTGCAACGTATCCAGTATATATGGCAACGGGTTGCCGAGAATTTCGCAGCATTTGACGTGGATGTTACCACGGAAGAACCCCCTGCACACATGCTCATGAAATCCGGTGCCAAGGACGATTCATGGGGAATCCGCGTTGTCATCGACGGGGGGACTGCCGACTCGTGGTATGGCAAGAGTATCGGCGGGCTTGCTACGCTCGGTTCATTCAGTGCCAGTACGGACACACCAGCGTTTGTGTTTGCGGGATCTTTGGGTAACAACGAAAAACATATTGCTGAGGCAATTACGCATGAAGTCGGACACACGCTCGGCTTGGAACACTCCGGGACCGCAACGAGTGAGTACTATACAGGTGCCAACGGCTGGGCACCTATTATGGGAACATCTTATTACGAAGCGGTGACTCAGTGGAGCAAAGGGGAATATGCGGGCGCGAACAACAAGCAAGATCAACTTGCTATTATTACTACCCAAAACGGGTTTGGTTACCGCGCCGACGACCACGCGAGTAGCATTGCTGCAATCGGAGCATCCGATATTTTGGTTTTCAACGGCGGTACTCTTGACTTGATGACGGGCGTTATTCAAACGAATACCGACGTTGACTTCTTCAAATTTGAATTGAATTCGAACGCCAATGTTTATTTCAACATTACCTCCGGCATGCGGGATGCAAGCCTCGATGTTCTTGCCAAAATTTACAACTCGTCGGGTTCGGTGGTTGCCATTGCTGACCCACAAGACACGATGCACGCTTACTTTACAGGGCTAAATTTGGATGCGGGTATCTATTACTTGAGCGTTGAAGGGACAGGTAAAGCGGGTGCTTACAGCGACTACGGGAGCCTTGGAACGTACAAGATTACGGGTATGCTCACCACCGGAGTGGCTTCTTCGCTTGCCCCGCCGACAAATTTCCGTGCTGGCGCAACCGCAAGTATGGTTGCGCTTACTTGGAACGCTGTGAGTGATGCAACTGGCGGCTATGAAGTGCAATACCGTCAGACCAGCATGAGCACTTGGACAAGCGTTAATGTCAGCGGAACGTCAAAGGCCATTAGTGGACTTGTGAGCGGCACTGAATACGAATTCCAAATTCGCTCCAAGAGCAGTAGCGGTGATTCTTTGTGGTCGAGTACTGTTGCTGTAACGACGACCGGTACTGCCCCGGCTGGCACCACCCCAACGATAACAGCCCCGACGGCTCCTGCAAACTTCACGAGTTCGGCGCAAACAGCGAATTCTGTCTCACTTTCATGGACAGCACAGAGCGGTTTGACGGGTTACACGTTACAATACCGGGTTTCCGGCACAACGGCTTGGACGAATGTGACCGCTCCTGCAACGAGCGCATCAAGCGCAACGGTCACCGGCTTGGCGGCAAATACAAAATATGATTTCCAGTTGACGGCGACCAACTCGAAGGGTTCCGCCTCATCGACGGTGAACGCAACGACGCAGGGAACGGCACCGACAGCGCCAGCAAGCCTCACGAGTTCGGCGCAAACGGCGAATTCCGTCTCACTTTCATGGACGGCGCAGAGCGGTTTGACGGGTTACACGTTACAATACCGGGTTTCCGGCACATCGGCTTGGACGAATGTGACCGCTCCTGCAACGAGCGCATCAAGCGCAACGGTCACCGGCTTAGCGGCAAATACAAAATATGATTTCCAGTTGACGGCGACGAACTCGAAGGGTTCCGCCTCATCGACGGCGAGTGCAACGACGCAGGGAACGGTTGTGGCGGGTCCGACTGCTCCGGCAAACTTCAAGAGTACGGCACAAACATCAGATTCCGTTACGCTATCGTGGAATGCACAGAGCAATCTGACCGGCTATACATTGCAGTATCGGGTATCCGGCACAGCGGCTTGGACGACGGCGGTTGCTCCTGCGGCGACCGCAACGAACGCAACGATCACCGGTCTTACGGCAAACATAAAGTATGACTTCCAATTGACGGCGGCAAATGCCAGCGGCTCTGCATCCTCGACGGCAAACGCAACGACATCGAAGGCGGTGCAACTTAGTGCTCCAACGGGCGTTACGGCAACCAGCAACAGTAGCACGACACTGACCATTGGTTGGAAAGCCGTGTCTAATGCTTCCGGTTATATTATTCAATACGCCTCCAACAACGGTTTTAATCAAAACCTGAAAGAGGTTACTGTGTCCAATGGTACGGCAACGTCTGTTGACATTACCGGGCTTACCGCTGGCACCCGGTATTATGTCCGTGTGGTGGCTGTCGGAACGGGCGGGTATTCCAATTCGGCTAATTCGGGTAGCATCAACTTCTCCACCTTGACAGTAGCGCAAGCGGCGGCTCTGCCGCAAGCCGCCGCATTGCCGGTTATGGAAACTGTTGTAGCGGCAGCGTTGCCGGCAACGACGGACATGACTGATCCGCAATGGATAAGTATTGCTTCGGCAAATGTTGCGTTGCCGGATGAAAGTAATCACATTACTGTTGACTTTCTGAATGTCGGCTCAGGGAGTATTGACGTCAATCTCTTATGAAGATGTTGATGTTTGCAAAAAATTTGCTTGGCAACCTCGTGACTCAGATCGAAACGTTTTTGGTATAATGGTTCGTTCTCTATTTATTCATCATATTTGCCAATGTCCGAATCTCCTGCCGAATCGCCTTCGTCAGACGTTTTTTGGGATGTCCTACGCTATGTTACCGTTGCTATTGCGTCTGGAGTCCTCATTTGGTGGTCCTTTTTTTATACGCCGATTAACTATGTCAACCGAGTGCACACCGGCAAAACAATGGGAACGGACTACATCGTTAAGGTTCCCCAATTCCCGGAACTTGCCGACTGGAATACGATAGCCGTTGCCATTCAAGACCGACTCGATGGACTCGAACAAAACATGTCCGCCGAGGATAGGTTCACGATCTCCAATGAGGTTGCTCCTATTGTTCAAGAATCTTTGGTGACGATTGATGTTTCTACCGTGGTTAATGGTTTCGCGGTGGATTGTGTAGCGGAACTGCTCGGCGAACAAAAAATTTCCGACTATTTCATTGAAATCGGCGGCAGGGTACGGTGCAAAGGAAAAAAAACCAAAGAAAAAGATTGGCTTGTCGGCATTGAAAAGCCAGCGAGCGAGTCTTCCAACGAATTTTCGGGTTTGCAACAAGTCGTGCCTTTGAACAATCAGAGTTTGGCGACGCAACGAGCCGGTTTCTCGGACGAAGTTGCCTCGGTTACGGTGATTGCCGAGACGTGTGTCCGCGCTGACGCTTGGGCAACCGCTTTGCTTGCTCTCGGAGCACCGAAGGGAACCGAACTTGCCCAACAACACGGGATCGCTGTCCTGTTCTTGTTGCGGAATGGCAGCGAAACCGTTGAAGTCCCGTCCCAACATTGGCAACATCGCCAGTAGAGAGGCTTTGCAATGTCACTAACGCGAATTCCGAATTGGTCGGGACACCTCCCGTCATTCCCGCTTTCGCGGGAATGACAAAAAAACGTTCAAACCAATTCGGAATACGCTCGAAACACAAACAAATTTTCCCAACGCTTTACTATATTATATGGTACATCCAACTCCCAACGACATTTCGTTCAAGTTTTTCGGTTTCCCGACGACCATTCAACCCTTCTTTTGGTTGATCGCTGCGGTCATTACGGCACTCCATCTTGGGCACATCAATAACGACATGCCGATTTGGTTTACCAGACTGTTCCTCGGCATGCTGGGAGTTTTGTTCTCGATTCTGGTTCACGAACTCGGACACGCTCTCACATTCCGATATGTTTTCCGAACACCCTGTGCCATCGTCCTTCATGGATTCGGCGGAGTTGCCTTTCCGCTCCAACGTTATTCACGCGGCTACGGATTCAAGGGAGCAATGGCAAACGGCTTTCTTTCGTTTTCTGGTCCATTGGCAGGATTCGTTCTTGCCTTTGCGACGTTGGTGCTCTTTCAAATGGTTCCCAATGACGGAAGTCGTGCCGCCATGCTGCTTCGTGATTTTCTCGATTGGACAGCATTGATTTCAATTATTTGGGGCTTTTTTAACCTGTTGCCGGTCTATCCCATGGATGGCGGACACATTTCCCGAGAATTTTTTTTATTTTTTTTCCCGAGGCGGGGAATCGAATTTTCTCTCATAGTGTCGATGCTCACAGCCGCTTTGTTGGCTGTTGCGGCACTCCAATCGGGTAATTTTTTCATTACGTTCCTCTTTGCGTACTTCGCTTATCAAAACTATCAAGAAATGACCTTTGGTTCGTTTCGACGCTGAAATACCAATATGAAAACAAATGATAGTGCCGCTATCAACACTGCACTCGCAGCATTGCCCAAGCACCATCATCACATCTCGATTGCGGTTTCATGAACGTTGTTGCAACTATTTGAACGTTGACGATTGAAAATACGTTCCCTCTCCATTTTTGAAAAAAAATAAAAATTTTTCAAAATTTTTCAAAAAAACTCTTGACACCTCTTGCATGATTCCAAAAAATGTGTAACATATCAACTTAATGAATGTGAATTGCTTCATCCATGCAGTTGTCATTCGGTTGATGAGAAGGATTTTCATCGCAAAGTTTTTTTCACCAAACAAACATGACGAC
>Ga0082212_10010789_pt1 | contig 11653 bp, 8 predicted proteins | sample TergutNt197P3_FD_71548 | JGI IMG/M metagenome (GOLD analysis project Ga0082212, IMG submission 71548) | Neocapritermes taracua P3 segment gut microbial communities from Petit-Saut dam, French Guiana - Nt197 P3 | ecosystem: Host-associated > Arthropoda: Insects > Digestive system > Gut ... | reverse complement strand
TGCCATTAGTGTCGGTAAATGTTTTGTCCCTAGACGTGGTTTTCCGGCACAGTCAGCGATGACGGCAATGTCTGGATTCAATACGGTACTTCCGCCGAACTCACCGAGTATCGGTTATGGTGGATGGGCCCACTGGGGAATTTTTTCAGCCACAAGTAACCATACAGGAGGAGTCAACGGGGGATTGTGCGACGCTTCCGTCAGATTCATTCCCGACACGATCAACGCCGTTTCGCCTGGCGTAACTTCGCCGAAGCAGTACGTAAGTTATAACGATGTTAGTCGGGAAAGCGAGTTCGGTGTTTGGGGAGCGTTGGGAACAATTAACTGCGGCGAAAACAGGTCGTTGTAATTGGACAAAAAATGATGAACATGGGTATCGTTTTTTCCGGTGAAAGCCTAAAAACACCCGGTCAATACCATTAACAGATGAAGGAGTACAATGATGACAAAACATTGGAATTGGAAGAGAACGACGTTCGGAATGGTTTTGCTCGTCTGCTTCGGTTGTCAACCCAGTAACAGACCGAGCGATCTTCCGCCGCTGCATCCTTGTGTGATTACGCTTACCCAAGAGGGTAAGCCTCTTCCCAATGCGTTCATCTCTATGGTTCGAGACGGAACGAACTCCCCACCATCGGCGGATCCGCAAAACGTGTCGAATTGGATCCCGACGGGATCGACAGATCAAAACGGTGTTGCAACGATCTACACCAATGCCCGGTATGCAGGAGTACCTTTGGGACATTTCAAAGTGATTGTGGAAAAGAAACAGGCAGGAGAAAGCAAACTCGGTCCTCCGCCACCGGAAGGCAGTCCCGCATACGTCGCTTGGGAAGAAAGGATGATGGGTGAAGTGCTTCCCCTGTACACGCTTGTTGAAGCCAAGTACACGACCCTTGAGGCAACGCCGCTTGAAGTTGAAATCAAAAAGGGCAAAAACGACATAAAACTTGATGTTGGTCCCGCCGTCAAAGACCTCGTTAAATGAAATGATAATCGCTTCCAATTTTCTCAACAGAAAGGAGAATAACATGTCTTGCTCTCGTTTATTTTCGTTCCTTGTTCTGACCCTTTTTTTTGCATCTGCCGTTTTGGCACAGCCGATGATCGACCGCTCGCAAACTCGCGTCCAGACCACGCTCAAGACCGGTTGGAAACAACTCGGCGTTATTCAACAGAAGAGCGTGCCGGAAGTCGATTCGAGTCCGTGGTCCATCGGCTGCGAAACGCTTTGTCGAGACTACATCGACTGGAATCTTTACAAGGAATACGTTGCTCCGCTCGGCATCAAATTGATTCGTCTTCAAGGTGGCTGGGCAAAGACAGAACAAGAAAAAGGCGTTCTCAATTTCAAGTGGCTCGACGACATTATCGACGACGCGTTGGCACGTGGTTTAGCAGTCTGGCTGGAAACCGATTATGGCAACCCGATCTATGAAGGGGGCGGTGGTCGAGACTTAGCCGCTGGTTTTCCAACTTCGGAAGTCGCCCTCGCCGCCTGGGACAAATGGGTCGAAGCGGCGGCAACCCGATACAAGGGCAAAGTCAAAATCTGGGCGATGTGGAACGAACCTGATATAAATAGCAAGCACACGCCGACCGACATTGCCGCGTTCAACATTCGCACGGCGGAGATCATCAAACGGATCATTCCAGATGCGCGGATCGGTGCATTGTCGTTGGCTCGCAACAACCCGAAATTTCTGGAAGACTGCCTCAAACCGATTGCCGAAAAAGGAAAACTAGATCTCTTTGAATGGGTCATCTATCACGGTTACTCTCCAAATCCCGACAAATCCTACGCAAGTGTTACAGGTCAACAGGAAGTACTCGCACGGATCGCTCCCAAGTTGAAACTGTGGCAAGGCGAAAACGGTTGTCCTTCCGAAATGGCAACACGTTTTGCCATGTCGAACATTCCTTGGTCGGAACTGACCCAGTGCAAATGGGACACCCGGCGAATGCTCGGCGACCGTGGTCATGGTGTCGATATTTCGTCGGTCTTTACGATTTGCGATTTCGATCACACCGGACGCGAGATCAATCGTAAGGGTCTGCTCAAAATCAACGACAAGACGAGTCTTGCCAAAGTGAAAATGGCATACTATGCCGTGCAGAACGTCGTTTCCGTCTTTGATGGAACGCTGAAACTCCAGAAGGACTATTCGTGCAAAATCGAAGGCGCAAAGGACGTAACATGGTTTGCCTACCGCAATCCCAAGGGACAGGATATTCTCGTTTTTTGGGACGGCAATGATCAACCGCGAGACGACAACACGACGTTTCCTGTAACGATTACCGTGGAAAACGGCGGATTCAAGGATCCGGTTTGGGCGGACACCATAACGGGACGCATCCACGAAATTCCAGACGATCTGAAAACGATAGAATCGGGTAAAATGACGTTGAAAAACATTCCCGTGTACGATGCTCCCGTGTTCATCACGGATCGAAACGTCGTGCTACCGTGAACCCGATAAAAGATTTCCTTAATCAATCCGACTTGCCATGAAGCACAAAGATTTCCGTTTGATGGTTTTATTGTTCGTTTCCTGTTTTTTCCAAATCAAACACGCCCTGTTAAGCGGGTGGAAACTTTTTTAATGATATGACAAACCTGACCGCTCTTGATTTCAGTATCATTTTGGTTTACATGGTGATGGTACTGGTCATCGGGAGCGTTGTCGGCTTGTTTGTGCGGAATATCAAGGACTATTTTGCCGGCGGAAGTTCGATCCCGTGGTATCTTGGTGCTATCAGCAGTTACATGACGATGATGAGCACTTACGTCTTCGTCGCCAGTGCAGGGATTGCTTACACCGAAGGAATCGTGGCAATCGTCATTCTTTGGAGTGCTATTCCGCCGACTCTTGTTGCGACGTTTTTTCTTTCGCAACGATGGAAACGTTCAGGAATCATTACGCCAGTCGAATATCTCGAAACACGGTTTAACGGTTCCGTTCGGCAGATTTCTTCGTGGGGCGGTGTTGCATTCCGAATTATCGACAACATGATTCGCTTGTACGCAATCGGCATTTTCGTGTCCGAGGCGGTCGGTATGTCCCTGCTGACTGCTATCGTGTTTTGCGGCATTGTCGTCGTCATCTACACGATGATCGGCGGACTCTATGCCGTGGTGATTACCGACACGGTACAATGCGTAATCCTCATTTTGACCAGCCTCGTTCTGTTTCCGTTGGTATTGGGTAGCGTCGGCGGATTTGGCGCACTGTATCAGGCAACGCCGGAAAGTTTCGGACTCGGAAACGGTCCCAAAGGACATACTTGGTTTCTCACTGTCTATTTTATCATGATCCTGATAAAATATAACGGCAATTGGGCGTTCATCCAGCGGTTTTATAGTATGGAAAACGAGCGTGAGGCAAGAAAAATGGGACTCGCTGCCGTTGCCTTGTATTTTCTGTTGCCGATCCTGTTCCTGTTTCCTGCCATTGCCGGACGAGTTCTCTTCCCGGAACTGGCGAATCCAGAGACCGTTTACGTCAACGTCTGCAAACTGCTTCTCCCCTCTGGAATGATGGGCATGATGATTGCCGCCATGTTTGCTGCAACAATGTCAACGCTCAGTGCCGAATACAATGTCGCCGCTGGCGTGTTGACTCGGGACATTTACCAACGTTTGTTCCGTCCCGGTGCCACCGACCGAGAAGCGATGTTCGTTGCCCGCTCGGCAACACTGCTCTTGGGAATCCTGATTATGGTCGGCTCCCTGTACGTCGGAAAGATGGGCGGTGCCTTTGAAGCCAACAAACTTTTTACCGGCATGCTCGGCGTACCCATCGTCGTTCCGCTCGTTTTCGGTATTCTGTGGAAGCGTCCGAAACCGGTCGGAGCGATTGTTGCCATGCTCGGCGGATTTCTTATCGGACTCCTGTTTTACCTGACGGAGAAATTCGATTGGGGAACCGGAAATTCGATCCAAACGTTGTTGACCGGAATTGCCGCACTGAAGTGGGAAACGAAAACGTTCATTCAAATTTGCTGCTGCCTCCTGTTTTTCTTCGGCTCCGGTCTTTTTCCGAAACGGAACGCCGAGTACAATCAACGTGTGGACGCTTTTTTTGCAAAATTGAAAATCCCCTTTTGTTCTGAAAAAGAACATTCGGAAGGTAACCCCGTGAAATATGCCATGCTCCTTCTCCTGGCGGTTGCGCAATTGCTCTGTGGCGGATTATTCATCTTCGTGAGTCTGTTTCATTGGGGAACGACCAGCAGCAATTGGGCATGCGGCTTCGGAACACTCTGTTGCCTCATGGCAGCAATTCAGTGCTTTATTTTAAGGAAAAAGTTTTATTCCCTTTGGGTATCCAACCAAAGGACAATCCTACGATGAAAGAAATAAAAAAACAAACCATTACCTCGGAAATCATTAAGCGGCAGGCTTTGGCTCTCGGAGCCGATGCTGTCGGAATCGGCAACATTGACCGTTGGAAAGAGGCACCGCTCCAAATGGATCCGAAGCAGATTATGCCGGAGTGCAAGTCGATCATCGGCTTTGTGTTCCGAGTCATGCGCGGAAGTTTGCGCGGCGTTGAAGAAGGAACATTTTTCAGCAACTATTCTTCGATGGGCTATGGCGGGATTACGTATCTTTTTATGCCGATGGTCGTCATGAACCTTGCCCGGATGATCGAAGATGTCGGTTATGAGGCGATTCCGATGGGGCACCAAAGCGATTGGCGCGGAATCGATAACGAAGGCGACATTCGCCGCGGATACAGCGTGCCGGTTCGACCGGGACGAGCCGCACCGGACATTATGTTGCATTTGCGAATCGGAGCATTTCTCTGCGGATTGGGCGAAATCGGTTTCAGTAAAATGTTCCTTTCTCCGCAGTTCGGACCACGCAATCGTGTCGGATTGATGCTCACCGATCTGGAATTGGAACCCGATCCCATCTATGCGGGTCCGCCGTTGTGTAACCGTTGTATGGCTTGTGTCGCTCACTGTCCGGGACAGGCGATTAAACAAGACAAGATCGTCAAAACAGTCGCAGGCGGCATCGAACTTGAATGGTCTGACATTGATTGTGCGGCATGCGATGTTGCTTTCCGCGGCGGTCGAGCCGTTGAACCTGGAGAAGAAGGGGTTTACACCGAGGAAATGTACGGTAATAAAATTACGGCGAGCAAGTTTTCTCCGTTTGTCAAAAAGCCAGCCAATCTTTACAATACGGGTCAAGCGGTCTGCGGCGGTCGCGGATGTGTTCGTGCCTGCATGGTCAGTTTGGAAAATCGGGATGCCTTAAAGAACAAGTTTGTAACGAAATTCCGACGTGAACCGCTGTGGACGGTCGATTGGTCAGATCCGGCGAATCAAAAAGTCGCCGAAGAAGGCAAACACCTCGGACCGGTCTCGCTGTCGAATCTCCAAGCCTACAAGACACCGTCCACACCAGGACCTGCTGCCCCTTCCCAAGCAAAGGAAGCAGATTGAACGACGATGAAATCGAACGCATTAAAATTTTCCATCGGCTACCGTTTACCCGGTGATTTCGGTTCTATGGTCGATATTGTCCAGGATTACCGGAACGATGTTAAGGAATGTTATTTTGCTATGCCGGGCGATCCGAGCGGTCGCGCACCGCTCGGCGTTAGTCACGGAGAACTGGATGTTGACGCTTATCACGTCTTCTGGATGGAAATGCGTCGAATCGTCGATCTGGGAGTCGAACCGGTGCTGCTGCTCAATGCCGCCTGTTATGGCAAAGAGGCAATTTCGGCGAATTTCCAAACGTATTTTTTGGAAACGGTTCGACAACTGCGTCAAGAAATCGGTCTTGTTTCTGTAACAACGACATCGCCGTTCGTTGCGAGGGAAATTAAAGATCGGCATCCTGATATTGAGGTTCGCGCCTCGGTGAACATGGGACTTCGGTCGATTCGTAGCCTTGCGTATTTGACCGACTCTTTCGACGGTTTTTACTTGGCAAAGGAATTGAACCGGGATATTCCTGCTTTACGTGAAATTCGCTCCTGGGCTGATTCATGCGGCAAACGAATTCATCTCCTCGCCAACAGCGGTTGTCTTTATCACTGTCCGTGGCAGTCTTTTCACGATAACATGGTCGCCCATGAAACAGAAATCATCGAACAAGAAAACGTTCGGCAAACGGCTCCGAGTCCCTGTTGGGATTACATGAAGATACCGGAACATCGCCGATTGATTCTTCGCAATACATGGATTCGTCCAGAAGATATTGAGCATTACACTCCGCTCTGCGACACAATGAAATTGGCAACTCGTGCTCATGACGATCCACGCCGGGTGATCGAGGCATATCTGAAACGTTCGTATGCTGGAAATCTGCTCTGCTTGTTCGAACCATCGTTTTTACCCGTTTTCGACGAAATTGTCCTCGACAATCGACGTTTTCCTGAAGATTGGTTCAGCACAACGGCATTTTGCAACAAAAAATGTGACCGATGTTCGTATTGCGATACGGTCTATTCGACCATTGTGTACCCATTTTGAATTTTCGAGAGCCGGTTTTCAATCGGCGTTCCTGTCATCGCAAATTGAACATCCGCTTCCTCGTGATTTTGACATTTTTTTCGTGATATAAACTTTCGATATTTCCAGAAACAGGGTATAATGCCTACAACATGAATGACAAGGGCTACAATGCCCGCGTGAACAACATGGGCATTCTGAACAGTACGAAGTTGGGTCGTGAGTTGATCACGGCGAATCTTGGTGCAACGTACAATGTGAGTAGCAGTTTGTCGCTCTTCGGCGGCTATCAGGGCGAGTACACATTGGATGGCGGCACGAAGTCGACGATGAACGCTGGTTATGCCGGTGTCGGATTCCGATTCTAATTTAGCCAGTACTCCGGTACAAGACGACAGATTGTGATTGGAACAAAAAGATAGACAACCGATCCATGTTGGCATGTTGACAACTTGCAAACACTGGGTCGGTTACTTAACCTTTACATTCCAGCATCCGTTGCAGACACAACAGCGCATCGGTTGCCGTTTGGTCGTCCACTCGAATAACGTTTTTTGGCAATACCGATTCCACCGAATCCAACACCTCCACCAATTTGGGCAGGTCGATCAACCCCATCGTGTCGCAGTAACTCGGTTGCGGGGCTAGATTTACGATCATTTTGTCGGGATTCTGTTGAGCAAGCCGCTCCACAAAACGAGACTCCGTACCGACTGCCCAGGATGAACCCGACGGGGATTCGCTAATCCGTTGCAAAATGAAATTTGTGGAGCCGGATTCGTCCGCCTTCTCGACGACAGTACGGCGACACTCTGGATGCACAATCACCTGAATACCGTAATAGGTTTTGCGGATGGCATCGATGTGTTCCGGCTGAAATTTTTGATGAACAGAGCAATGTCCGTTCCACAGAATAATTCGACTATCTCGGATGTGATTGATGCTACTTCCGCCGAAATCGACGGCACTGTTATCCCAAAAGGAAATTGCCGAACCCGGTATTCTCATTTTGAAGGCGGTATTCCGACCAAGATGCTGATCAGGAAAGAAGAGTACCCGGCTCTTTTCTCTCAGAGCCGCTTCAAGCACGGCTTGTGCATTCGTCGACGTACAGGCAAATCCGCCGTGTTGACCGCAAAACGCTTTCAGTTCCGCCGATGAATTGACGTAAGTAATCGGCACCACGTCATCCACGTCGATGACTTCCGCCAACTCGTTCCAACATCGTTCGACAACTTCCCGTGTTGCCATATCCGCCATACTGCAACCGGCATTAAGGTCAGGCAGCAGAACGTTAACACGTTTGCCATTGCGGCTCACCAGATTTTCGGCACTGTTTGCCAGGATGTCGGCAGTTTCCGCCATGAAGTGAACGCCGCAGAAGACAATCGTTTCGCAGTCGGTATTTTCAGCGGCGGCGGCACTCAACTGGAAACTGTCTCCCTGCAAATCGGTGTGGGCAAGCACCTCTTCACGTTGATAGTGATGTCCCAAAATGAGCAGTTTTTTACCAAGTCGCTGCCGGATGCTGTCGATGTGTTGATGTAAATCAGTCATAGTAATTTTTATAGGTTAGAGTTTTCGAGTACGTTTTTTATGGGGTTTTGTTGGTTCAGGAATCAGCGTCGGCGGTGTCGTTAACTTTTGGTACATTTTCATGAGAGCGGCAACGATAACGGATTCGGATACATCTTTGTTGAACCCGTACAATTTCAAGACGGCACGGTCTAGGTTTTGGTGTGCTTTGAGTAATTCCGGCGGCATTGTCAATGGATCGTACAAATCGGCGAGGCTGTTTTGGGGGAATTGCTTCCGAGTGCCAAGAACAGTCTGTGCCAATTTTTCTATTGTAACCTTTTGGTTATCCGTTGCATTTGGTAAGGGAAAATTATTATAAACAGACGGGGAATAACTGTAACCCGTTCCTAAACGACCGGCAGTGACTCGCATCCATGCCATGTGAACGCTAGAAGTCAGCATACCGAACAAATATAACGACGCACCGGGAACAATATAAATTTTATTACTCGCAATTACCGAGGAATCCAAATAACCGATGGGAATATATTTCCGACGCTTCGTTGTAACTTCTGGTACGGCTAAAAACTTTTTCCCGTGATGCCGTATTTGAGTAAAAAGCATCGGCGTTTCGGCGGCTTGACGTACCGATTCCGTAGGACTATTTCGCCGGCACTCAGCAACTTTTTTGAGACGCTGCATCATTGGTCGAATGGGACGGTATTCCGCCGGAGCCACACCTTTTAACCACAAACAATAACGAGTCTTATTGTGGATAAAATCGTCCGAACTAATGTATCGTCTTATCCATTTCTTTGTCTGTGGATAAGTGGAAATCAGTTCGTTTCTTTCTTCCGGCGAAAGAATCAGATGTCCGCCGTCAGTCGGTTGACTTCCCTTGCTCATTTTCGGCATCCCTTTACATAGCGGTTTGCCTCGAGACTTAATATAGACTTCCGGGAAATCCAAGAGATAACCGTTAATATGAGCAACCTTCTGTTTCTTACCTTCAGAAAAAATCCATTTTGTTTTTTTGATACCCGCACGAGCAATACCGATGATAACACAAGAGACGGCGGCTTTTCCTTTCGCCTCGTTTGTCCATCGAAAACTTTGATGGGCAAAAGTGATTTCGAAGCCCGATTCAAACAATGGTTTCCACAAAAGCGCAACGGATTCTCCTTGCACGATGGAATTGGTCGAGACGAACGCTGCCTGAATAGAAGTGTTGCGAATGTAATTACATGCCTTTTTATACCAGCAGCAGACGTAGTCCAATTTTCCGAATCTCTTACTATCAGAGAATACTGACTGCATGTCGTCAACTTGACAGGCATTTCTCCATTGATGTCCAACATACGGCGGATTACCCAAGATATAAGACAGTTCTTCTTTCGGAATGACACTTTCCCAGTCGATCTGCAAGGCGTTGCCGTGAACAATCGTTGCACTCTGTTCTAACGGCAAACGTACATAGTATTGTCCGAGTTCCTGTGATGCTTCACGGTTCATTAGGTGATCCATCAGCCAAAGACTTGTTTTCGCAACTTCACACGGAAAATCTTCAATCTCAATGCCATAGAATTGCTCTATATTTACTCTTAACAAGACGGAAAGATCGAGTACCTTCTGACGGATTTTTTTGATTCGTAAAATTTCGATTTCCAGTTTTCGCAGTTCCCGGTAGGCAATCATCAAAAAGTTGCCGCAGCCGCAAGCCGGATCAAGAAACTTCAGCCGTGATATTTCTTCGTGAAAATCATCAAGCCGTCGTTCGTCCCCTTTGATGCGGTTAAATTTTGCCCGCAAATCATCCATAAAAAGCGGGGCAATCACTTTCAAGATGTTTTCTTCGCTCGTGTAATGTACCCCGATTGCACGACGTTTCTCTTTGTCCATTACGCCTTGAATCATCGCCCCGAAAATGGCGGGCGAGATTGTACTCCAATCGAATCGGCAACAATCGATCAACGTTAAACGCATTTTTGCGTCGAAGTCGGCAGGCGGCAACATGGCTTGAAACAACCCGCCGTTGATATAACGGAATTCCCGCAAGTCCGGCGGTAACTGAATGCGTTTTGTCCGTACATCGTCCGGCATGTTAAGAACGTCAAAAAGCCGAACAATGCGACCGGACAGATCGCTCCCGTCCTCTTTGGAATTCGTGACATAACTCAAAAAACAGTCCTTTGGAAAAATGCCGGTGTCCTCCGCGAATAAACAGAACAATAGCCGAACAAGGTAAATTTCCAAAACGTGTCCTTCGTAACCGAGCCGCTCCAAGTCGTCGTGTAACCGAGCCATCTTTTCTGCGGCGCGGACATTGACTTCAAACTGTTCGTCAAATTCATAATGCCTTTCCAGTCCGGCAAGGTCGTGAAAGTAATCAATGTAATCGCACAAATCCTTCGTTGGGAATGTTATCGGCTTGCGATCTTGTTTTTTCTTCGCCGTGCGCCGGTAGAGAACGATATTTTCAAAATCACTGACCATCAGCAGGTCGGGTATTTCGTCGTCAGGCAAGGCAATCACGTATTCCTGTAATTGCCGATAAGCGTCGTCCAAATTCTTTCCTGCCGACTTCATTTCAAACGCTATCGTTTTCGGCAGGAGGTAATCGGCAAAACCCTCTCCGCTTCGCTTCTCGTATTGTCCTTTGTCGATGGCATCAATTCCGAAGACAACGAGTAACTCACGCACAAAACTCTGACCGTAGGACTTTTCGTGCCATTTGGTTGCGTCTTGCCAATGCTCGGCAAAATCGGCGGCGTTCGTCTGGATTGTTTCGCGGGAGAGGGGCATAAGGGGCAGTGCCAGTCCTAATGGGCAGTGTACATTATATCACATGCCCGACATTACGTCGTGTAATCCGAATTGAGACGCACATATTCCGTCGTGAGATCGGTCGTCCAAAAACGAATTGCCGCATTGCCTTCTTTGAACGTCAACAAAAAATGCGTGTCCCGATTGTTCCGAATCGAATCGGAAACGACGGTTTTATCAAATGGCACCGGTTCGCCATTGCGGAACAAATCGAAGCCGTTGAGTTGTAACGACACTCCTTTCGTGTCGAACAGTACACCGGCATTTCCGGTTGCGGAGACGACACGTCCCCAATTTGGGTCGGCACCGCAAATTGCCGTCTTGACCAAAACATCTTCCGCAACCTGCCGGGCAATTTTTTTGGCATCGTCCTTCGTTTTGCAACCTTGCACGTCAATCGTGATGAGATGCGACACACCTTCGCCGTCCGCCGGCATTTGAATTGCCAATTCGATGCAAATTTCTCGGAGGGCTTCGGCGAATTTTGTGAGATCGTTCCCAACCGGGGGGCGTATGCCCCCCGCTCTTGCGCCTGCCGCTCCATTGGCATAAAGCAGCACGGTATCCGACGGGCTGGTGTGTCCGTCTATCGAAACGCAGTTGAACGACTCTTCGACCGACTCGCTCAACAGTTTTTGTGCCACTGCCGGTTCGAGAGCGGCATCGGTCATAATCATGGCAAGCATCGTCCGCATGTTCGGAGCAATCATCGCGGCTCCCTTGCAGAAACCGGCAAGCGTTACGACGGTGCCGTCTTGAAACGTGATCTGCCGAGATGCCGTCTTTTCAACGGTATCGGTCGTCATAATTCCCTGTGCGGCACGGTGAAATGATG
>Ga0082212_10010788_pt1 | contig 11654 bp, 5 predicted proteins | sample TergutNt197P3_FD_71548 | JGI IMG/M metagenome (GOLD analysis project Ga0082212, IMG submission 71548) | Neocapritermes taracua P3 segment gut microbial communities from Petit-Saut dam, French Guiana - Nt197 P3 | ecosystem: Host-associated > Arthropoda: Insects > Digestive system > Gut ... | reverse complement strand
CCCCTCCCGCCCACCGGTTCGCGTGTTTTACCGGGAGGGGTCTTGGGTAAAGATGATAAAAAAGGTATACTGATACAAACCGGTGACGGAATACTGGCTGTAAGCGCGCTTCAATACCAAACAAAAAAAGCGTTGGATTGGAAGGCCTTTTTGAACGGGGCGCGAAATTTTATCGGTACAAGGTTGGGTTAATCTGAATATTCTAAATTTTTTAAAATCAAAACTGAAATCTCCGTTTTTTGAAATAAAACCGGGCGGTAACTTTAAACTAATGGTTTCAATGACGCTGGTACTGCTGGTCTTTGTCGGTATTGTCGCCATTTCCGCTTTCTTTGTCAGGGTAAGGGGGGCCGAACAGACCCTTGTTCCCGAAGTGCGCGGCAAGGAGCTTGCCGAAGCCCTACTGGAATTGCAGGCAAAAGAACTTTACCCCCGCATTCAACTCCGTTACTCACAAAATTCCAGGGACAAAGGCCGTATCCTGGAGCAGGATCCCGGAGCGGGAACAATCGTTAAAGCCGGGCGGCGGATTCGGCTGGTGGTTAGCCAGGGGGTAATACTAAACCGCTTTGAAAACTACATCGGCAGAAATCTCGAAGAAGTGCGGACGGAAGTACAAACCATTACCAGCTCGCTGGGCGGTCAGCTTATTACGATAAAAGAACCTGTCATTTATGATTATTCCCCCGAAGCCCCGGGAACCGTTCTCCGTCAGAAACCCGAACCCGGATCGGGTATTACAGGACCGACCGATCTGGAACTTGTTGTAAGCCGGGGTCTCGAAAACACAATAGTAACCGTTCCGGAACTTGCGGGGCTTACCCTTTCCGCCGCTCTGGAACAAATAGGTAAAACAGGTATTGCGTTTGAATTTTCCATTCGTAATGCGGAGGAAGAAGAACAGGACGGAACGGTGGTCGGCCAGGTTCCCCCCGCCGGTACGGAAGTTTCACTCAATACGGTAACGTATCTTGTGGCAACTATTCCCGCCGATCTTAAAGACGACGAAGTTTTCGGGCTGTTCACCTACACTATGCCCCAAAACCCCTACCCGCTTCCGGTGCGGCTTGACGTAATACCCCCGTCAGGTGAAAGGGCCAGGGTATTCGGCGTTGAATTTCTCGGCGGCAAATTAACCGTTCCCTACCGTCTCCCCGCAAGCAGTGTCTTGGTTCTTACCATGATGGACAGGGAACTGCACCGTGAAGCGGTAAAAAATTAAGGGATAAACCGATACCCCGCTCCCCAAACGGTTTGCAGATGCACGGGTTCGGAAGGGTTTTTCTCAATTTTTTCCCGAAGACGGTTGATATGTACCGCAACGGTTTTTAGATCGCCGTAAGTATCTTCTCCCCAAAGTTTGTCGTATATTTTTTCTTTGCTGAAAACCATTTCCGGATTGGAGGCAAGAAAAAAAAGCAGATCGTATTCTTTATGGGTCAGGGTTATTTCATTTTCGTTCACAAGAACGGTGTGGGTGCTTTGGTTTATTCTCAGCCAGCCAAAATCGATCTCGTCTTTTGCCGGCTTTTTCAGAATACCGCCGGTAAGTCTTTTATACCGGGCGATGTGTGATTTTACACGGGCCACTACTTCTGTCGGGGAAAAAGGTTTGACAATGTAATCGTCCGCTCCAAAGCCCAGTCCCCGTATTTTTTCGTTGTCTTCCATTCTGGCGGTAACCATGAGAATCGGTATGTCAATTTTGTCCCGAATCTCACGGCAAATTGCCATACCGTCTTTTCCGGGGAGCATGAGGTCAAGGATGATGAGCGCGTAATTACCGGATAGAGCGTGTTTCTGACCTTCCAAACCGTCGTTGTATATATCAACTTCAAAGCCGTTGATCTCCAAAAAATCCTTTTCAATGGCGGCAATTTCTTTGTCATCTTCAATGATCAGTATTCTCGGAACCACCGGTTCCGTTGATTTTGCGGCCGCCATTACGGTACTTCTCCTTTATCCAGGGGAAGCTTGATTACAATAGCAAGACCGCCGGAAGCCGACGGCTCGGCGTGTATACTGCCGCCCATACGTTCAATGATTTTTACGCTTATGGCAAGTCCCAGGCCGGAACCCAGTTTGCTGCGGGACGGATCGGTACGGTAGAAAACATCAAACAATTTCGGCAGCATATCCGCCTGCACACCAGGGCCGTCATCAGCCAGGCGAAGCAGCACGGAATCATTAACCACACCGATATTGATTTCCATTTTGCCGTGTTCCAAAGTTTTATACTTCACGCTGTTTTCCAAAATGTTGATAATAACATTACGCAGTAACAGTACATCGGCATACACAAAAACATTTTTCGGCATTTCGGTAAATTGTACGGCAAGGCCGCGGGAAGCGTATTCGGAAACGGAATCTTCCACCATATCGGAGACGGCAAGGGCAATATCCACACGCCTCATGGTAAGCGGGAATTCGTCCATGTCCAGTTTTGAAAAAAGGAACAACTGTTCAATGATGTGTTCCATATCTGCGGCTTTGTTTTTAATTATGGCAAGGTATTTTTCCCGCATTTCAGGAGTGGAAGCGACTCCGGTTTCAATTCCCTCAACGTACCCTTTGATTGATGTCAGAGGTGTACGGAGATCGTGTGATATGCCCGCAATAAGTTCTCTCCGGTTTGCAGCGTCCTTTTTCTGCAGGGCGGTAGACATTTCAAGCTTTACCGCCATTTCGTTAAAAGCGTCGCAAATCGGACGAAATTCATCATTGTTTTGATAGTCAATACGGTACGCAAAATTGTTATCCTGTATTTGACGTACACCTTCATTGAGCGGTTCCAGAGGTTTAACAAGGCGTTTTGTCATGCGCTGGGTAAAAAAATTATTCAGCAGACTGATAAGTATTATAAAAAGAGCTATACCCAGAACCCATATAAGAATAAACATGTCATGATTGTAAGAATCACGAAATCTTTCCACTGTTTCCCTGTCAGGCCGACCCGGCCCGAATACAAGAATTCCAACAGTGCGGACAATAAGCCCAAATGCCGCAAATGCTATAACAATAATGCGGATATTTGAAATAAAAAGTTGCCGTTTTATAGTCATAGTGTCCTTCCCTCCTTATAATGAAACAGCGAATATAAAACCGGTATAAAGAAAAGCGTGATTAACGTTGCCGAGGCAAGGCCGCCGAACACCACAAGACCGATGGGCGATGTTATTCTTGACGACGAACCTGGGAAAAACGCCATTGGAGCAAGGCCCAGCATTGTGGTGAGAGCGGTCATCAATACCGGGCGAAAACGGCTGGCCCCGGCTTTGACGCAGGCTTCAGTCACATTCATTCCCCCGCGAACAAGCTGGTTGGTATAGTCAACAAGGAGGATGCCGTTGTTAACCACAACACCGATAAGCATAACAATACCGATCATTGTAAACGCGCTTAAAGGCTGACCGGTAAAAAGGTGAATCAGTACAACGCCTATCAGCAGAAGCGGTATGGTACAGAAATTGATAAACGGATCGCGGAAAGATTCGTATTGCGCCGCCATAACACCGAAAACGAGGAGGAGGGCGAGAATAATCACCAGAAAAAATGTTTGCATCATTTCCTGTGTGTTCTGAAACGCTCCGGCAAAGGGGGCGTTTATCCCTTCTTCGTCAAGAAGCCCTCTTATCTTAGCCTGGACATTTTTTACCGAATACCCTTCTTTTACAGAGGCGGTAACATGGATGGTGCGCGTTTGGCCTTCACGGTTAATGCTCACCGGCCCCTGGGTTTTTTCAAAACCGGCAAAATTGGAAACCGGAAAAAGCGTCCCCCTTGAAGAACGGACAAAAATCCTCCCCAGATCGGGCAGTTCGTAACGGTCTTTCTTGTCAAGCTGAAGAACAACATCGTACTCGTTGCCGCTTTGCCTGAATGTGGTAGCGGTAACTCCGTTCATAGAGGCGGCAATCTCCGAGGCAATGGAAAAAATATTCAACCCCATATTATAGGCACGTTCACGGTCTATGTTTACATTAACCTGGGGCAGCCCCTCGCTAATGTCAACAGAAATATCCTGAATTTCCAGTACGTTGTTTTCCAATATACGTTTAACTGTATCGGCAGCTTCAAAGCCTTCGGCAAGATCGTTAAAACGAAGCACGATGTCAATATCCGATCCGCTCAATATTGATGAAAGTCCTGCTGATCCAAAACTAAAAACAGCGTTGGGGAAATCCGCAAAACGGGAACGGAGTTTTTGTTTTACACCTTCCCCGGTGTCAGCATCGGGATTTTCCAGATCAAGTACAATCGTTATGGATGCCGTATGAGCCCCCGCACTGCTTAAAGCCCGTCCGGTATTACCGGTGTTGGTAATAATATTTTTTATACCTTTAATTTCGGCAATGGAAAATTCCTGCATTTCAAGTGCCACGGCCAATGTATCGTCATACCGTGTTCCAAGGGGCATTTCAATGTTTACAGTGACGGTATCAACGCCCATTGCCGGTATCATGGTAATATCCATTTTTCCCAGAACAAGAACAGAACCGAAAAAAGCGCATACTACCAGAAGAACGGTAACAAACCTGTGCCGCAATGCCTTTGACAAAAGCCGCTGATATCCGTTTGTAACTGCGGCAATGCCGTTCGATATTACCGCATCAATTTTTTTGACAAAAGGATTACACAGGGGTTTTTGCAAACGGGAATGAACAGGCAGCCATTTGCCTGCTAATACAGGAACCAGAAGAATCGCTATAAGAAGACTGGATGTAACGGATATAGCAATGGTAAATACCATGTCCTGAACAAGAAGACCTATCATACCAAGCCGGTTTTTAAAAAGGATAATCGGCAGAAATACACACAGGGTGGTAAGCGTTCCCGCAATAAGGGATGACATTACCTCCTCGCCTGCAAGTATTGCGGCTAACTTTGGTTTCTCTCCCTTTTCACGGTAGGCGGTAATACTTTCGATAACTACTATTGAACAGTCAACAACCATACCCAATCCGAGGATAAGCCCTGCAAGAGTCATCATGTTGATGGTGATATTTGTCAGGCTCATTACCAATAAGGTGATGACAAATGAAAAAGGGATCGCCAGACCGGCGATGATGGAACTGTTAATGTTTCTGAGGAAAAGGATCAATATGAGCATGGCGAGTATTACACCCGCAACGGCCGAATTTACCAGTTCGTTGATCATTGCCCTGGTTTGCACGGTTGAATCCTGGGTAATTTCAAGGCTGATATTTTTCGGAAGAGTTTGTGAAAGATATTCAAAACGACGGTAAACCTGATCCGCCACTTTGACGGTATTCGCCCCCGACTGTTTTATAATGGAGATGTAAACTCCGGGTTCGCCGTTTACATATACGGCGGAACGTTCGTCCTGATAATCAAAACTCACTTCGCCAATATCCTGCAGGCGAATGTCCGCATGGTTTCCTGCGGAGCCCGTGGCCAATTGAAGAACAACAGTGTTGGCGATTTCGGCAAGGCTTGAGTACTCGCCCGATGTTTTTATCGAATATTCAAGAAGACCGTCTTCAATGAAACCCGCTCCAAGTTCCATGTTTTGGGTGCCGAGAGTCCGGGAAATTTCGTTAATGGTTATACCGTAAGCCTCAAGGCGGTTTTGAGAGAGGGCGATGCGTACAATAGGGTCCCGCCCGCCCTCAACGGCGGTTGATGCCACACCCTCGATTTGTTTAAACTGATCTTCCAGCCGGTCTTTTGCGATGGCGCGCAGATCGTTTTGGGTAAGGCCGGTGCCTTCTCCTGCACGGACGGCGATACGCATTATGGGCTGGCTTTCCGGTCCGAGCTGCATAAAAACGGGCGAAATAACATTATCGGGAAGCGTATTTCTTACCCTGTCTATGTTTTCCCGTACCCGGTTTGTTTTTACGTCCATGTCCGTGCCGAAATCAAACTTTAACAGGATCAGACTGCTCTGTGCGCGGGACATTGATGTCATTTCCTGTATGCCGCTAGTATTGGCTATTGCCGCTTCCAGGACGGTGGTCACGGATTTTTCCACGGTTTCAGGATCGGCCCCCGGGTAACCGGTTACTATTACGAGATAGGGCCTTTCAATTTCCGGGTACATTTCTACCGCAATACCTGAAAGAAGAAAAACACCGGTAATCGCTACAAGGGCAAATACCACCAGCCAAAGCACGGGGCGGCTGACAACCGCTTTTGCAACGCTCATATCCCATTATCTCCCATGGCTATTTATTTGCCAATGGCGATTGTATTACCGGCGGCAACATTGCCGACGGCAACATGGCTACCGATAATCCGCAGACGTTCCCCACCTGAAAGTAATTGCTGCCCCTGAACAATAACCGCTTCACCTTCGCTCAAACCCGACCTGATTTCTGTCCGGCCCTGAAGGGTAACACCGCAGCTTACTTCCCGCCTTTCCGCAGTTGGCCGTCCTGTTTCATCCGGGCAGATTACATACACCGCAGCCGTTCCGCAATTACTGATAACGGCTTCGGCGGGGACGGTTAGGATATTCGGATACGACCGGGTATTGAGTCTGATGCGGGCGAACATTCCGGCGTTTATTCTGTTGTCGCTGTCATCGAATTTCAGGTTGATAAGTTTTGTCCTGGATGCGCTGTCAAGAATCGGTGAAACACGGGTAACTGTAGCGAAAAATGTTTCCCCCGGGTAGGCTTGCAGAGATACTTCGGCTTTCAGCCCGCCTGCCAAACCGGCGATCTCCCGCTCAGGTATTCTGACAGATATTTCAAGGCTGTCGTTGGCGGATATTACCGTAATGCCCGTATTGGTGCCGACAGTCATGCCCACCGAAAGGGGCGTTTTGCTTACAATACCGCTTATCGGTGCATGAACAGGGCTTTTCATATACTCGGTTCCGGGCCTTGACGGATCCACTTCTGCAATAATATCGCCCTTGCGGACATAGGAGCCCAAACTGACCCGAACAGAAACCAGTTTCCCTGAAACTTCGGGAAATACATCCGCTTGTTGAACGCTTACAATATCCCCGTTTACATCAAGGTAAGCGTGCAGGGTCTGTTCACGGACATCGGCCGTTCTTACCGAATAAACCGGAGTTTCGTCTGTTTTTGTTTCTGTCTTATCATCACCGCTTGCAAGAATCGTCGGGCCAAACAACAGGCCGCCTGCGATCAGAACGGTACCGGTAACCAAAAGGCTTTTCTTTAACCAGGAAGCTTTAGTTTCAGTTTTCATCTCTTTCTCCTTGTATGTTCCATACTCCAAAAGATAAAAAGAAGAGGTAAACCGGAAGTAAACAAAAGGTAAAATTTTGGTAAACTTTTTTTCTTTACTACTTCACCAAAAACACAGCCTGCCCCTGTCCGGCACAAAACCGGCGGCCTGAAAAAACGGGGCGTAACCGCTTCGGGCCGCCTGACCGCCGTTAACGGTTTCGACAAGTATTTTTGCCTCGGGGAGGATCTTTCTGGTGCGGGGTATTTTGAAAAGATCAACCAAAACAGGAATTCCGGGATCGTCCGGTTCGATATAGATATGCAGATCCCTGCCGTTCCTGTTTGATACTGCAACAAGGTTTTCACCCCGAAAATAGAGGCGGTTTGAGGACAGCCTGCTCGGTATGCGGGGATCGAATCCTTCAATGTCGAGTCCCGCAGGGCTTGCAGGATCGGCGGCGTTCATCCAGTACATTCCGTCGGGGCTGCCCGAAAGGAATTGGGATTCGGCGTTTTCCAGTTCGCGTGCAATTGCAGGTGAGGCAAATTGAAGGGAATTGACGCCCGAAAAAAAGCGGCCGGCGACGAGTTCGCCTGAAAGTTCCATGCGGCGCATTGCCGGTAAAAGGCCCGACCAGGTGAAAGGCGGGAAACAGTGTTCCAGGAGGGGGCGACAAAGGATACCCCACCGGGCAAGCAGCAGGCGGATACGGTCCCTGTTTCTGTATTCTTCGTCAAACGGATCCAATGCGGCGTTTTCAGGGGTGTTTTCATCGGCAAGTGAAAACCACCTGCCCCGGACAGGTGCGCCGTCCCTCCAGCGGTCCCGCAGGGCACGGGGAATTCTGCGGTGGCGCGGGGCGAACGGGACGGTCTGCCCTGTGGAGTTTGGTTCCCGGCTTTCCAGTTCCTTTACGGTAAATCCCGTCTCAACACCCCGGCGGATCGGTTCCAGAGAATCCGATGAGAGCCGCCCCTCCCATACTTCCCTCCAAAGGGATTCGGCCAATTGCGGGGAATGGGGAGTGGGGAGTTGGGAATGGGACCCTATTTCCATATTGCGGGATATCTCTTCTTTTATCTCCCAAAAGTCACGGGGGCGGTCAAAAAAGCCGGAGCTAATTGCTCTATCAAAAGCCTCCAGGAAGGAAGAGCCTTCTGATACACGGCTGCCTTCCTTATTCGGAAACACAAGGTCAAGATCGTCAGTTTGACAAAGGCCGACCCTTTCCTTACCCGCACCGTACCAGACCAGGCGGCCTTCACGAATTTCACGGTCGATGATTTCGGGGTTGTAGTTATTACAGCGGGCAGTGCAGAATTCCGTTTCCCAGAGTTTTGCCGGTGCGGAACAGGCGGCGGTTTTTTTCAGGAAAGCCGCTTCATCAAAAATGTCTGCACCGGAAGTGGTACCACCTGTAATTTCAAGCCCCTGCCTGAAGGCGAGAAAAGGGATTAGCGCACGGGCCGGCCGTTCCCTGATAACGGGGCGGGCTTTTCTGCGGGAAAGGCGCAGCAGCATATCGAGGTTTTCACGATCACAGATCAGTGGGGAGTGGATAGTGAGGGGTGGGGAGTAGGGTTCACCCGATTCCCCATTCCCTATTACAACATCACTAACAATTTCTTCGACTTCAACCAAGGCGTTAACCGCATCTTCGACAGCGGCAATATTTGCACCAAAAACTTCCCCTATGCGTTGCAGGGAAACAGGGCCTTCGTAGCGGAGCCAGGGGCCGAGCAGGGAAAGCGCTTCATTTTCCCATGCCCCGGCCCATTCCAGATGAACAACCGATGCAACGGCCGCATCATTCAGCTTTATTATTTTCAGGCGGTTTTGGAGGAGCGGGCTTAAACCGTCGGAACCTGACCCGGGGGCCAACTCCTCCTTTAGTTTTTCGGGCAGGGCCGCAAACAGGGTTTCCCATTCGTCCAGGGGGATGGCGATCCGCTCCTTGACCCAATCGCAGAGGGTTAAAATGTCTTCCGGAGTCCAGCCGGGCATTTCTCTGCGGAGCCGGGAAGTAAAGTCGCCGACAATTTCCCGTTTTAACGGGGGACGCAGGGCGGCACTGCCCAGGGCTTCCTGTATAACCCTATCCGAAAGTGTTGCGGCATGGCCGCCGGCATGACCGGCCCCTCCGCCGTCTATAGCTAACAAATCCTTGCGATCATCGTATTCGTACATCAGGGCGTTGGTTTCCTGCCTGACCATGTCCTGCGAAAAGGGGCTGGGAACTGTTGAGTAAAAGAAAGACAGGTTAACACTTCCGTCATTAATTGCGCATAACAAATTACGGAAACCTTCCATGTCAAACATATCGACAAGGCAGCCCCGCCACGCTTCGGCGGTAACGGGAAAACCGTCTTCTTTGGATGCTGCGTCTCCGGAGGAGACGGTATCAAAAAGCCTTTTTGACCGCTGCCTCGTTATCCACAACGGGGTACGTTTCCCGAAACCTGCCCTTGGCAACAGAAGACTCCGTTCCGCCGCCTCACGGAAATTCGCCCCGAAAACACCGGAAGTCTCCAGCCTGTTTCGGAACAACCGCTCCCCTCTGCACAATCCTCCAGAGTCAGAATCGTTAAGCGACACCAAGGAACGGCGGATCATCCCTTCAACCTGGGAAACCCCTCCTTCCGCAGTACGGGGAATCAAAAATAAAATTGAATCATCATTGGAAAACGATTCCACCCTGATGTTCAACTTTTCTTCCAGTTCCCCGGCCAGAGCCAACGTAAGGGGGTAGTTTACCGCCCCTCCCCGAAAACTGTGAATCACCGCCGAAAAAAAATCTCCATGATTCTCCGGGCTGTCGATTATTTCCACCGTAATGTCCGCACTGCCGGAAAGGGGAAGACCGTTCTGAGCCTTGCGCTGGGAATCGAGGAATGCGGGGAGTGGGGAAGGAGGAGACATTTCACCGGCATTGTAGTTATCCAGAATTCCCAACACCCTATCGGTAAGTCTGGGACTGCGAAAAACGGTGTCGGCATGCCAGAAGGGCATAAAATCCGCCGATGTTTCCAGCGGCACAACCTCGACCGACTCAGCCCCGATACCGGTTATACGCCATCCCCGTCCGCCGAAATTGAAGCGATCACCAATGCGGCGTTCCCAGACAAATTCCTCATCAAGTTCGCCGAACTTGGTACCGGCAGCACCGCCGGTGCCGGCGACATCACCAGTACCGGCATCACCAGTGCCGGCGGCACTATTAGTGCCGGTAGCCAGCCGCAGCGAATACATCCCCCTGTTGGCGATAACCCCGCCTGACGAATACAGCAACAACAGGCTCCCCTCAAGCGCGCTGATTTCCCCCGCAATATTGTCCAGCCTGATACGGGGTTTTATCTCCCGCAACCGCACTTTCCCGCCAAGGCCTCCTTTGGAGGACAGGCCTCCATGAGAGGCCAAACCCGCAAGCATTCGCACAGTTCGGATGTACGATTCCCGGCCGAGGTTTCTGAAAACGTAAAACCCCCGCAGCAGGGTGTAGAGTTCGTCGATGTTCCGTGTTTTTTCAACGCAAAGGGCAAGGATGATCTGGGCGAGTACGTCCAGGGGATTTTCAATCGGGTGAATATCCTCGATATCACGATCCCCGACAGCGTCTTTAAGAGCCGTTGCCAGCAGCAGATCCATTCCGTGAAAGGGGAAAATCCTGCCCCGGCTGATCCTGCCGACACCGTGGCCCGACCTCCCGATCCGCTGCAACGCCTGGGACACGCTTCCGGGGCTTCCCGCCAGCACCACTTCGTCAACACTGCCGATGTCGATGCCCAGCTCCAGAGAAGCGGTGGCGACCACGCAGGGAAGACTCCCCTCTGCCAGCCTCCGTTCCACGCTCTGCCGCAGTTCCTTTGAAAGCGAACCGTGGTGGGTAAAGGCAACCTGACCTGCGCCTTGAACAGTACCTTCTTCGTTGAGAAAATAGCAGAGCCGTTCCGCACGGCGGCGGGAATCGGTAAATACCAGAATCGTGGAACCTGCCGATATTTGGCTCAAAATATAATTGATAAGTGCTGTGTAGCGTTTTCCGTATTTTTCGATTCGATCTTTCTGATCCCCGGCGACAGGTTCAGGGTATTCGATGGTGAGATCGATCTGCTTTTCCGCCTTTGGGGCTACAACACGTACCGTCCTAGCCTGACCTGTTGGGTTAATGCCGCCTACAAATTCGGCGGCGGTTTCCAGCCGGCGGACAGTGGCGGAAAGGCTTATCCGCTGGAACTCCCCGGCGATCATCGAAAGGCGGTCAATCTGGCAGGAAAGATACGAACCCCGCTTGTTTCCCAGCACGGCGTGAATCTCGTCGAGGATGAGGTATTTTACCGTTGAAAGCACCTCCCTGCCCCTGGGGTTTAAAAGGAGTATCGCAAGGCTTTCCGGGGTAAGGGCGAGAATCGAAGGGGGGTGGGTGAGAAAACGCCGTCTTTGGTATTGGGGGGTGTCGCCCGAGCGGGTCTCGACACGAATATCCGGAA
>Ga0082212_10010787_pt1 | contig 11654 bp, 6 predicted proteins | sample TergutNt197P3_FD_71548 | JGI IMG/M metagenome (GOLD analysis project Ga0082212, IMG submission 71548) | Neocapritermes taracua P3 segment gut microbial communities from Petit-Saut dam, French Guiana - Nt197 P3 | ecosystem: Host-associated > Arthropoda: Insects > Digestive system > Gut ... | reverse complement strand
ATGATATCTGCGCTCTCGAAGGAAAAAGCGCCGCGGCGAACATTTTGAACGCCGTTAAAACCGGAAAGGCCGCCGCGTCGAAATATTTGACTCTGAAGGCGCACCACCCTGTCCGTTATGTTGTGCCTCAGCGGATTCCGCTCGACCTCGGCGCAGACAATCGCAATGTGCAGCCGAAAGGCAGCTTAGTCCTGCAGCTCGCCTGCACGATGAGAAACTCCGTCCTTGAGGCCTGGTCAGGTACGGAGCTGCTCTGGTCACGCAAATATAGACGCGTGATCGGCAACAACCGCATCGTCATACCGATCGAAAAACTAAACTGGAAATTGATTGATCCGGAAAAGGGAATCGATATCAAGATAACTTCCGCTGCTTAACGAAGGGATCTGTAATAAAAAATGGGAGAGATTCGCAAAATGTAGGAGTGTAACAATGTATCAGGAAGCTAAAAAAACTGAAAATAAGAAAGGCGAGCCTGCCTCCGGGATTCAAACAGAATCATTCTCATCCGGCCAAAAAGTCGTTTTATGCTCCAACTGCAATGTGGAGCTTCCCGAATTAGCCCTTTTTTGCCCGGAATGCGGTTTTTCCTCAGGGCGTCATTGTCCGAAATGCGGCGCTCCGGCTTCAACGACTGCGGATATTTGCCAGGATTGCGGGATATGGCTTTTAGATGGTCAATGCAAATTTTGTTATGCCGAAATTACGGATGAAGCGCTTTTTTGCCCCGAATGCGGCAAACCCAAAGACGGTATTCCCTGTCCGAATTGCGGCACGTTAAGCATATTTGATTTTTGTCCCGGCTGCGGAGAGCCCGTTACCGAAGAAGCCGCCACGGAATTACAACGCGCTAAGCATGAAATGCTCAACCAGTCATCGGACACGCCGGAATTGGAAACAAAAACATTTAGTTCCAATCAGGAGGCAAGACGTTGGTATAACGCGCACCGTCCTTCCGCCGTTGAGCAAACAGCCGGAATAGATGCCGAGCTTGCCCGGCTGGAAGCGCTTATCAATAGCGCGCCCGCGCCGGAAAAAACAGAAGAAGAGTCTGCGCCGGAACCGCCTCCCCCTGCGCGAAAATCCCTTTTTTCAGACAGGCAACTGGCGTCAATCAGGAAAACGGGCGCGGTGGTAGACGCGGCTATCCAGAAACGGCAAGAAGAAGAGGAGAGGAAACGGCAAGAAGAAGAGGAACGTCAGAGACAAATAAGGGAAGCGCAAAAGCGCAAAGAAGAGCTTGAGAGACTTCGCACGAGAGCCTGGCGTTGCAACGCTTATGGCTCAGAGCATACTGATGGACCTAATGGATGTGCTGATCCGTCCAGAGGTGGTCACTGGGGATATAAGGACAGTAACGGGCGCTGGGTGGAAGAAAAAAGGGAGTAAAATATGCAGTGTAGTCAATGTAATACTGGAAACCGCGATTCCGCAAAATTTTGCAAGCGATGCGGCACGGCAACAGACGCTCAAGGCGCTGCAAATCAGGCGGACGGCGCTGTTAATTCTTTTGAAGACCTTGTAGGGCTTGACGATCTTAAAAAAGATTTGCAGGATTTAGAAAACATCCTCGAAGGGATGAAGCAAAACAATGCCGGCGCGAGTTATCCTTACGATACTATCATCATAGGCGCTTCCGGAACCGCCAAGACGCTTATTTGCAATCTTATAGCTGCCATGTTTCTCAAATTCGGAATGATCACAAAGGGCAAGCCGGAAACCGTGGACGGCGGTTCCCTCGAAACAATGCCAGTAAAAGATTTGGAAAAGCTCTTTTCGAATGCCAAGGGTGGAATGCTCTTTGTTGACAACGCCCAAAAGCTTGTGGATTTCGAAGGACAGGCGCTGCCGGGTTTTTCCCGATTTATCAATGTCATGGACGCCAACGCAAACGACCCGGTTGTGCTTATGGCGGGCCTTCCATCAGGGCTGAGGGAATTCGCGAAAAGCTCGGAATCAACAAACCGGCAAATAATCAACCGTTTTGAGAAAGTTTATATTATTCCCGATTATACGCCCGATCAGTATGTCGCCATTACCGAAAACGAATTGAAAAAGCAGGGCTTTTCTTTCTGCGGCGAATTTTCGGAAAAACTGCTTCAGCGCTTCCGTTACCTTTTCAAAGAACTTAAGAAACCGGACAACAGGATAAAATCCGTAAACGGCTATCTCGCCATTCAGGAAGCCCGGTCAATAACGGGTTCTTACTATATTAGAAAAGCTTCCGACAAAATGCTTTTGCCGGAAGATATAAAAGGAGAGGTTGAAGAAAAGAGAAGCTTGCAGGAAATTATGGCGGAGCTTGACGCCATCATCGGCATGACTGAATTAAAAAAAGAAATCAAGAGCCTTTACACACAGCTTAACCAGATTGCCGAAATGGAAAAGAAAGGCGTTAAATTGGAAAAGCCTGCGCAGCATTTTGTAATTACCGGCAATCCTGGCACCGGCAAGACCACTGTGGCAAGGCTGCTTGGAAAAATATTCGAGGGGTTGGGTCTGCTGGCTTCCGGCCATGTTATAGAAGTTGACAGGAGCAAACTGGTTGCGGGCTATGTGGGCCAGACCGCGCCTCTTACCAACAATGCCTGCGATTCCGCGACGGGAGGCATACTCTTCATTGATGAAGTCTATACGTTAAAACAAAACGACAGCGACAGTTTCGGCCAGGAATGTATCGATACGCTCCTTAAACGGATGGAAGACGACCGTGGCAAGTTCATGGTCGTCGTCGCCGGATACAAAAAACCGATGGAAAATTTCCTTACCGCCAACGAAGGATTAAAAAGCAGGTTTACTAAATACTTTAACCTTGAAGATTACAACCCGGAAGAACTCGCGGCAATTTTCACGTCCCTTGCCGATAAACAACAATTTATAGTGACGCCCGATACAAGGGATAAAGTCGTCGCTTTTTTCAAGGACAGGTGCGCCCGCAAAACCAAAGATTTTGCCAACGGACGGGAAGCGAGAAACCTTATGGATGAGGCGAGGAAAAACCAGGCGACGCGCCTTTCCTCGGCTGATATTGCAAACATGTCAAAGGAAGACACTCTTACATTCATGCCGGAAGATATACCCGCCGGCGCTTCCGAAAAAATGGTTTCAATCGAAGAGGCGCTCAAAGACCTTAACGAACTTGTGGGGCTTAAATCGGTCAAGGACGCGGTAGCCAAAATCGCCGCCTCTTTGCAAGCCCAAAAACTTACAGGAGAAACGGAACTGCTTTCCAAGCACTTTGTTTTCATGGGAAACCCCGGCACGGGAAAAACTACTGTCGCGCGCATAATGGGCGACGTTTTCAAAGCCGTGGGAATGCTTCCCACGAACAATTTGATAGAAGCGGACAGGGGAAAACTCGTGGCCTCCTATACGGGACAGACGGCAAAGCTGGTACAACAGCAATGCGACAACGCAATGGGCGGCATACTCTTTGTCGACGAAGCCTACGCGCTGAAACAGGGTCAGCAGGATTCATTCGGGCAGGAAGCTGTGGATACGCTTTTAAAACGAATGGAAGACGACCGGGGCAAATTTGTGGTCATAGCTGCGGGTTATACCAACGAGATGGATATTTTTTTAGCATCCAATAGCGGGTTTAAATCGCGATTTTCGGATTATATCAACTTTGACGATTACAATACCGCCGAAATGTATCAAATTTTCAATGGTATGTGTAAAAAGAGAAAAATTGAATTTGCTCCCGGTTTTGACGAAGCTTTACGGGAAAGGCTCGAAACCCTATACGCCGGAAGAAACGCCCAATTTGCCAACGCCAGAACGGTACGGCAATTATTTGACAAAACAAGGGAGAATGTGTCCTCCAGGGTGCTTTCCATGCAGAAACCCGAAGAAGAACTGAAGCGTGAAATTTTAATCATGCGGCCGGAAGACCTGGATATGACCGTATCCTGAATTAGGATTACGGATTATTTTAAATTTTGACGAAGGGTAAGACCATGCAATGTCAATCATGTAAAGAGTCAATTGACGATGATTCCCTTTATTGCGATCAATGCGGCGAACAGATATTGGTCTGTTCGGCATGCGGACGGCCCGGCAAGGGAAAGTGCTGTATCGTCGACGGAAAAGAACTGGTTCCGGCAGGCGGCGGCGCTTCGACAATCCCGGCGGCAGTAAGTACGGGCGCTCCGGCATCGACAGTTCAGCCGGCGCAGCCGACCCAACCGCTTCAACCGACCCAGGCTCCTTTGTCTGCCCAGATTCCATCTCCGGCCGCACAACCTGTTCAGATGCCTCAACCGACCCAGACTCTTCCGCCGACCCAGGTTCCATCCCCGGCCGCACAACCTGTTCCGGCGCCCAGACCGATTCAGATCACTCAGCCGGCGCCTTTTGTGCAGCAAGCGCCGCAGATTCCGGCGGCAGGCGACAAGGTAAAACTTGTCTCCCAAAAGCATGGCATAATGGTCGAAGCCGGGGACGGCGATATAATCGGGCGCAAAAACGGATCCTTTGCGGGCGTATTCGGCCGGTTCAACTATGTATCAGGCACGCATTGCAAAGTCGTCAAAGCCGTCGCCGGGTGGCATATTCAGGACATGGGTTCCACAAACGGCACATTTTACAACGGAAGCCGGCTTGCGCCCAATGCGCTCTATCCAGTTGCAAGCGGTACGATAGTAACCATCGCGGATATTGAATTACTTTTAACATACGACTCAGGCGAAAGCGGGACGACGCGGCTATGAAAACAATACTTTCCGTATACGGTGTTTGTGATATTGGATGCAAAAAGCCAAATAACGAAGACATGATCCTGCTCAATGACGAAATATTCCGTGACGGCTCAAGACAGAAAGAATTTAACATAAACGAAAGGCTGGCAATAGCGGTTGCGGATGGAATAGGCGGGCTGGAAAAGGGAGAAGCCGCCAGCGAAATGGCGCTTGCCAGGTTAAAGGAACTGTTGGGAAAAATTCCCGACGACTTGAGCAATCATGAATTAAAAAAAGTGTTCGATGTGTATACACAGGAAACCCATAAATCAATGTCCGATGGAATGGGAACTACTCTCGTCGGGCTTTTTATTTATCAGGGAAAAGTTTTCCGTTTCCATGCGGGCGACTCGCGGATTTATCTGCTCCGTAACGGCGGATTAATGCGTCTTACGATAGATCACTCGCTGCGGGAATCCGGCGGAAACCCCAACGCCCCTTCCAATATAATTACCAACTCTTTAGGTGGCGGAGGCAGTGCGTTCATCGAATTTGCGGAAGTCGATCAGCCTTTTTTGAACGGCGATACATATCTTCTGTCTTCCGACGGCCTGCACGATCTTGTTCCTCCTGATGTAATTTCCGACACGCTTATACTGCCGGAAAGCGCGGAAAAACTGTTGGCGCTTGCAAAAGAAAACGGCGGTAAAGATAATATTTCGATCATCACCATAACAGTAGAGGAGATAGAAGGATGAGTGACGGCACCGACAGACTGAACAACGATCAAGGCGCGCGAACAGGCGATGGCACTGATCGCATGGACGCGGGCACCGCGCGAATGGGTGGCAGCCAGGGTGTAGGCTCAACGGGGGGCGGCGCTGTTTTAGCTCCCGGACAGACAATTGTTATAAACGGCAGAAACTGCGTCGTCGAAAGCATCATCAGCCATAGTTCGGGCGAGGCCATTGTTTATAAAATAACCATGGACGGCAAGCCCTACGCCCTGAAGCACTACAAACCCAATACGCCGCTGAGCGATACCGCGAAAAAAGTTTTAAACAAGATAAAAGATAATCCCAAGAACAGGGTTGTAAAAATATTCGACTTTGGCAGCTTAAACGGCCATGACTTTGAAATCATGGAGTATGCCGAAGGCGGCACTCTCGATCAGTATTTAAAAAATAACGGCGCCGTAAAAGACCCGAATAAATTAAAAAGTATTGTAAAGATGATAACCGAAGGGCTCCAGCAGCTTCACGGCGAATATAGGGTTATTTATCAGGACCTCAAACCGGAAAACATCTATTTCAAGGACACGGGCTGCTCATCGCTTGTGCTTGCCGATTTTGGCATTTCAAGCGTTATGGAAGGCTATGATGAAGAAACCGAAGTAACCGCCAGCATAACCGATCTCTATGCCGCGCCCGAACTGGCGCGAATGGGGCAGCAGACCCAGGTAATGGCGACGCCGTCCGTTGATTATTTCGCCCTTGGCATAACCATGCTGGAACTCTGGCTGGGCGAAAAACCGTTTAAGGGCATCAAGGGAACTATACGGAACAACACGATTCGGAAAGGGGAAGTTGATTTTCCCCTTGATATGCCGGAGGATTTAAAAACAATTATACAGGGCCTCATCAAATACAAGTGTGAAGATCGCTGGGGAAACAAGCATGTCAAAAAGTGGCTTAACGGGGAACATCTTACGATTGATTCCGACGTTTCTCAAAAAGCAAGCGCGGCATATGAACCGTTAAAGTTCTCGCCCAACGAATCCGCGTCAAATCCCAAAGAGCTGGCCGCCCTTATGGCAAAATACCCCGACATAGGAAAAACCAGCCTTTACGACGGCATCATAAAAGACCGGCTTCAAAAAGCGGGCGATCTTATGCTGTATACTGAAATCCAGAATATCACATCACAGTATGCGGCAGACAAAGACGCGGGGCTTTATACCGCGATTCTCGCCCTTGATCCCGATAGACCCTTTGTAAGTCGTGGCGGTAAAACCTGCAGAACCGGCGAAGACATAGCGGACGCGATAATGGCGGAATCCGCTTATTACATGGACGATCTGAAAAACCCCACCGCCAATCTGTATCTGTACCTTGCCGCCACCGAGGGCTCTCAGGGAGAGGACGTAGCGAAAGAGTTCCATAAATACTTTCAGGAATATTCCCCCAAGCACGCGCTTGCGTTTGTGCATTTGAAGTTACAGCAGGACGGCGGTATTACCATTGGTTCAAAACGCTATCTAAGCCCCGAAGAACTCGCGTTGGAAAATGACGCTGCGCAGATAGACCTTATTAAAAAAGCGGTAACGGAAAAAGATTCCCTATTGCTCGTTTGGCTTTCCGATAAATACGGCGATTATTTCAAATCAACGGAGGCATTCGGAAATCTCAGCGTACCGGATCAATTTTTCCTGTTAAGCGCATTGCCTTTTCTTTCATTCGAAAAAATTGACGGCAGCAGTTGGGAAAGCGCGCTGATTGACCTGATTAATAATTTTCCGGGGCGATCCGATCTTTTTGATGCGTACGTCGCGCAGGGTTTGCCGCTTAAAGGGCAAATATTAGGCTCTCCGGTGAAAAAGACTCCAATCGACTATGTTGCGTGCAACTTCGATGGCTTAAGCGGGACACACGGCTCCGATACTGTTTTAAACCTGGTTCGTCTTCTGCATAAACTCGGGGCGGATGTCAACGAATATTCCGGCGACGGTTTCTGTCCTTTTATGAATGCCCTGGCAAATGATAAATTGGCGGATCTGCTTCTCGAACTGGGAGCTGACGGCGACTTTGTAAGCCGTGCCGGTAAAGTTTGCAAACGCGGCGACGGCGAAGAAATAGCTGACGCGTTAATGGCCGAATCGGCCTATTACATGAAAAACCTCAAAAACCCCACTGCCAGACTGTATCTGTACCTTGCGGCGACCGAAGGCGACGTGGGAAAGGAAGTGGCAAAGAAATTCTGTAATTTTTTTAATTTATATTCCGATTCCCCAAAACGCGCGCTCGGTCTTGTTTATATTAATTTACAACAGGACGGCGGCATTACCATAGGTTCAAAACACTATTCGAGCCCGGATGAACTAAAGCAGGAAACAGACAGTGTACAGTTAGACCTTATTAAAAGAGCGGTAAAAGAGAAAGATTCCCTGCTGCTCGTGTGGCTGACAGATTGTTGCGGCGATGATTTAGAATCAACGGAGGAATTTGGCAAGCTTAAAACACCGGAACAGTTTTTCCTGCTGGGCTTATTACCCTTTCTTTCATACAAAGAGCTTTCCGGCAATGCCGGGGAAGTTGCGTTAAAAGACTTGATTGATAACTACCCGGGGAGAGCCGATCTTTTCGAAATATATGCCGCGCGCGGCTTGCCGCTTAAAGGGCAGATATTGGGTTCTCCGGTGATAAAGACTCCCATCGACTATGTGGCGTGTAACTTCAATGCCTTAAGCGCAAAACACGGCAAAGATATTATTTATACTCTTATTCGGCTTCTTTGTAAACTCGGTGCGGATGTCGATGAATACTCAAGCGACGACACATGTCCTTTAATTAACGCATTTAACGCGAATGATACAGATTTGATGAACCTGCTGCTTGAACTGGGAGCCGACGACAGTCTGCACCGCGAGTTAATAAAACAGCGCGAGGAAAAAGAGCGGAAGGAAAGGGAAGAACAGGAACGTATCGCGGAAGAAAAACGCAAGGAACAGGAACGGATAGAAAAAGAACGTGAACTTAAGAGAAAAAAGGCTGAAGCGTATAAAATTAAACGGCGCGTATTTTTTATTTCAATGCTATGTTTACTGATAGGTTATCTCTGTATTCTCTGGGGCACCGATATAATCTACATTTCGTGGCGCGCCAACGGTTTTAAGGTGGTTCAGCCATTGCCGTTGGCCTTTCTTTGTTTAGCAATCAGTTTGTTGTATTTTATTTATTGCAGTCTAACGGAAAATGATGATTTTTTTAAAAAATTTACTTTGTTTTCCGGGATAGGAATGATTTTAATCCAAGCTATTACCATCTGTATCTGGAACCGCCACCGCGAGGTGGATGTTCTTTTCCCTTTTATCAAAATGGCTTTTATTAATACTCTTTCCGCGCTTCCCGGATTTATGGTTTTTCGATGGGTGTATAAGAATAAAAAATGGAAAGCAATCATTTTTTTTGTGATTGCTACAACTCTTCTTGGCGGCTTTTACGCATGGTCGTGGCACATGAACCAAATCGCGGAAGCCGCAAGGAGAAACGGCTATGCGATAACGCCTGGCGATACGATGAAGACAATAAGAGAGAAAGCCGCCGCACCGCCAAAGACAAGCAATAATGTAAATACACCGGAACAGGCCCCGGCTCCGCCAAAACCAAACAATAATGTAAATACACAGGAACAGGCCGCGCTATCATTCCCAAGAAGCGGGACGTGGAGTCTTACCGGACGGGATACTGAAAACGTTACGGCTTCCATTATAATTAATAGCGGATTTGGCAACAATCGCTTTACAGGCCGTATCTTATGGAAAAGCGGGCGTAATAGTGGCATACAGCAGTCTTTTACGGGCAACTATGATCAGAAAACGAGAAAAGTGTCAATGCAATCTAGCGTGAGTAGCAAAAAGATGGTAGATGGAGTTCGTAAATACGAAGCTTATTTATCCGGAGACGATAAAGATTTTGTTTCGGGAACATTTGATTCCGGTGTCCCGGCAAAACCCTCCCCAAAAGGTAAATGGGAAGCAAAATGGCAAGAATAACAAATTATTGCCCAGCATGCCTGACATACTTTTAATTAATGACTTGCATATTCCTATTTCCATACCTTTCTTGCGGATTAATCGAAATTAAATTATATTAGCACGAATCAGGGGAATCATAATGACACATACAAACGCATTGCTGACCGACCTTTACGAACTGACCATGATGGCAGGCTATCTCGATCAGGGCAAAGCCGAAGATACGGCTGCGTTCGATCTGTATTTTCGCCGCAATCCATACGGCGGCGGCTATGCCGTGGCCGCGGGATTAGAAGACGCGGTACGCACCATAATGGAAATACGCTTCAGCGCCGACGATATCGGATACCTGAGATCATTGCGTTCGCCGCGCGGAAAACAGACGTTTCCCGACGCTTTTCTTAAATACCTGTCGCGCTGGCGCTTTGGCGGCGAAATATCGGCGGTTCCCGAAGGAACGGTCGTTTTTGCGCATGAACCGCTCATGCGCGTGCGCGGCCGCGTAACGGAATGCCAGCTTATTGAATCATTGCTGCTCTGCCACATCAATTTTCAGACGCTGATCGCAACCAAGGCCGCCCGTATATGGGAAGCTGCGCGGCGCGCGCCCGTACTTGAGTTCGGTCTGCGCCGGGCGCAGGGGCCGGATGGGGCCATGAGCGCCGCTCGCGCTGCCATGATCGGCGGCGCGGACGCTACTTCCAATGTTCTGGGGTCGGCCAATCTCGACATACCCGTCAGGGGAACGCACGCACATAGCTGGATTCAGTCGTTTGAAACGGAACTCGAAGCGTTTCGCGCATACGCGGCGCTCTTTCCCGACGAATGTATTCTGCTTGCCGATACTTACGATACGCTGAAAAGCGGCATTCCCAACGCCATCCAGGTCGGCAAGGAACTGCGCGAGGCGGGCCACCGCCTGGCGGGCATCCGCATCGACAGCGGCGATCTGACGTTTCTAAGCAAAAAGGCAAGGCTTGCGCTGGATGCCGCGGGACTTGATTACGTAAAAATCGTCGCCTCAAACGATCTTGACGAATATATCATCGCGGATGTCCTGGCACAGGGAGGAAAAATCGACATCTGGGGCGTGGGAACGCGCCTTGTCACCGGCGCGGGCGAAGGAGGAGGCGCACTTGGCGGCGTCTATAAAATGGCGGAGTACAACGGCCGGCCTAAAATCAAAATCAGTTCAAACCTGGAAAAGATGACCACTCCCGGGGTCAAAAAAATCGTGCGTTTTTATGACATGGAAGGATTGATGGAAGCCGACGCGCTTGCCGAAGATTCCGAAAATATTTCCACTGGAGAAGTTCTTATTATCGATCCCGGCAATCCTCTCAGGCGCACGACAATCAGTTCTGAACGTCGCGTCGAACTGCTTGTTCCCATAGTTGCCGCCGGAGAACCTGTATATAAATTTCCATCGCTCGAACAGATTCGCGCGCATAGAAAAACTCAGCTTACCGAGCTCCATGAAAGCTACAAACGCCTCACAAATCCACATGAATACAAGGTGGGGCTGACGCAAAAACTCTGGAAACAGAAAGAACAGATGATCGCCGCCGTGCCGACAGTTTTAGCGACGCCCGGCGCAAACGCAAACAATTGATATTTGACAAGGAAACAATGTGCCCGCTTTACCGCATCCGATGATTTATGAAGATATCGTCCGTCGCGCTTTGCTTGAGGATATAGGCCGCGGCGGGGATTTGACCACCGACGCCATCGTATCGGAAAAAGATACGGCGACGGCGTCCATCGTCGCGCGCAAGTCTGGCCGTATCGCCGGGATAGAAGTCGCCCGGCTGACATTCCGGCTTCTCGACCCGAAAGTGACATTTGAGGTTTTACTTTCGGACGGTCTCGACGCCGAAGCGGGCGACCTGCTGGCGATCATAACGGGACCGGCGCGCCCAATTTTGACGGGGGAACGCACGGCGCTGAATTTTCTTGGCAGACTCTCGGGCGTCGCCACTGCTACGCGCGACGTTGTCGCGCGCATCACGCCGCACCGCGCGCGCGTGGTCTGCACGCAAAAACCCCCGCCGGGTCTGCGTCTGTTGAAAAAATCCGCCGTGCGCGCCGGAGGCGGATCCAACCATCGTTTCGGACTTGACGACGCCGTGCTGATAAAAGACAACCACGTCGTTGCGGCGGGAGGCGACGTGGGCGAAGCCATCAGGCGCGGGCGACGTCACGTGGGTCACATGGTCAAGGGC
>Ga0082212_10010786_pt1 | contig 11655 bp, 5 predicted proteins | sample TergutNt197P3_FD_71548 | JGI IMG/M metagenome (GOLD analysis project Ga0082212, IMG submission 71548) | Neocapritermes taracua P3 segment gut microbial communities from Petit-Saut dam, French Guiana - Nt197 P3 | ecosystem: Host-associated > Arthropoda: Insects > Digestive system > Gut ... | reverse complement strand
GTTCGCCTCCATAGACGCCGTCATGCAAGTACAATTGTGCAATCTTTGCCAAGTCGTTTGCTGTGGAGAATAGTCCGGCATTTCCGGAAACGCCACCCTGAAAAGCAGCTGCCTCATCATGCACATATCCACGAACTACCTGATGACGCAGAAACTGATCGTTTTCGGAGGGTGCAATCAGGGTAGCATCCATTTTTCGCAACGGGTTATAAGCGACGCTAACAGCCCCTAAACGCTTGAAATACCAGGTATCCAAAAGTCTGTCAATGGATTGTCCCATTTGCTTTTCCACCATTTTTTTGAGCAAAATAAAGTTGATACAACTATATACATATCTGCCTTTCGTCCCCATTTTCGCATCGATGATACCGGTCATGATACTGTCGGAAAACGTATTATTTACATAAAAATCATGGGCTACTTCTGTCTCGAAGCCTGCCCGCTTACTTCTTGAAACCATATAGGAATTAAACCGGAAGTCATTATTAACGTAAGTGCGTGCGTCGAACCGGATCGAATGGTTATTGTCCCTTCTGCTGCTATATAGCGATCCGGCGTAACTTTTTTTATCAATCGCCTTTTCATAAAAGTTGATGGTAGCGGGCAATCCGGATTGGTGATACAGTAAATCCCGAATAATAAGGTCGCTTTTGTCTGAAAATTTCAATTCAGGTACAAAGTCGGAAATTTTGTTTGTCAACGTAAAATGACCTTCGTCATACGATTTCATTACTGCAAGCAGCGTGCCTGTCGCTTTGGTGATTGATGCGAGGTCATAAACCGTGTTTTCAGTAACCATTTTATTTTTTGAATAATCATAATATCCAAAAGACTTGTTGTATACAATCAGGCCTTCTTTGGCGACAATGACCTGACAGCCGGGATACGCTTGCGCGTCTAATCCTTCCTGAACGATGGTATCGATGGTAAGCAGTTTGTAGGGATTAATGTTCACTTCATTCGGTTCATGATAGCCTAATCGTGTTTTTACAGTACGGATTCCTGTTCCGGCAGGGTACATGCCTGGTATGCTAACCGATAATGACCCTTTAGCCGCTATTCCGCCAAAAATGGTCTGGGCCGCGAAATGCTGTGCTAACGGTGTTGGTTCATAGGCGATGATGATCGCTTTGGCGTTGGCTGACGACAGTCTGAAATTCGTACAAGTGTAAGGTACGGTAAAAAAAATATAGATCCATTCTTTTTCGGATGCGAGCGTTTGCAATTCGCGAAATTCACGCATTTGTGCTGTATGAACACTGCAAAGGATGACATCATAGTTTCTTAGTCGATCGACAATGCGCCGTTTTTCGATATCGTCCGCATTACTGGCAATTGAATAACAATCGACGGTTGCATAGCGTTTTAACATTGTCTGAAATTCGTTGTTGATATTGCTCCCGATGGAAACAGCGGCAATGCGTCTTGTGTCCAACTGTTTCAATGGCAGGTGATCGTTATCATTTTTTACGACAGTGATGGCTTCGGCATTTAGTTTTGAATTAATCCAGTCGGCTTCTGGTGTGTTCAACCGTTCAATCAAGCCGGACACTGGAAGAGGTTTGAATTGATGAAGCCCTGCAATATATTTGTAACATAGAATCCGGCGGCATCGTCGGTTCAGGTCGTCCATGTTAAGTTCTTTACGTTTGACGGCTTGCCTGACGGCTTCCACTTCGCTGATTGTATTAACCGGTCCTACCAAAATATCATTACCAGCTTTTAAGGCAAGCACGGCGATACTTTCGTTTTTGCCTGCGACGGCGCCCTGCATAGCCAGGCCATCAGTAAAGCATAACCCGCGAAATCCCATCCTGTCCCGTAATAGATTCGTTACCACTGCACGCGAAAAAGAACCCGGACGACCACTTGTGCCTAAGGCGGGTATGTTCAGGTGCGCCGCCATGACGCCCGAAAATCCGCTTCTGATAAATCGGTTAAAGGGATACAGTTCCACCTCGTTCAGGCGTGATATTTCATGGTTGATCGTAGGCAGGGTATGATGCGAATCATTGTCGGTATCGCCATGTCCTGGAAAATGCTTCGCCACTGCTATTATTCCTGCTTTTTCAAGTCCGCGTGAATAGGCAATCGCCTTGCGTGCAACCACATCGGGGTCTTCGCCGAACGACCGAATGCCGATGACCGGATTGCGGGGATTGCTGTTGACATCGACAGTAGGCGCAAAATTAATATGAATACCCATTTCACGGCATTGGCGACCTACCTCTTCACCGTACTGTTCGAGTAGGCGGTCATCAGCAATTGCTCCAAGCACCATGTTTTTCGGGAATCGTGTCGTATTACTTAAACGCATGGAAAGCCCCCATTCACCATCCAATGCGATCAATAACGGAATACGCGCTTCTCTCTGGATGCGGTTGGTCATAACCGCCTGCGATTCCGGGTCGCCTCTCTGAAACAGGACGCCTCCGATTTTCTGGTTGTTGATCAGACTGACTACTCTGTTAATATTGTTTGTGCTTGTTGAAGGCTCAACGATCACCATAAAAAACTGGCCAATCCGCTCTTCTTCGTTCATCCGATTGAAGACTGAATCCACCCAGCGAAGCATTTTATCTTCATTCACTGACCTATATAGATTGGGCATGATTTGAGCCGGAGCGTAAAAACACACCAATAGAATTGTTAATAGTGTGATTATTTGTCTTATAATCATAAACAGCAGTTTGAAATTCAGTGCAAAAATAGCGAAAATTTAGAAAAAAAAATAATTTTCAACTTTCAACTTTCAACTTTCAATTATTTTTCCTTATCTTTGCACCCGCTTTACGTAATCGCTGGCGTGGAAAGAGAGACCCGTTATGTTGCGTTTTGTTCGATTATTAACATATAAAGAGCTATAAAACAATGGATTTAATTAAAGTTGCAGAAGAAGCATTTGATACGTATAAAGAGTTTCCTGCATTTAACAGCGGCGACACCATCACGGTATCCTATCGTATCAGGGAAGGAAACAAGGAACGCATTCAGCAATATCGCGGTGTTGTCATCCGTATTTCGGGTCATGGCGTAAAAAAACGTTTCACAGTACGTAAGATTTCTGAGAATGTGGGTGTAGAACGAATTTTCCCGATGGACTCTCCCTTCATCGAAAGCATTGCCGTCAACAAGCGAGGTAAGGTACGTCGCGCCAAACTCTATTATCTCCGCAAACTAACCGGCAAAAAAGCCCGTATCAAAGAAAAAAGGTTTACTTCATGATTTCTTTGGCAAGGTTTCCAAACAAAGAGGATTTCCCAATACGATGGAAAATCCTCTTTTTTTTTGGATTATCATGTAGCTCAATATAATCAAAACTCGGCATTTTTAGGAGTCCTGGGGAATGGGATTACATCGCGTATATTCGTCATTCCCGTTATAAACATCAGCAGCCGTTCGAACCCCAGTCCGAATCCGGAATGAGGACAAGAACCGTATTTACGCGTATCGAGGTACCACCACATGTCTTTCATCGGGACGTTCATCTCCCGGATACGCGTTACCAGTTTGTCGTAATCGCTTTCGCGCTCCGATCCGCCAATTATTTCGCCGATTTTGGGAAACAACACATCCATGGCGCGGACAGTTTTCCCGTCGTCGTTCTGTTTCATGTAGAACGCCTTGATTTCTTTGGGATAGTCTATCAGGATGACCGGGCGTTTAAAATGATTTTCAACGAGATAACGCTCGTGCTCGGCAGCGAGGTCGACGCCCCAGTAAACCGGAAATTCAAACGGTTGACCTTTAGCAATGGTAGCTTCCAGAATTTGAACGGCTTCAGTATAGGTAAGACGTTTAAAATCGTTTTTCAACACGCCTTCTAACCTGTTGATCAGTTCTTTATCGAACATATTGTTCAGGAATTGCAGATCGTCGCGACAATTATCCAATGCCCATTGCACACAATATTTGATAAAATCTTCTGCTAAGTCCATGTTTTCTTTTATCTCATAGAAAGCCATTTCGGGTTCGATCATCCAAAACTCAGCTATGTGTCGCGGAGTATTGGAGTTTTCAGCGCGAAATGTAGGGCCGAATGTGTAGATAGCGCCCAGACCCATCGCCGCCAATTCCCCTTCCAACTGTCCCGAGACGGTCAGGCTGGCTTGTTTGCCAAAGAAATCGTCGTCATAAATGAGCGCTCCCTGTTCGTCTTTTTTCAAGTTGGAGAGGTTCAGGGTTGTCACCTGAAACATCTGTCCCGCTCCTTCACAGTCGGATGTTGTAATGATAGGCGCATGAAAATAAAAGAATCCGCGGTCATGAAAAAATCGATGAATAGCAAACGCCATATGGTGGCGGATGCGAAAGACTGCGCCAAATGTGTTCGTACGCGGACGAAGATGCGCTATCTCGCGCAAAAACTCCATGGAATGTCCTTTCTTCTGTAATGGATACGTATTAGGGTCGGCTGCCCCAAGTATTTCTATCATATCGGCTTGGATTTCTACAAGTTGCCCTTTACCTTGGGAGGGAACAAGCCGACCTGTTACGCTTACGCAGGCGCCTGTTGTTGCAGGCTTTAATGCTTCTTCACTTAAGTGATCAATAGTAGCGACAACCTGCAAATTATTGATCGTAGAACCGTCGTTTATGGCGATAAATACTACCTGTTTACTTTCTCTTCGCGTACGAACCCAGCCTTTTACAAGGACATCAGCGTCATACACATCCATCTTTAAAATGTCAATTATTCTCGTTCTTTCCATGAATATATTTCTAATTTGACTGTCTGCAACGTAATTCGTAATAGCTAATTGTTACTCATAAGAGCCCATTCGGAGCGCGTTTACTTCGCTTTCCGATAGATAACGCCATTTGCCGCGTCCCAGATTCCGTTTTGTCAATCCGGCAAAATAAACGCGATCGAGTTTTACGACATGATATTCGAGTACTTCAAACATGCGGCGAACGATTCTGTTTTTTCCGGAATGGATTTCAATCCCCACCTGGCTTTTATCTTCATCATTTGCATAACTGATTGCGTCGGCATGAATTTCGCCATCTTCCAACTCAATGCCATTGGCGAGTTTTTCCATATCTTCAACAGTAACTTCGCGATCGAGCCAAACATGGTAGATTTTTTTCTTTTTGTACGATGGATGTGTTAGTTTGGCTGCCATTTCGCCGTCGTTGGTGAGTAACAGAACACCGGTTGTACTGCGGTCTAATCGTCCAACGGGATAAATACGTTCCTGACAGGCATTCTTTACCAAATCCATGACTGTTTGGCGGTTTTGCGGATCATCGGATGTTGTTACGCAATTTTTCGGTTTGTTCAGTAGGATGTAAATCTTACTTTCGATCTGAACCGGTTGATCATGGAATGTTACTTTATCCATGCGGGTAATTTTTGATCCGAGTTCAGTAATAACCTCTCCGTTTACTTTCACTACGCCTGCCTGTATAAATTCATCGGCTTCACGACGCGAACAAACACCGGCATTTGCTAAATATTTATTTAATCGTATCGGAGCAGAAATGTCAGCTACAACTTCCTGGTATTTAATCGGCCTTGGGAAAACAGGTTTATAAGGTTGGTTACGACCGCCTTGTGCAGGTTTACGCAGATTGTGACCGCCTCCGGGTTTTCGTTGCTGAAAACCACCCTGACTGTATCCGCCTCTTTGCTGGTAACCTCCACCCTGACTATGTCCGGCATTTTGATTATTTGATTCGCCCTGGTTGTAATTACCTTGACTATACCCGCCTGTTCTATTGTACCCGCCTGTTTTGTTATATCCTCTACCCTGATTATATCCTCCACCCTGATTATATCCTCTATTTTGGTTATATCCTCCACCCTGATTATATCCGCTGTTTTGGTTATAATTGCGCTGTTGGTATCCTCCGCCTGATTTATTTACGCCCTGATTAAGATAGTTGCGTTTTTGCTGATAGCCGGTATCCGGGTTGTTATCATGATTCCTGCGTTGCTGGTAACCGGATCCCTGGTTGCTATCATAACCTCTGTGCTGTTGATACATACCGGCCTGATTGTTATCATACGGTTTTCGCTGCTGATACCCGCCTTGGTTACCGTAGTTTCTTTGTTGATACCCGCCCTGGTCGTAAGGTTTGAAGGTGCTTCGTTGAAATCCGCCTGCCTCTTCTGAATGATACCTTTTATCTTCCTTCCAGATATCGCCTGTTTCATGTTGTCGGCTCTGCCTGTCTCCATCATCTTGCACTGAATTTGATTGTGACTGGAAAAAAGGCGATTGTTTTGTTTGCCCAAACAATGGCTGATAAGGGCGGCTTGAAGTAGTTGTGCGGTTATAATCTACTTTTCGCGTGTCTTTGATTCTCAAACGTTTACCTTTCGTTTTTGCACTTGAATCATCAATTTGTCCGTTTTCGTCTTCGGCAGTAAATTTTTTTTCTGTTAAATCCATTTTGTTTTTTTTAAAGTTTAATACTGGCAATCTCACGATCGCATTTTTTATTATGATTGTTTATTTATACTTTCTTTTTTATCGAAAATGCAAAATTTAAAAGTTGCTATATTCCTATGTAATTGTGGGGTGTTATCGTTAATAGTTCGTCTTTGATTGCGTCGCTTAATGATAATGAGTCAATAAATTGACGCATCGATTGTTCTGTTATCTCTTCATTAACGCGGGTAAGTTCTTTCAATGTTTCATAAGGTTTCGGATAATTTTCGCGACGTAATATTGTTTGAATTGCTTCGGCAACAACTTCCCAATGATTATTTAAATCGTTAGTAATAGTTTTCTTATTTAATAACAGTTTATTGAGCCCTTGCATCAAACTTTTATGGGCTATTTCCATATGCGCAAAAGGCGTTCCAATATTACGTAGAACGGTTGAATCACTCAAGTCGCGTTGCAGGCGTGAAATAGGCAGTTTGGCGCTGAAATGCGTTAAGATTGCATTGGCAATGCCGAGGTTTCCTTCTGCATTTTCAAAATCAATGGGATTAATCTTATGCGGCATGGCGGATGAACCTACTTCACCGGAATTAATTTTTTGTTTAAAATAATCCATTGCAATATATTGCCAGAAGTCACGGCAAAAATCAATCATTATGGTATTGATACGGCATAAACCATCGAACAAAGCGGCTAAGTTATCGTAATTTGATATCTGGGTCGTCCATTCTTCGCGTGCTAATCCAAGATACAATTCGGTAAATTCGCTTCCTAAATTTCTCCAATTATATTTCGGAAATGCCACTTGGTGTGCATTGAAATTACCTGTGGCGCCACCAAATTTCACTGTTACCGGAGTGGTTTTTAATATATTCAGCTGTTGAGAAATACGGTAGACAAATACCCGAATTTCTTTTCCTAATCGGGTCGGAGAGGCTGGTTGTCCATGCGTTTTAGCCAGCATGGGAATGTCGTCCCATTCACCTGCATAATTACACAACAGACTGACAATTGCATGGATCGCCGGATAATAGACTTCATTGAGGGCATCCCGCACGGCAAGGGGAATGGCAGTGTTATTAATATCCTGCGAAGTAAGTCCAAAATGGATAAATTCTTTGTAATCCTGCAACGCAAGCGCATCAAACCGTTCCTTAATAAAATATTCGACTGCTTTAACGTCATGATTGGTCGTTTTTTCGATTTCTTTGATCCTTTCGGTATCTTCAATGGTATATTTAGAATAAATATCCCGTAAAAGTTTTTTTTGTTTGATTGTTCTCAGCGATTTCAACTGAGGAATATGGTCGCAAAGAAAAATAAAATACTCTATTTCAACACGAATACGATATTGTATTAATGCCCATTCTGAAAAGTATCCTGCAAGATGATCTACTTTGTCTCTGTATCGCCCGTCAATCGGCGAGATTGCTGTCAGTGTTGAAAACTTCATTTTTACCTATTGCCTTAGCGGGTGCAAAGGTAATACATTAATATGATAAAAATGCAATTGCTGAATTTTTTTTATCGAAAAATTTGGAAGTAAAAAAATAAGCCGTATCTTTGTGCCGTATTTCATGAGCGGGTGATAGGAAAAAGGCTGGAAAAAATCCCGACAGTCAGCAGCAGGAAATTTCCCAATATGCGGCAGTCAGAAAAGCCATAATTAAACGGGCGTTTAGCTCAGCTGGTTCAGAGCATCTGCCTTACAAGCAGAGGGTCGGCGGTTCGAATCCGTCAACGCCCACCTCAAAATCAAGGACTTACAGTAAAAGGTAAGTCCTTTTTCTTTTATGGGGACACACAATTTGCACACGACTATGCGAATTTGACTTACTATTTTTTATTGAGTCTTGAAATTTTGAGCCTGCTCCATCACCCTGTCAAACACTTCTTCGTCCCATTCGGGTGGGTAACCGTTGTGGTAGAGGAGTACAGTCAAATCGCGGTTGAGTTGGTTTTTTATATCTTCGCGGGTTGCCCAATCTGCGTATTGTGTCTTGTTATCAACAAGTTCTTTGATGGCTTTGGCAAGGGTAATACATTTTTCGTTGGCATATTCAAAGCCGTGTTCATCGCGTACTTTTACTAAAATGTCGTAAAATGCCTTTTCTTCAAAGGAAATACCTAACTCCGTAAATGAATTTATATCGGTATTTAACTCAGAGTAGATTTTCAGAATTTCGTTCGAAAGTCCGTTGATAAAGTCGGCAACTACTTCGCTTGTGAATACAAGTTTGTCGCGGTTGTTATATTTCTCAACTACGGCTTTTAGGAGTTCATTAAATTCAATTTCTTTGAGTTTGTTCTTTTTGCCGTAAGCGGTTATTGCCTTTTTTAGGATTTTTACAAGCGCATTGAATTTAGTGAAGGGTAGTTTTGCCGACAGCGCTTCTTCTTCCAATTTTCCGCCAAAAATTTCTTGGGGCTTTTCGGCATTTACAATGTTTTCTATTCCTGTGCAGGCAATTGCCCGTTCCACCATTACCTGTATAACCTGATTCATCATCTCCGCGTCGGGCGTATCGCCTTTGGTTTGCTTATAGACAATGGAACGGATGGCAAGATAGAATTGGGCTTTTGATATTTCTTCGGTTGTGAGTTCGCCGCTTGGACTGCATATTGCAAATGCGGCCTTTAGTCGGAGGGTAAAGCCCATAAATTTGGTTTCGCAGTCTTTTTCGGTTTGCACAAATTCAACGGCAGCATTTAAACACATTAATCGCCCGGTTTCATCTCTGCTTTTGAAAAAAACACTTGCATCAAATTCGACAAGCAAATCGCCAATAATTTTCATTGAGTTTCTGAACTCGGCAACGGCAATTTTAATCTCGTCAATGGGATTTCCACCTTCGTCAGTACCGTATTTTTTTACGGCGGAGAGCATATCTTCCTTTATTCCGATATAGTCCACAATCAAACCCTGATCTTTGCCTTCGGCTTTGCGATTTACACGTGAAATTGTCTGAATCAACGTATGTTTCTGCAAAGGTTTGTCAATATACATCACGGCAAGTTCTGGCACATCAAATCCTGTAATCCACATATCAACCACAATAGCAATTTTGAAGTTGCTGTTCGGGTTTTTGAAAAGTTTATCCAAACGACTGCGATATTCTTTATTTCCGCAAAGGTTAAAGAGTTCCGGTTCATCGTTTTGCCCCTGGGTGGCAACGAGATTAAGTTTTTGTGTGGCTGTGAGTTTGTCTAATTCGTCTTTATCTAAATCATCTCTGTCGGTTTTCTTTGCCAAAAACCATTCGGGACGAATGTTGCGAATTTCTTTGTACAGTTCAAAAGCGAGTTTCCTGTCGGCGCAGACAATCATTGCTTTTTGAACGATTGCGGGCTTTTCGGCACATAGTTTTTCGTAATGTTCTGCCATATCTGCGGCGAGTTTTTGAAGGCGGTCGGGGTGTCCGAGAACAGCCCGCATTTGGCTCATTTCTTTTTTGCTCTTTTCTATCTGTTCGGGATTTGTACCTATTTCTCGCCAAGCAGCATATTGAGCGTTAATTTCCTGTGCCTGCTCTTCGTTCAAAATTACCCTTGCAAGTCGCGGTTCGTAGGCAATGCGTACCGTTATATCGTCGTCGGTACTTTCCTTCATTGTATAACTATCAACTTTTTCGCCAAAAACGGCAATGGTTTCATCAATAGGCGTACCTGTAAAGCCGCAATAGGTGGCATTTGGAAAACTTTCACGCAAATAGTAAGCAAATCCGTAGGTTTCTTTTACGCCTTTGTCGGTAAATTTCAATTTGCTGCCCACATTGGTTTGTGTGCGATGCGCCTCGTCCGATATGCAAATAATGTTGTTGCGGGTGGAAAGTTCGCCAATATCTTCGCAGAATTTTTGTACTGTGGTAATATACACGCCGCCACTCGGACGGTTTTTGAGTTGCTCTTTGAGGTCGGCACGGCTTTCAATGCTTTTAACATTGGTTTCGCAAAGATAATTTTTCGATTCTACGAATAGTTCGCTCGTTTGCGTATCTAAATCTTCGCGGTCTTCGAGGATGATGACGGTAGGATTATGAAATTTCTCGCTGTTGCGCAAGGCGATAAGTCGGGCGAGAAAAAGCATCGTATAGGTTTTGCCGCAACCTGTAGCGCCAAAATAGGTTCCGCCTTTTCCGTCGCCGTCGGGTTTCAGGTGTTCTTGAATATTGTTGAACATCTTTTTTGCCCCGAAAAACTGCGGATAGCGACAAACTATCGTTTTTTCTTTGGTATCGGCAAAATAGGTAAAGTCGCGCAAAATGCTTAATATTCGGTCTTTGGCAAATGCGCCCTTAACCATTGTGAGCAAAGTTGATATGCCATTTGCCTTTGTTTCGCTTTCGTTTGCCTTGTTCCACGAATAGAAAAACGGGTAGGGCGTGAAAAGCGTACCGAGTTTGGTGTTTGCCCCATCAGAAATTACTGCCAATGTGGTGTATTTTGTCAATGCGGGAATATCGCGTTTGTAACGAACTGTGATTTGCTCGTAAGCGCTGTGCAAAGTAGTATCTTCATTTACGGCAGATTTGAACTCAAAAATGACAATTGGAATGCCATTTATGAACACAAGCATATCGGGGCGGCGTTGTCGTTCGCCTTCAACAGTAAATTGATTTACTACTTTGAATGAGTTGTTATTGGGTGTGTCGTAATCAATGTAATCAATATGAAGGGAGGGCAAGGAATGGTCTTCCCGCACCAAGTCGAAACCGCGATTGATGAGTAAAAATGCCTCCTTGTTACCTTGAAATTCGGGCAATGCGGGAATATTCACAAGTTTGGAAATGATGGTCTTGAGTTCCGTTTCTATCAAATGTTCATTTTTATATTTTGACAGCAGAAACGCCCGCAAATCGTCTTCCAATACAATATCTGTACATTTACGGTGGATTTGCTCGCCTACTATGTGTGTATAGCCCTGCTGTTCGAACAATGTTATGATTGCATTTTCCAAATCCGCTTCTGTGAAGTTGCCTTTTATAAATTCCATATCTCTTAATTTTTAATTGAACCTCTGATTAGTATCGGACAAATATCTTTGATTTGTTTTTTCAGACGCTCGTTGATTTCTCTGCGTTTGATGTATGCTGTGTAAATATCTACAATACTTTGTTGTGTGGCGATTGGTGGAATGGGGATTTGGATTTCATAAAACCTTTGCAATTCCAAACTGGCTCTTATACTGCTATCACTAATAAACCAACCGTAACGGTCACTCTCTTTTCTCATAAACCAAAGCATAAGATATTCTGATAAA
>Ga0082212_10010784_pt1 | contig 11656 bp, 6 predicted proteins | sample TergutNt197P3_FD_71548 | JGI IMG/M metagenome (GOLD analysis project Ga0082212, IMG submission 71548) | Neocapritermes taracua P3 segment gut microbial communities from Petit-Saut dam, French Guiana - Nt197 P3 | ecosystem: Host-associated > Arthropoda: Insects > Digestive system > Gut ... | reverse complement strand
AGCGGATCGTTGAATGCATCAACATGGCCCGAAGCTTTCCATGTGGAAGGGTGCATGAAAATGGCCGAATCGATGCCCACCACATTTTCGTGAAGCAGAATCATGCTATCCCACCAATACTTTTTTATGTTGTTTTTCAGTTCGACTCCATAGGGGCCATAATCATAAACGGCGCTTAAACCGTCATAAATTTCACTCGATTGAAATACGTAGCCATACTCTTTGCAATGGGCTACCAACTTCTTGAAAACATCTTCCTGAGCCATAACAGATTGGTAATTTTTGAGCGACAAAAATAAAGGAATTAATTAATTATTGGGGCTTTATGATTGAATAAATGGCTAACTGAATAAATGATTAACAGAATAACTGCGTTGTTAATTTATAAAACCGGCTGTCGGAATGGATCGACGTAAACCGGAAAATTGTATTTTTATCCGGAATTTTTTATAATACATTGATAATATCAATCCTTAACATAAACATTCCGAATATGAAACTGAAATATGATTTTTGCCGTAAGAATATATTGTTCATGTACATGTACATGGGGCTTGTCTTTACGGGGTGTGTTGCACAAAAAAACAATAACGAAGCAGAGCAAAAAAACAGGGAAAAAACGGTTTTCCAGACTTCTCGCGAATGGCGTCCGACCATTGACAACCGCGGCGATGTTGCCATTGTTTATGGCGTCGGCGGAAATCCCAGCGACCGTTCGAGACGCATTCCTTTCGAGGAGCGTGTGAAATCGTGGCGGGAACGCGGATACAAAACGCATTTCATGACGGGAATTGCTTGGGGCGAATATCAGGATTATTTTACCGGCGAATGGGACGGCAAACGCCACCTCGACGAGGGGCAGGTGCAACAAAACGGCGACACCATCTGGCACGGACACATGGTACCCTATATTGTTCCGTCTGAAAATTTCCTTAATTACCTGAAAGAGAAACATGTGAAGCGCGTTATCGATGCCGGCATCGATGCGATTTATATGGAAGAGCCCGAATTTTGGGCGCGCGCCGGCTACAGCGAAGCTTTCAAAAACGAATGGCAAAAATATTACGGATTTCCGTGGCGGCCGCAACACGAATCGCCGGAAAACACGTGGCTGGCGAACAAGCTGAAATATGAACTGTATTACCGCGCTGTCGAAAATGTGTTTACCTACGCCAAAGAGTACGGGAAAAGCAAAGGCATGGATATTCGCTGTTATGTGCCCACACACTCGTTGTTGAATTATTCGCAGTGGAGCATTGTAAGTCCGGAGGCAAGTCTGGCGTCGCTGCCCTGTGTGGACGGATACATAGCGCAGGTGTGGACAGGCACATCGCGCGAGCCCAATTTCTATCAGGGAGTGCGCAGGGAACGCGTTTTCGAAACCGCTTTTCTGGAATATGGATGTATGGAATCGATGACAGCGCCCACCGGACGCAAAATGTTTTTCCTCACCGACCCTATCGAAGACTGGCCACGCGACTGGGAAGACTACCGACGCAACTATCAGGCAACTTTTACAGCGCAGTTGCTCTATCCGCATATCGATAATTACGAGATAATGCCTTGGCCCGAAAGAATTTACGAAGGTCTTTACAATGTGTCGGCGGGAAGCAGGGAAAAGGCTCGCATTCCCCGTGATTATTCGACACAGATGCACGTGATGATTAACACGCTGAACCAAATGCCGATATCGGACAACAAAGTGAGTGGATCGCACGGAATTAGCGTACTAATGGGAAATTCGCTGATGTTCCAGCGGCTGCCCGTTCACGATGGCTATGAAGACCCGCAGTTGAGCAACTTTTACGGCCATGTGCTCCCTTTTCTGAAAAGAGGAATTCCTGTTCGCATTGCGCATATCGAAAATCTCGGATATGAAAATACGCTCGCCGACACAAAAATTCTCCTGATGACCTATTCAAATATGAAGCCGCTGGAAAAAGAAGCGCATGAACTCTTGTCTGAATGGGTGAAAAAAGGCGGCATTCTGGTTTATAACGGAAGCGACAAAGATCCTTTTCAGAGCGTTTCCGAATGGTGGAATCAAGAGCCGAACAGCTACTCCACAGCTTCGGCGCATCTCTTCGAATGTCTCGGTTTGGAACATCAGCCAATGGAAGGAGAATACAAAGTGGAAAAGGGCACGGTTTGCATCATCCGCCACGACCCGAAAGAGTTTGTGTTGCAGCCTGATTCCGACACAAAGCTGTTGGAAAAAATCACCGCTTTGTATGAAAAAGCCACAGGGAAAAAACTTGAATTTAAAAATCATTTCTACTTGCAGCGCGGCCCTTATGAGTTGATTTCAGTGTTGAACGAAAGTATTAACAATGAACCGTTTGTCGCCAACGGATTGTTCATAGACCTTTTCGACCCGAAACTGCCAGTATTAAAACAGAAAAAGGTTATGCCCGGAAATCAATCCATGCTGTACAACATCAAAAAGTTGGAAAACAAAAGCATGGCCTGCGTATTGGCAACCGGCGCACGCGTGAGCGACGAAGAACATTCGAGGAAAAGTTATTCCTTTGTTGCCAAAAGCCCTGTTGAAACTACCAATGTGATGCGCATTTTTGTTCCTAAAAAACCCGTCAAATGTGTTGCCGCGTATGTCAACGAAAGTATCTCGCCCGATATCCCCGCTTGGGAATGGGACAACGATAGCAAAACCGTTTTAATGCGCTTCGAAAATCATCCCGACGGCGTTAAAGTGAATATAAAATGGTGATTATCCCAAATGGTACATCAGGCATTATCATACTGAATATGAAATGTAAATAACGTGAGTTCGACCTAAGAAATGATAATATAATTGTTGTTTATTCGCATAATATGTCCATCCTGACATGAATATCAACAGAAAATGAATAATCAAACCAGCAAATGAAGCTGCCTCAAAAGTATTTTGGCACGCAGATAACGCAGATTTAGCAGATGAACGCAGATTTTTATATCGCTTACAATTATTGAATTGAAAATTAACCAACATTCCGTCAGGAACGTGTCGCCCGGTAGAAAATACGGCAACATTGTGTTTTTGCATTCCGCCAAGGATGCATCCCCTGCAGGATGCCGGTTTGCTCGGCGTGATTTCTCCTACCGCACGACACATCCTTACAGGATATAATTCAAACTCTTAATTCTTAATTCGCTTTGTGCTTCCTTTGTGTTCTTCGTGGTTAAAATACTTTTCGGAGTATGATGTTGTTACTCTATTGATATTCAGTTTACAATGGTATTTTTTCACATTGAACTCACGTCAAATAAAATTATTCTCAATATCCGCTACGAAGCCCTGATAAATTTTTGCATATTCTTTTCGGGCTGCCATTTTGTTTTACCGCTTGGGGAGTAAGGTATGGACTGAAGCGAGAAGCCGCGGCTTTTTAACATTTCTATTGTCGGGCGAAGCGCACGTTTCAGATTTGCGATAGTTCGGACGGAATCGTGGAAGGTGACGATGGAGCCGTCAGCGACAAAATCGGCTACATTGGCGATAATATCGCGGGGAGAATTTTTCGGACTGATATCACCCGAAAGAACATCCCACATGACAATTTCGTATTTCGCAGAGAGCGCCTTATATTGTGCAGGCGATATCACTCCGTGCGGAGGCCTGAAAAGCGGAGAATCGATATATTGCGCAGCTTTTTCCACATTGGACAAGTATGTGTTGCAGGCCGTGTAAAATCCTTGCAAATGGTTGAATGTGTGATTGCCCACGGTGTGCCCCTGTTCAATAATTTGCGCATACAACTGCGGATGTTTTACCACATTCTCGCCAACGCAGAAAAATGTAGCTTTCACATTTTCTCTGTCCAACAAATCGAGAATCCAAGGCGTAGTTTCAGGAATCGGCCCGTCGTCGAAAGTGAGGAACACAGTATTACCGCCCTGCGGAAGCCGCCACAACGCTTTGGGCAAAAGCCGTGTGACCAACCTCGGCGGGTGTGTGAACGGAGAAAACCTCATCATTCCTGTCCAAAAAATCGGATGTAATATTTCTGAAAAGAACTATAAATCTTATCAGTCAGTTCTTCGTCTCCGTTGTCTCTTGTGTATTCCCAGATTTGTTGCAGATAGCCCAATTTGTATTGCATTTCGGAAACCATGTCGCCCGAATTCTGGAAATATTTAGGCTGCGAGGCAAAATAAGAGAGCATATCAACGATGGAGTCGTAGGTTTCCGTTGCCAGTTTGTTAGCGCCCTGACGATCGTTGGCCTGATAGAGCGTATTTATCATGGAAAGCGAAAAAATGTCCATCGGGACAATGCTCGGAGGCACAAGTTCCAAACCCATGTTAACCACTTCAACAGCCCTGATGCTGTCGCCTTCGTATGCCAACCGTTCTGCCAACCGGCAGAATTTGTTGCGAATACCCGACATCATACGCGCATTGTTTTCGTCGATATAAACGCGAGGGTCGTTCATATTTCCCCATTTGAATTTTTCCATCAGGTTCTTATAGAGAATATCGGAGGCCACTCTGCCGTAACTGAATCGTTCGCCGGTTATCTTATCGTCTTTGATGGGCACAAAACGGAAAGCCATGCCCTCGAGCTGGAAATAATCCTGCAAGTTCATATATTTGTTTGGGCCTATGGATGTTGCAAAATAAATGGGGCGTTCCCAATTGTTGTTCGCCAGCATATCGAGCACTATCAATTCGTCTTTGCTGATCGCATCCTTATTGCTGAAATCGATGTATATGGTATCAACAATTTTGTCGTAATCTTCAGGGCGCACCACTTTGTTGCGAATAACCGCTTCTTTGTCAACTGTTATCGTCAGTATTTTTTTCGGAAGGTAGACGACATTGTCTTCAGTGATTTTTGTCGCCGGATCGTCGGAAGCTATGAAATCGATGGCTTCTTTCAGTTCTATGGATGTGCGCCGCATACGCGGATTATCGAACAAGTAAACAAAATCGCGGGTACCTTGCACATATTGGTCTTCAGTCATCGAAATGGGCAATGGTTTCGATTCCCACGCAGGGCGTTTCATCTGCGAGATATACCAGTCGGTTTGCAGGTAACTCAGGTTGCAAACCCTCACGTCGAGCCTGACGCCTTCCACATCCTGATTATACCAAAGCGGGAATGTATCGTTGTCGCCGTTGGTGAATATAATCCCGTTTTCGGCCACCGTTTCCAGATAGTTGAGGCCAAAATCGCGCGCTGTATAACGCCTTGCACGGTTATGGTCGTCGTAGTTTTCGGCCAGCAGAATGGTAGGAACAACCAGCAGCCCCACGGCTGTTACCGCGATGGCACGCACTTTTTCGGGCATCAGTTTGCCCAAAGCATCATACAAGGCAGCAACGCCAAGCCCAATCCAGATGGCGAAAGCGTAAAACGAGGCGGCATAGGCGTAATCGCGTTCGCGCGGCTGCATCGGGGGTTGGTTGAGGTAAATGATAATGGCCAGACCGGTCATCAGGAAAAGCAGGGCTACAAGCCAAAGCCCTTGTTGGCCTTCTTTGCCTTTATTGTACTGGTATAAAATCCCCAGTAGCCCGAAAATCAACGGCAGGAAAAAATATTTGTTTTTGGCTTTGTTATTTTTCAGTTCGGCAGGCAGATTGGTCTGATCGCCCAGCCGGTAGTTGTCGATAAAGTCGATGCCCGAAATCCAGTTGCCGTGCAAAACACCGCCGTGATTTTGAATATCGTCCTGACGTCCTGCAAAATTCCACATGAAGTAGCGCATATACATATGTCCTACCTGATAGCGGAAAAAATAGCGCAAATTCTCGCCAAAAGTGGGTTTTATGATAACAACGGTTTCGCCCTGCTCGTTCACGTGCCTTATCTTGCGTCCTTTCACCTTTCCCCATTCGCGGTACCCTGCGGGGGCGTTATCCGAGGAACTCCACATGCGCGGAAAAGGTGTTTCGAACTTGTCGTCGTAATTGGGTTTTATCTTTTTCTGTGATATCACATATTTACCGTCTCTTTTAATATAAACATTGCCTGTTTCCCTGTACCGCTTATTGCCGTCGAAGGGAGAATTGTAATATTGCCCGTAAAACAGTGGGCGGTCGCCATACTGTTCGCGATTCAGATACGACAGCAGCGAAAACATATCGTTAGGGCTGTTTTGATCCATGGGCGGTTGCGCAGACGAACGTATGATTATCAGGGCAAATGCCGAATAACTTATCAGAATGACGGTGACACAGGTAATAATGGTATTCCATACCACCAGTCTTTTCCGGTAGGTATAGAGTATTGCCCACACAACCAGCGTTATAACGGCGACAATATAGAAAAGTACGCCCGAATGATAGGGCAATCCGAATCCGTTTACGAAAAGCAACTCGAACCATGAAGCAATCCTTATAAAACCGGGGATAATTCCATATAAAATGCCGGCCAATATGACCACAGAAACAATAAGCGTTTTGATAAAACCTTTTGTGGATGGTTCGTATTTTTTGAAATAATAGACGAATACGATGGCCGGAATAGCCAGCAAGTTGAGCAGGTGAACACCGACGGAAAGCCCTATCAGGTATGCGATGAGAACCAGCCATCGGTTGGCGTGCGGATCGTTGGCTTCGTTTTCCCATTTAAGGATGGCCCAAAAAACCAACGCCGTGAGAAACGACGACATGGCGTACACTTCGCCTTCGACGGCCGAAAACCAGAATGTGTCGGTGAATGCGTAACCAAGGGCGCCCACAAGTCCACTACCCATGATAACAAACGTCTGTGCCTGTGTTATCTCAGGCCCTGACGGAACAATTTTTTTGGCAAGATGCGTAATCGTCCAAAAGAGAAACAGATTGGTAAAAGCGCTGGCCAACACCGACATGATGTTCACCATCAACGCCGCATTCGCCTGTCCGCCCAGGGTGATAAATAATCTGCCGATGAGCATGAAAATCGGTGCTCCCGGAGGATGGCCGACTTCGAGCAATGTGGAGGTGGCGATGAACTCACCGCAATCCCAAAAGCTGGCAGTTGGCTCTACCGTTAACAAATAAACCACTGCGGAAAGGGCAAAAACAACCCATCCCAATACTACGTTTAACAGATTATATTGCTTCATATTCAATCGGTTTTCAAAATAAAATTTTAATAGTCCTGATTCTGTATAAAATCTTTGCGAAGATAATGGTTTTTCCTTAATTCCTAAGAAAATGAGCGTACTAAAAATTTTTTACTAACATATAGTTGACAGTGTTGTCTCCTTCTGGTCGCCAAACTTTTTTCCTCCGCTTATTGTCGCTGGCGGGTCAATATGCAGGGCGGTATTTTTGGTCGATTTCCAGAAGGCCGAGGTAACTGATAAAGCGCGACTCGGCAATTTCTCCTTTGCGGAAAGCTTCTTTCACGGCGCATCCGGGCTCGTGCGTATGCGAGCAGTTGTTGTATTGACAACTTTCTGATATTTTAAAAATCTCAGGGAAATAATGCGGAATTTCCCACGGCTCCATTTCCAACATTCCGTAGGCTTTTATTCCTGGTGTGTCGATGATATAACCGCCGAAATCCATTTCGAACAATTCGGAATAGGACGTGGTGTGCTTTCCGGTTTCGTGCAAATTGGAGATTTCGGCAGTTTTCAATTTCAACCCCGGTTGCAGGCTGTTGATGATTGTTGATTTTCCCACGCCGCTGTGCCCGTTGAAAACGCTGATCTTACCGATCATAAGTTCTTTCAGTTGTTCCAACCCTTCATTTTTCTCTGCCGACGTTGTCAAGCATTGATAACCAATCGACTCATACAGGCCAACCAATGATTTCACGGCGTTAAGCTGCTTATTGTTATATCGGTCTGTTTTGTTGAAAACAAGAATCACCGGGATGCGGTACGCCTCGGCCGACGCAAGAAAACGGTCGATAAAAGTAGTGGTAGTTATCGGATAGTTGACAGTGGCAATCAGAAATGCCTGATCAATGTTGGCGGCGATGATGTGCGCCTGCTTCGAAAGATTTTGCGAACGGCGGATAATGTAATTTTTACGCTCTTCGACAGAATATATCAAACCGATATTCTGTTGTTGTGCAACGCTTTCTTTTTCAAGAAAATCGAAATTTACCTTGTCGCCGACAGTCACAGGATTGGTAGTTCGCAAACCTTTTATCCTCAGATTCCCCTTGATTTTGCATTCGTACCGGTTTCCGTCATCATCCCTGACGGTGTACCAACTGCCTGAGGTTTTTATGACAAGCCCTTTTATCAAAATTATAGACTCAATGATTCAATAAACTCATGCCTGAATTGTTTTTATAGACAGAAACTTCGGAGAAATTGTCAATTGTCAAAGCTGTTCCCAGTCCAGAATAATCTTTCCACAGTTGCCTTCTTCCATGATATCGAAAGCTTCCTGAAACCTGTCGGCGGGAAAACGGTGCGTGATTACTCCCGATATATCAAGGCCAGAGAGAAGCATCATTTCCATCTGATACCATGTTTCGTACATTTCGCGTCCGTATATTCCTTTTAGTGTCAATCCTTTAAAAATCAACTTACTCCAGTTTATTTGCGTAGATGAGGGCAACAACCCAAGGAGGCTGATTTTTCCGCCATTGTACATATTGTTAACCATATCGTTGAATGCCAACGCCGAACCCGAACATTCGAGGCCCACATCGAAGCCGCCCACCATGTGAAGCTCGTCCATAATATCGCGAAGATTTTGATGCAGAGGGTCGATAACCTTGGTGGCGCCCATCGTGGCGGCGAGGTTTCTGCGGTAAGGGCTCAGGTCGCTGCCCACCACATAGCGAGCGCCCACAAAACGGCAGATGGCCGTGGCCATGGCACCAATGGGGCCGCCTATGCCGGTTATCAGAACATCTTCGCCGATAAGCGGAAACGAGAGCGCTGTGTGCGTGGCATTTCCCATCGGGTCCATAATGGAAACGATTTCGTCGGGGATGCGAGCATCGATGTGCAGGACATTTTTTGCTGGCACCGACAGATATTCGGCAAATCCACCGTCGCGGCTTACTCCGATACCGATGGTGTTGTCGCAGATGTGTTGCCTTCCGCGGCGACAGTTGCGGCAGTAGCCACAGGCAATGTGCCCTTCGACGGTGACACGCTCGCCCACTTTGACGCCCTCAACTTCGGCGCCCGTTTCAACCACATGGCCCACATATTCGTGCCCGATGATAACCGGCGGCTTTATGTTTTGCTGCGCCCACTCGTCCCATTTGTAGATATGCAAATCGGTGCCGCAAATGGCAGATTTACTGACTTTTATCAACACATCGTTGGGGCCGGGTTTCGGTACGGGAACCTCTTCCATCCATATTCCCTTTTCAGGTTTGCTTTTTACCAATGCTTTCATGATCGTATTGCTTATATTTTTGCAGCGAAATTAAAGTTTAATCCTTTGCAAATTACATAAGAATATCATATTGTTTAAAAACATTTCAAATAAAGTAGCCCCAAACCGAAATAAAAACAGGAAAAAAGTCATCCCATATGCAGGAAAAAATGTGTAAATAATTTGCTCCCCGATGAAACCATGTGGCTTGTTCTACAATTTTTTGCATGAAACGGAGATTATAAAACCTATTTTATCAGGAAGTAAATAATAACAGTTGATGTGAAAAATCCTGATATCTTTGCGGCGGGTGAAAAATAACAATTTCACTTTTTAACATGAACTCATTTAATACCCTGGCCAATAACAATCGTATAGAAATAGCAGATGTATTACGCGGCATTGCTGTAATGGGAATTTCTATTATTCATTTTATCGAACGGTTCAGTCTTTATAGTTTTCCCGAGGAAACCTGTAACTTCCTAATATTTACTGACAGGATAATCTGGGACGGTATATTTTTTACCATTTCCGGTAAAGCGTATGCTATCTTCGCATTGCTCTTCGGGTTCAGTTTTTTTATTCAGGATAACTCTCAAAAAGAAAAAGGAAATGACTTTCGTGGGCGATTTGCATGGCGGTTAGTATTACTGTTTTTTATAGCCTGTATCAATTCGACTTTATTTCCCGGTGAAATATTGGTACTCTACGCATTGCTCGGTTATGTGCTGATTGCGGTTTGTCGTCTTCCTACCCGCACAGTCGTGTTTATAGCGATTATTTTTTTACTGCAACCTCTTGAATGGGGGCAACTAATTTATGCGCTCATCAACCCCGAATACATTATCAATGCTGAGTTTGATGTTCCTTACTGGGAAATAGTCAATACCGCTCAAAAAGAAGGTTCTTTCTTCGAAATGTGCAAAACTGCAATATGGACTGGTAATGTTGCTAATATGGGCTGGATGATATTACATGGAAGGGTTACTCAAGCCGCAGGGCTGTTTTTGACAGGTATGCTAATCGGACGCAGCAATTTGTTCCCCTATTCAGAAAAAAACATAAAATTTTGGATTAAAACATTCATCATAGCCGTTGCAGCCTTTTTCCCGATTTATGGCTTGATGGCTACACTTCCCGATTTTATAAGCAGGGAAGCGCTGCTTGTGCCTTCTACCATTCTACTTAAGTCACTCTCAAATATTGCATTTACAGGGATATTGTTTGCAGGGGTAATACTTGTTTATTACCTGACAAAGTTCAGGCATATTCTTAGCCTGTTAGCGCCCTATGGACGTATGAGCTTGACAAACTACCTGTCGCAATCTCTGTTAGGGGGATTTTTGTTTTACAACTGGGGATTAGGACTTTACCGGCACACAGGCATCACAGTATGTTTTTTTATCGGTATATGTGTAATTTACTTCCAATACATTTTTTGTCGTTGGTGGCTTCGTTCACATCGCCAAGGGCCATTAGAATGGCTATGGAAAAAAGCAACATGGATTTAAAAGCTGCTGCAAATCGGTGAAACCCTCACCCCTGCTGTTATTTTCCGGTATTGTATTTTTAGGAATGGACTTGTTTTACAAATCGTTTCCACATGGTTTTTATGCAGTTGCGATGACGGGATTTTACAAAAAAGCAGGCATCATGCCTGCTTCCTGAAAATATGTTTTTGGTAGCCTCACCGCGACTCGAACGCGAATTTGAAGTTTAGGAAACTTCCGTTCTATCCCTTGAACTATGAGGCCTTTTTTCGGATTGCAAAAATATAAAAAACCTTGTAAGGACAAAACTTATCAGATTCATTTTTAACATTTGCCGCCAATTTGCGGAATAACCCTGAGTGGATTTAATAAATCCGATAAACTGAATGAGGATGCTTTCGGGAATCTCCTTTTACAACCGAACGTTTTTCGTTATCCAAAAATAGCAATAGCTATATTAAACGCTATGAGCAGGAAGACTACGGTTTCACCGACCAAACGATTTTTGATTCCATTCAGCATATCGGAAACGAGAAACGAAACCGGTACGGCGGCCAGCAGGAACGTTTCCCAGAAACTCGAAGGAACAAACACAGCCGATAAAACAGCCGCTACAAAAACAAAGAAGAAAATCAGATAATATTGCCGCAAATTTACTTTCTTCTTGTCATATTTCCTTAAAATGAACAGGCTGCCAATCAAAATCAGCAACAGCAAAAATCCTGTATACGCATACATAACAATCGAGTCGGGCAGCGTTTTGTTGAAGGTGAAGAAGCAGGTTTGCAGTGAATTTACCAACGTGGAAATGTCGTCGAGAAGAAAAAAACCGCCGAATGCGAAAATCCAGGGAATCAGCGCCGCAATCAACGAAAAGGCTA
>Ga0082212_10010783_pt1 | contig 11657 bp, 8 predicted proteins | sample TergutNt197P3_FD_71548 | JGI IMG/M metagenome (GOLD analysis project Ga0082212, IMG submission 71548) | Neocapritermes taracua P3 segment gut microbial communities from Petit-Saut dam, French Guiana - Nt197 P3 | ecosystem: Host-associated > Arthropoda: Insects > Digestive system > Gut ... | reverse complement strand
CCGTACAGTTCGGCCAAATCGCCCTTGAGATAGGTAAACGATGGTTTAAGCCCTGCGGGGATATAGTGCGACAGCACTTCTGCTGCCGGAATATTGCCCTTAATTGCTCCTGAACCCGGAATTGTCTTACCCCGAAGAGGCGAGGTAGTAGCGCTGGTACTGTACGTGAAATAAGATGGCACACCGTTCACCCTGTAGAGATTCCTTGGCGATCCCCAGCCGCCTTCCCATGTGAAATACTGTCCGCCGCCATTGGCTAATTCCCGCCCGCGGTAAACAAAATGCTGTTCGCGTGGATTGCTGGTTTCGGCTATCTTTTTATCCATATTCGGATCGCGGATCAGAAACGCATTATGTGGGTTAGTACTTCTGTCCCAACCGGATTCGGGCTCAGAACCGAACCCGCTGCCCCGTCCCAGGTCGACGCCCTCATAACTGCCGGCGTCCACAGCTAAAGCGCCCTTGTAATAAATCTGGAAAGTACCTGCGTCCATATGTTCGTGATTCCAGGTATGGAGTTCGCCGATTTTCATATTCACATGCATGGCGTTGGAATTGAAGTCTATTTCGTCAACCCATTTGGTATGGTGTACTGTTTCGCCGTTTGGAGAGGGGGAGTAGTAGGCTGTGGGCAACGTATTGTATGAGTCCACAGGCTGGATCGTATCATCCCAAAGCATAAAACAAAATACCGGCGTCATTGTTTTGTATTTCCGCAAAAAAATCAGCTCTTTCTGGAGATATGGATCGCGAAAGATTTTGTTGATACACAATATCATTTCCTGTTCCTGCTGCTGATGCGGGAGACCGAAGCCCAGCGATGTGACAAACGTGTCGCCCATGCGCACATACTGTCCATCGGGCCGGCGGTAGTAAAGATAGGAATGTGCCAAATCGACCAGGTTTTGGGTAAAGCATGATTTTCGGCTACCGGGAGCCATCATTTGATATATCATCAGGTTTGCCCGTGAAAGCGGAGCGAGGCGGGCTGTTCCGTAACTGGCGCCCTGCCATGGCATACCGGCTTCCATCAGGAAGTTACTGGATGGGAATACGTTATCAAAAAGCCATGTGGAAACAAGTTCCCAAACATACGGATATTCGTCATAGACGGCAATTGCGAAGGCTGTGATACCCGGAACAGCGGCTTCGAGATGGTGACCGTTAAGAGCGCCGGAGTTAGCGATCCTGAAACTGTTTTCCCATCCGACGAAAGTATTGGTTTCATTTTGGGTGGTACTAAATTCCAGCATGGTTAGCGCCCGCATGAGGCCGGTCGACCTGTTGTTCGGGTCGTTCGTATGGTTGCCCGCATGGAGGCCCTGTGATACGTCCCTGAATTTGATTTCGCCGAGCAATTCACGCCTTTCAGCCGGCGACATGAGCTCATAACACCAGTCATAAACTAAAGAAAAGTCGTGTAAAATTCCCGCAGCCTGATTGCCCCGTCCGTAATAATTGCCGTTTGCCCCGTTGCGCCATGTGTTCAGGAAGTTTTTTGCCATCGTAACGGCCTCGCGTCCCTTCTGCCTGTTGGCAACGGGATCGATGAGATAAAGCAACGCCCTGCTTTTTGCCGATTCTACCACGTTCGCGTCGTAGTTGCTGCCTGTCTCTGTTTCCGGTACAGGACGGATGCTTTTGGCATAAAGATCGGCGTCATTAGCCAGGCTGACTATCTGACTGTAGTATTCACCGGAAACAGTGCTGGTCGAAGCCGCTTTTGTTTTAAGCCAGGGGATATCTCCTGTACGGTAATAAACCCGGGGGTGCACGCCTTCAGGCACATCAAAGGATTCAAACTGACCGGCAATGATCACCGAGGCGTCATAGGTGACCGGGCGCGAAGGATTGCCCGGAAGCGGCACAGATACCTGCGCGGTGGATAGAGTAACCGTTGACAATAGCATGGTAACAAAAAATACATTCACAAGCAGTGGTCTGGTTACCAATTGAATAAAATAATTTCGTATCATGTAATTGGTTTGTTTATTGGAGGATAAAGATTGATTGATTTTGCAAAAGTAGTAGATATTTATGAAAAAACAATAAGTAAATTTTCAGGAAGTGCATGGTAAAATGTCGCATGACAGGAAAGATTCCTCACTGCGTTCGGAATGACGTCTTATCTTATGAAGAAAAGGGGGGAGGGAGGAAGGAAGCAGCGGCTTTGCCGCTGCTTCCTTCCTCCCCATGCACTTTGCCAACGATCGTCATTTCGAATGGAGCGAAGCGGAATGAGAAATCTTTCCTGCGACAATTTGAAATGCTCCCTTTTCAAGACTAATCTTATATTCGTTGAACCACTTTTTTGAAAAAAACTGTAACCTATTCCTTTCGCAAACGTATTAAATAATGGTTAGTGATTAATGGTTAGTGGTTAATGGCGCAAAGCGCATAAATTTAGCGTTGAACAATGATACGCAAACGTCGGTTGTTACTGTGTATGGTACTTAACAACGGCGCTGTGTCAAAAACAAATAAAGAGATAATAAAATGTCAGGATAATAGAAAAATATAACTAAAGATTGAGCTTGCAGCTCTTATTCTCACAATTTCGAAGTCTGGTAAATTTCGCCTGAGAATAAGTTTGCGAAGGTTCACGTCTTCGGGCGTGAACTGTTCGTGCTTATTTAGGCGAAACGGTTTACCAGAGCCGGAAATTGTAAATAAGCAGCCAGCGAACAGTTTCACGCTTTTTTTTTGGTCTGAAATGAAAAATAATTCAATAAATAATCAATTAGAAACCTCGTCGATGTATAGGTCAATCGCCCAAAGAAAATGAAAGGAGTAATTTTCAAAACAACAGTTATTGCAGTGCTTGCAGTAGCGGCCGTATGTATGTCATGCGAAGACAGGGATCCCCTCATTCATTACACCATCAAGTTCAGCACGAACGGCGGAAACCCGACGCCGGAAAATTTAAGGGTGAAAGAGGGTGAAAAAATTCCGGAACCGGAAAAGCCGGTAAGGGAAAACCTGACGTTTGCAGGCTGGTATACCGATGAGCCGGCAAAAGATTACCGGTGGAATTTTGACGACAGAGTATACAAAAGCATGACGCTGTATGCGCGGTGGACGGACGACGAAGGAACGCATGAATGTGAACCGTGCGAATGTGAAGAGTGCGAAGACTGTGAGGATTGCGACGAATGCGATGTAACGTACACGGTTACGTACATGAGCGACGGCAGTGTGGTCAATGAATTTCGTGTGGACGGGGGCAGTACGCTTTCCGAGCCTGTACCCGCTCCGAGAGCCGGTTTCACATTCGACGGCTGGTATGCGGATGCGAACTTTAACAACCCATGGAACTTCGCAGGCGACGCCGTTACCGCCAATGTAACGCTGTACGCAAAGTGGACGGAAGAAGGCAGTAGTGGGGAGGTTGTAAAGTTGGTGGAAACATTTACATATGAATACGGCGAGTATGAAAAATACGAGTACGACGGTCAAGACCGTCTCACGAAAATTTCGTCTTACGAAGATGGTAATATAGTACCATACGAAACAAGAATATTTACATATAGTGGAAATGATTTGATAAAAGTTGAGGTTGCTGACCCCGAGATTTATTTTACATACGAGTTCGCTAAAAGTGAGAACAAAATAACCGTTACTCAGACGAGGCATGATGATGGTTATGTTAGTGCCAGTACACTGACTTTGAACAGCGACGGATTACCTATAAAAGAGGAAAGTCCAGGCGGTCAGTGGTATTATACTTATCAATACGACATTAATGGCAATGTGATACAGCATTATACGAATGATATAGTTAGCGGACTTATAGAAGGCTATGATAACATTAAATATGACAATAAGTATTCACCATTATATCACTGCAAAACCCCGAAATGGTGGTTGCATTGGGTATTTGGTAGTTATATCGGCATTCAGAACAATATTACTGAAAGAACTTGGAATTGGCTTGATGGTAATTCCAGAAAAGAAGTTATCACATACGAATATGACAGCGACGGGTATCCAACCGAAATGAGAATTTCAAACACAAAAGAAGAACCAAAAGAGCCAATTGATCTGAAATCCAAAATGACCACAAAATCTATATCTGAACCAACGCCCAAACAGGCAATAAAACAAAAGAACGCGGACGATGACGAGGAGTGGGATGTCTATAAGTTTACCTATATAGTAAAATAAAAAAAATACAAATTGAAATTTTGCGGGCGGGATTAATTTCCTGCCCGCTTTTGTCTGGGCTGTCACGGGTGCAATTTAAATTGTCGCCGGAGAGATTTCTCATTCCGCTTCGCTCCATTCGGAATGACGATCGTTGGCAAAGTGTATGGTGAGGAAGGAATCAGCGGCAAAGCCGCTGATTCCTTCCTCCTCTTTTTCTTCATAAGATAAGATGTCCGTCATTCCGAATGAAATGAGGAACCTCGCAGTGAGGAACCTCGCAGAGCTCGACGAAGTCATTCTTTCTTTCATGCGACAATTTGAATTTCACTCTGTAGAGATAACAAAATTTGATAATTGAGATTTTTGCGTATTTTTGCCTGTTCATCTAAAACAGGCAAATGGCCAAACAACAGTCGAAAAACAGGATCAATGTCGTGTATTCCACAAATCCTGACTTCCAATATCACTATGACGAACCTGAGGAACAGGCAACGCTTCCTCCGGCGCAGCAGGATTTACGGGTGATGTTAGACAGGAAAAATCGTGGCGGAAAATTGGTTACATTGGTTACCGGTTTTGCAGGAACGCAGAACGACCTTGCAGACCTGGCCAAAGAGTTAAAATCCAAATGTGGCGTGGGCGGTTCAGCCAAAGACGGCGAAATATTGGTGCAGGGCGATTTTCGCGATAAAATCCTGCAACTGTTGCTGCAAAAAGGATACAAAGCTAAAAAGGCAGGAGGGTAATGAGAATTAGGAATTAAGAATTAAGAATTAAGAGATTTATATATCAGTTATTTAATCATTATAAATTCAGTGACTCAATTAAGTGTTAATATCAACAAAGTAGCCACTATCCGCAATGCGCGGGGTGGCAATGTGCCTGATATTGTGCAGGTAGCAACAGATTGTGAAAAATTCGGAGCGCAGGGTATTACGGTTCATCCACGTTCAGACGAACGACATATCCGTTACAGTGACGTTCATCAGCTGCACAGGCAACTGACCGTTGAGTTTAATATCGAAGGCAACCCGTCGCCGCAATTCATGCAGCTGGTTCTCGAAATAAAACCGCATCAGGTCACTTTGGTTCCCGACGCTGCTTCTGCGCTTACATCCGATGCGGGATGGGATACCATTGTTCACGGAAATTTCCTGACGGATATTGTAACAGAGTTAAAACAGGCAGGTATCAGGTCGTCTGTTTTTGTGGGTACCGAACTTCCGTTCATTGAAGCGGCTGCTAAAACCGGCGCCGACAGGATCGAGTTATATACCGGTCCCTACGCGCACGATTATCCCAAAAACAAAGAAGCAGCGGTTCTGCCATTTTACGAAGCCGCAAAATTGGCCAGATCTTTAGGTTTAGGTATTAATGCAGGTCACGATTTGAGCCTTGAAAATTTAGGGTTTCTCATTAAGAAAATACCGTTCATTGATGAGGTGTCTATTGGCCATGCGCTCATTTCTGATGCTTTGTATTTTGGTTTGGAAAAAACCATTCAAATGTACCTTTGTGAATTAAGAATTAAGAATTAAAAATTAAAAATTAAGAATTAAGAGTGATAAAATATTTTATGAAACGCATATTATTCTGTATTTTGTACTTGTGTTGTTTACAAGTATCTTTTGGACAGGTAAAAATTGACAATATATTGCCTGTACGGGGTTTGGCTATTGCTGCTCCTTCAGTAAAAGGAGTAGATTTATTCTGTAAATTCATTGAAGAAGAATTAGCTCCGGCTCATTTCAATTTGCTGGTACTACGTGTGGATTGGAATTATGCTTATGAAAGTCATCCTGAACTCAGGAATCCTGACCCTCTTTCGAAAGCCGACGTAAAAAAAATAGTTGCTGTATGCAAAAAACACAAAATAAGGATAGCGCCGCAGATCAATTTACTGGGGCATCAGTCATGGGCAGCAACTACCCATAACCTGTTGCGCGTATATCCCGAATTTGATGAAACCCCGCATGTTAAAACAGAGGACTACACCGGCTGGCCTAATCCATATGGGTTATACTGCAAAAGCTACTGTCCGCTTCATCCCGACGTTCACAAGATTGTTTTCGCTTTGGTGGACGAAATTATGGATGTTTTCGAAGCCGAATATTTTCATGCAGGAATGGACGAAGTATTTTACATAGGCGATGACAAATGTCCGCGTTGCAGTGGACGGGATAAAGCCGAACTTTTTGCAGGGGAAGTAACAAAAATTCGTAATCACCTGGCTTTAAACAAGCGTAGATTGATGATTTGGGGCGACCGCCTTCTTGACGGAAAAACAACCGGTCTTGGCGAATGGGAAGCCAGCATGAACAATACGCATCGTGCCATTGACATGATTCCCAAAGACGTTTTTATCTGCGACTGGCATTATGAGCGCGCCGATTTGACTGCTGTATATTTTGTCACGAAAGGTTTCTTTGTTGCGGCATGTCCCTGGCGAAATCCCGACATAACGGCAGTTCAGGTGAAAAACATGATTGGTTTTCGTCAGCAGTCTACCCACGATATGAGGATACGTTTTCATGGTGTGATTCAAACCGTGTGGTCGGGCGCCGATGCTTTCCTGAGCACTTATTATCATCCCGATACATATCATCTTCCGCCGGATGCTACCCGCGAACAGCGAAATCAGGGCGGCGATGCACGATCTTTAAAACGTATGATGGAAGAGTTAAAAAAATTGTAATCATAACCATAAAAAAGGAGCGCAACTCTGCGCTCCCCAATGATTCAACGATTCAATGATTCAATTATTCAATTATTCATAATTCATAATTGCTCTACTTCTCCAAAGAGGTAAGTGAAGTTTCTACTCTGCCATTATTTTGCGGATGCAGTGGTTACCCCATTCCGCCACATATACATTGCCCGAAGCATCTACCGCTATTCCACATGGTCTTGCGAATTTAGCCGAACTGCTCTCACCGTCGGCAAAACCTTCCACACCACTTCCTGCCAGGGTGCTCACCATACCGTCAGCGGTGATTTTGCGAATGCAGTGGTTTAATTCGTCCGCCACATATACGTTGCCCGACGCATCAACCGCAACCCCGTTGGGAAAATGGAATTGTGCAGCATCGCCCTCGCCGTCGGCAAGACCTTTTGCTCCGTTACCTGCCAGGGTGCTCACCATACCATCGGCGGTGATTTTGCGGATGCGATGGTTACGGTCGTCTGCCACATATAAGTTACCCGAAGCATTATCAACCGCAACGCCTGATGGATTATTGAAGTGCGCCATAGAAACCGCTCCATCGGCAAAACTACTTATGCCGGTGCCTGCCCGTGTGCTAACTACTCCGTCGGCGGTGATTTTGCGAATACGGTGATTATACCCGTCAGCTACATATATGACGCCTGAAGCATCTACCGCCACTCCATGAGGGTAATAGAACCGTGCATCCTCTCCGGCTCCTTCGGCGAAACCTGTCCAAGGGCTGCCAGCCAGAGCGCTAACCGTCCCGTCGGCGGCGATTTTGCTAACGCGGCACCCCGAGTGTGTTACATATATATTGCCCGAACCGTCAACAGCAATACCGTTGGGTGTGCTTAATTGCGCCCGGGTACTTACTACGCCGTCGGGGGTAATTTTACGAATGCGGCCGTTACCGTCGTCCGCTACATATACATTGCCCGAAGCGTCGACCGCTACATCTAAAGGCCAAAAGAATTTTGCCGAAGCGCCTTCTCCGTCTGCAAAACCAGACACTCCGCTGCCTGCAAGGGTGCTGACGATATAGGTAAGCAGATAGGTGAACTCATCGTCGGATTCGACAGTCTTCCCATCTGAAGTAACACTCACCTTTCCGCTGCATTGCATGTTTTTCGGAACGATTACCATGATTTCAGCAGCGGTAGCCGACTCTATTTCGGCAGTGACGCCGTTGATTGTTACGGTATTTTCGGCGCCGAAGTTTTCGCCCCTAATGAAAAGAATATTGCCATGCTGCGCTTCGACCGGTGCGAAACCGGTAATCACCGGCGCGGGTGGTGGTTCTTTGTCATTTTTACACGACATCGTTGCACCCGCTAACACGATGCAGGCTGCGATTACTAAAATTACTGATTTTTTCATTGTTTACTCAAGTTATTAATTTAATTAATGATATGTCAGTATACGTGAAAAATGGAATAAGGTTACCCAACCTCAAAAAAACAAAAGGAGCGCATCCATGCGCCCCCTGTTGTTCCGTTACCTGCCAGGGTACTCACTATACCGTCAGTAGCGCTATTGCTGCGCGTTTGATTATTTTTATTGACTTAGTTTCTTACAGCGCCTTGATTTGTTTTTCTATCGCATGAATATGATCCGAACCGGTTATCACTTCCAATTCTATATCAACATCTTTTCTTTCGCCGGGATTCAGGTATTCCAGAACGTCTTTGTTACGAGGGTCTAAACGTCCGCCGACATAACAATTGCAAGGCTCGATACCCAGCACATATGCGCCTTCGCCCATTTGTTTCCACTGGGTGAGATTGAATAACTGTTTTTTATTGAAACGAAAGGCTATCCCCAACTCTAAACGGCGATTGATTAACGCCGCGCAAGTATTTCCATCCGCATCCGTTTTTAAATCATGGTAAAATACCTGTTCGGCATAATTAGGAGTAGGCGGTTGCATTTGATGATAAGAGTTGCAACCTTTCGCCGCTTCAGCATCGCGGGGAACCACTGTTCCGCAAGGCAATAGCAGTATGGCATCTTCATCCAACAAGGGATACCCCAAATTAAAATGGAACAGCAACATCAGCGGTTCGCGACGAAATCCCATGTTTTCCACAGAATTATGTATCAATATCCTGTTTTCGCCATACGCACAACTGATTTTCCTTTTCAATATCAGACTTTCGCCAAAAAAGCGGGCTTCTCTCATTTGTCCGCTGATGGTCATTACCGGAACATCGCCATCCCAAACGGTAGATGCGCAGACTTCTTCTCCCGGAACATTGGAAATCAGTCCATGCACATCTAAATATTCACCGTTGTCGGAACAGGGATTTCCCACATTCCGCAAACCGCAAGTTGCGAGAAATCCTCCATAAAAGCTACGATGAAAAGCATTTTCGCTTGCATGGTAATAACCGGGCGCCACTATCCCCGTGTTACTCAAATAACTACAATTAACGCCTTTGACAGACAATCTGCCTATATCAAGACATCTATCGGCAAGTACCGTAAATTCCAGTCCCGCGCCGTTATGTATATCAAAGGCTTTGACGCCTTTAGCCTTGCCTTCGGAAAACGTATATTCCTTAATTCCGAAAATCTGGCTGTAATCTCCGATGTATCGGAGTAATTGTCGTTTGTTCATGATGAAATATAAATTTTGATTTGTGTTTTTTTATTTATTTACTTTAAGCATCACGCAACCATGCCGAGGTATATCGAATGATGTTACCTCCCTTGTTGTGCCCAGATCGCTCTGCCGCCACAAATCGCGGATGAGATACCCTCCGTTATATCCAAGTTCCTGCCAATCGACTTCAATTTTGCATTGGTACGGCCGCTTATTGAATATGGCGATTGCAGCGCTTCCATCGGATAATTCCTTTTTCCAGACTTCGACCATGTCTTTATTTCTAATCATACGTCCGGCTTTTCCTAATTTATCCTGATTAACGTCAATAACCTCGGCATTACAAAGAACGTTTTTGGTAAAATCATCCAACGTGGTCATCTCTCCGCTGAAAATCAGCGGCGCCGGCATCATACACCAGTAAGTCATGCAGGAGTACTGCTCGGAAGGCGTAAACGGCGTGGGAGCAAGACCTCTTTCCTGATAATTCCATGTATTTCCGAAAAGCAGATAATCGGGGTCGTTCCATCCGCCCGGGCCGATACAATCACCCAATCTTTCGTGAAAAGAAACGATTTGAAACATGCTGCCCACTAATCCGGGCGTATTGGCGCCGATATCGCTGGTGGTTCTCCATGCGTGCCCGCCAACTTCCTTTCCCCATTGCCATACTTGTGAATAACCGTATTGACATATATTTAAGATCATGTCCCTGTCGGAGTCTTTCATCAGATTGCTTATTTGAAAATAAGGTTGTTGCCTGTCATGCCGTTCCAGCAGATAATGCTTTTGTAACGCCCACTCCTTTGCAATCGCCACCGGAACTTCATTTTGATAGGTACACCAGTCATATTTCAGGAAATCGAAACCCCAGCCGGAATATGTTTTTATATCCTCGGCTTCGTGTCCGAACGAACCTTCAAACCCTGCACAGGTGGTACGACCCGGCGAGGAATACAATCCTGCTTTCAGACCCAGACTGTGAATATAATCGGTGAGTCCCTTCATGTCGGGAAAATTTTCATTGGGACGTACCGTACCATCGGCATATCTCGAGGGAGTTGCTGCAGCAGGATCGTTGGCTCTCCTTCTCATCCTGATAGTCCAGCCGTCGTCAATATTTACGTAAGTATATCCGAAATCGATCAGCCGTTTGTCGTGTATGGCCTGTGCGGTCTCCTCTAAACCTTTCTGCGTTACGTTTGCGGCAAAGACATTCCAGCTGCTCCATCCCATATATGGCGTCAGGGCAAGGTCGCCGCCGATAACGATTTGGATGGTATCGCGACATGTGCCGCGACTGTTGGTTGCGGTTACAGGAACTATATATTTACCGCGGGTTTTCGTGATCCCCGTGATGATGCCCTTTTCTCTGTCTATCGTCAGACCGCCGGGTAAGTCTTCCGCTTCAAACGTCATCGGACGTTCGCCCGATGTGGCCACAGTAAACATAAACGGTTTGTTAGCCGAAGCTCCCGTAATTTTCGCACCGTTGATGCGAGGCGCAGGCGAAGGTGCAGGCGTTAAAATATAAGGCGCTTCATCAGTCTCAATTTTTACGGCAACGGGAGGCGTACGCACGGTAAATTTCGCATCTGCCCAATTGGCATGATCGTTGGTTTTGCCGCCGTGAAACTGGTAGTACCTGAATTTGTCGTCAGAAATAGCATTTGTTACGAGATAAAGGTCGGTAACCCCTTTCAAATCTATATCAACCCGTTTTGCGGCATCGCCGAATCTCATCACTCCGCTGTTGAAGGCTATCCCTTTGTTGGTAAAAACATAAAATACAACCGATGCGGGATTGGTTTCAATATTCGCGAAACTTCCGACATGGTCGTCAATCCCGACAAAAGCGGTGAAACGACCTTTCTCTCCGCTCAACCGGATGTAACCTTCGCTGTCGGCATGTACCCCTACGCCTTTTTCGTATGTCGTTCCCGCGATGGAGATCAGATTACCCGAAATTGATTGATTCACTTTTACTTCGCTTACGCCTTTTATAACAACAGTGTTATTCCATATGGTTACGTTAGAGCTTGAAGTAAATGTATTTACATCCAATTCGCCGAGTTCTACCGTTAGTTCAGGCGACGAGCAGGCAAATGTGACCCCTGCGCAAAATATAAATATGATTACTGTTTTTTTCATGTTGAAGTAATACTAATTAAATTTTTTTAATGCTCTATAACGCATCAATGC
>Ga0082212_10010782_pt1 | contig 11657 bp, 4 predicted proteins | sample TergutNt197P3_FD_71548 | JGI IMG/M metagenome (GOLD analysis project Ga0082212, IMG submission 71548) | Neocapritermes taracua P3 segment gut microbial communities from Petit-Saut dam, French Guiana - Nt197 P3 | ecosystem: Host-associated > Arthropoda: Insects > Digestive system > Gut ... | reverse complement strand
GCGTGTTAAAAACGCAGATTTGTGTCATCCATCTTGCACAGTTGTAATGTAAAAACGCAAATTTACGTCACCCGTCCTCAATGTGTTAAATATATCTAACATAATACGGTGAGCCGAGATAGCTCAGTCGGTATTGCGACTCGCTACTGGCTGGACGGTCCGGGAATAGAAATCTCGGTGGGGGCGAGATTTTCCACAACCGACCAGTACAGCCCTGGGGCCCACCCAGCCTCCTGTACAATGGGTTCAGTGTCTTTCCTGGAAGTAGAGCGGCCGGGGCGTGGCGTTGACAACTCCCTAACATCTATCACCGAGATTAAGGAAAGAGTAGAGCTATCCCTTTACTCCCCCTCTGGGCCTTCGTGGTCTGTTCTAGGGTGAACTTTACCTTTACTGCACGTAAATATTACGTTCTTTATTTTGTTTTTTTCTTTTCAACCATAATCATATTACAGATAATGTGACAACAGCGCGGCACATTATAAATATTTTTGTGAAATATTTTCTGCTTCATCCTTTATGATGTTTCGTATATGTTCGGGTTCCAGCACCTCGATATATTTTCCGAAAGACAGTAAAAAGCCGTATAACCAATCATCTTCCGGACATAACACAGTGACGATGAAACTTCCGTCCGACTGCCTTTCTGCCATGCTCTCATAAAAATCATCAAACACCCGGTATGCCCTTTCAGGCTCAATACGGAGTTTAAGATTGACATTTTTGCCGCCCTCATAAATGCTTAGAATGGGGTTGCCTGATATGGTAAGCGAATCTCGTTTGGCAAAGATTTCGTCTGTTACTACAAGATTTTTTATCCTCGATAATTTGTATAACCTCATATCCTGTTTGGTTAGGCAGAAGCCTTTTAGATACCATGATTTTGATTTGAACCAAACCTGTATTGGTTCAACGCGGCGAAAGGTTTTATCTCCATAACGATTGTAGTAATCAAACTCAACGATACGCTGTTCCAATATGGCGGTTTTGAAGTCGTTAAAATAATTATTTTCATCACCCCATCCTGAATAATCCACTTCCAACCAATTTGTTGTGGACTTATTAATCACTGTTGACAGTTTTCGCAATAACTGATGTGTCTCGTCTGTTTTGACACTTGATAGTCCATGTAACGCAGATAGAATTTCGCTTTGCTCCTGTTCGCTCAATATGGATTTGTTCAGCACAAAATCAGGTAAAAGGCTAATGCCGCCGCCTTTACCTCTTTCTGTGTATATAGGAATCCTCGCCGCGCTTAAAATGTCTATATCTCGGCAAATTGTCCGCCGTGAAACGCCAAAATGTTCGGTCAATTCTTTTGCGGTCACGCTTTTTTTATCCAGTAAGATATAGACTATTTCAAACAGTCTGCTTATCTGCATATCAATCACCGATTGTATTATACCACAGTAATGCGACAACATTATGTCACATTACGATTTTTTTGTAAATTTATTTCCGAAGTAACCTACAGTGAGTTTATCAAAGGCATTTGCCCGCTTTGCCAAAAGATTTCATTTGCAAGCTCACGCTTGCAAATGAGGCAGTTTTGTGTTAAAATGAATTTCGGAGGTGGTTTTATGCTAACAAAATCAAAAACAAAAACCGCGAGCATAAATGTACGTCTTTATCCGGAAATAAAAGAACAGGCGGAAAACGTATTTGCATATCATGGTCTCACTTTGCCGGAAGCCATAACAGTTTTTCTTAATCATGCTTGCCATGTTGGAGGATTTCCTTTTAAATTGACCGGCATGCACTGGCAAGACCCCGTAAGCCTTGCCGCACTCGAAGAGAGCAAACAGATGGAAACAAACCCCGCGGCTTATAAAAGCTATAAAAACGCTGCCGATCTTATAGCCGATTGTTTGGAGGGTGATGATGACGAATGAACATAAACGGGTCATTAAAAGCTCCGTTCAGTTTCGGAAGGATGTACGGCTCGCACACAAGCAGGGTAAAGATATTACTCTCTTGGAGCAATTGATTGGCTTGTTGGCTGATGATAAACCGCTGTCTGAAAAACACCGGGATCACGCTCTACAGGGCAAATGGAAAGAACACAGGGAGTGTCATGTGTTTCCTGACTGGCTGTTAGTGTATCGGAAATCAGATAATGGTGAACTCCTGCTGATATTGGTGCGATTGGCTTCGCATAGTGAGTTGGATTTTTAATTATTTTTAACCGGCTCAGAGAAACTAACATAACTGTTAAATCGAGGGAAAATGTTGTCCTTTTCCGTGAAACACTCAATGTTTCACGGAGGCAGTGACTACTACATCTTGTGGTGGCATACTACATATAGTATGGGCCGTGAAACATTCAATGTTTCACGGCCACTCTGCTCACCTTTTCAGCACACACTCCAAATTGCCGTCTGTATCAAGATAAACGGCGTCCAGCATGCAATCTTCCAGCTCGATAGCTGTCTTCATCTTTTGGCAGATAAACCGCTTCGCTTGTTAATTGATTTCTTATTGAATTAGCTTTATCTGAACTTAAGCATACAAGCGACCTTTACCGCCCATGCCTTGCGTGTGCACGGCATTAAGTACAGTATCCTGTACGCAATATTGTACAGGATACTGTACTTAATATTGCGCACTAAGATCGATAACGAAGCTGTTATATTACTCGGTATAGAAATTATTTTTAATAACTATTCAAGTTTTAAGTAATAATTATTAAAATTGGGAGTATTATGATATTATCAAATATGGAAAGGACTGATACCATGAAAAAAACTACGTTTCTCTGGATCGCCTTGGCGTTGGCCTTGATTTTGGTGGCGGTACCATTGGTGGGCGCCGCGGCGCTGGATACGCTGCCGCCTCCCATCGACCCCCAAAGCTGGCAGTTGCTCCGGGATATGACTTGGGAAGATTATAAGCCCAATCCGGTGATAGACTGGATAAAAGAGCTGAACCCGGCCGGGCTGAACAACAAGTTTGCCTGGGGCGATCCTCCTGATCCTAACAAACCCATTATTGGCGGCTTGATGATGTTCGAGTATTTAGACCGTAAATTTATCAGCAGGGGAGAGTTGGGAAGCGATCCGCTGGGTTATTATGCCATGTACGAAAAATACGCGAACCCGGATGAAGACGGCGTTACCAGAAATCCCGTTCTTGACGTATACGCTTTGCTTGCCGCAGAGGAAGGTCTGTCGCGGGCAGCCTTTGTAACAAAGTATACTACGGAGGAACATGCGCCGGATGCAAATAAATTAACAACTCTTGATATAAAGTTTGCCGCCTGGTGGGCGAGTTTTCTTAACGATCCGCAGGAAATTAATAACTATGCCGGCATAAATGAATACTGGCGCGAGAATTCCTACGGAAAATGGGCGGTTGATCTGCGTCCCTTCGGCCCGTACACCATAGATTACTTTGAGTTCGAAACCATGGGCTACGACATCAACTCTAATTTCCAAACCTACAACGATATTCCGCCTTCCTTCCGTTTTGGCGATCCCGCCGTAAATACCGCAGCCGAGATGAGAACCCTGAACACCAGGCGTTTTGACGATATTGCCCATGCCATAGCGGCGGAAAAGGGCCATTTTGACGAGCTCGATTTTTTCTTTTTGCTCCACGCCGGGTACAGTGAAAGCAGTGTCTGGCAGGAATTCGGCCAAATGCAATTCGCCGCTAGGAAGGATATTCCCTACGAATTAGGGCCCGGGCCGAGAATGACAAAGGTGGAAGCCTTCTTTACGGAAAATCCTGAATATCTTACAATGTATGCGGTAAGATACAGCGCCGCTAATAATGGCTATGGCGCGGCCTTGTGGGCGGGCGAGCTGGCAAAGTATAACGCGCTGGTCAGCGCGGGTACGCCGGAACTCTATGAATTCAAGCTTTCCGCCGAGGACTGGGCTTGGGTAGAGGGCTACAATGATATGACAGTAAAAAATACCCGTTACGTGGCCTTCACCGCTTGGGAAGCCGCGGTGGGCGAATGGCCCCACGCCGGCAGCTATAGTTATAAGGGCAGGAGCATCCGCCGTTCCACCCAAGGGGAATCCGACGCCATGGGCATGTTTGCCCATGAGTTCGGCCATATCTCCGGTATCGGCGACGCTTACGGGAACCCTTGGCAAGACGCCTTAAGCCCGGCTACCGAACCGTGGGAAGTGATGAGCCGCGGCACCTTCGGCGGCCCCTATGGGGATCATGCCCGCTGGATGGTACCCCCCGTCGAGGGCAGTTCCGTACCGACCCATCTCATGCTGCACAACAAGGATGCGCTGGTCAACTTCTGTGACGAAGGCGATGTGCTGGCATTAAGCGTGCAGGAATTAGCTGTAAGCACGCCGGTGGTGGCCGAGGTCGTATCCCGCAATATCCCCTTGGCCGACGACAAGTTCTATCCCGGTTTGGCGCGTTTTGGTCTTATTAAGGGGAATATATACAAGGGCATAAAAATTGGCTTCGGCAGTGGAGACTGGGCGGATAAGTCTCCGGCAGCCCCGGCGGCGGGCTTCACCAATGTACGCAGAACAGCCACGGGAATTACCGTGGAAGTTGTGGATCAAAGCGGTTACGACTCCTTCAATCACGACCACGGCGTACTTCTCGCCCGTACTCACGGTACCTCGGGCAACCCGACTCACGCGGTTATCGATTCCCACCTTTATGATATCGCCATGATCGACTTTGATGTGAAGATGAAGGATGAAAGCGTAGAATATTACCCTTATTCCTTAGCCCATACCACGCAATTGGCGGACGCTACTTTCCACGCAGGCATATCCGCTACCGATACGGGATATTACGCTACCAAATACAAGCTGGATCAGGAGGGCAAGCCCATAGTCAAGCCCAGGCCCGGCGATGCCCTTCAGAATGCCGCGGCCTGGCCTCTTAACCCGGCTAACTGGGAGGTCGAGATGCCGGGCAGCATCGTGCAGTGGGAAGAGCAAAACGGCAGAGATATAGTCTCCGGCGAAACGGTCAACGAATTCCTGGATGAAGCCAATAAACTGCATTTTTATATACTAGAAAAGCATTTGACCCCCGGAAAATACGGCTACTACCTTAGCTATCAGGTAGGCGTGTTGCGTACGGATGGCCTAGCGGTAGGCGGGGATCTGATTGTGAAGCTGGCGGATATCGAAGCCGAAGCGCCGGGCCGCGTGGCCGTGGTAAGCTACAACATCACCAACACCGGCAGCGCCACGGATATCATCCGCACGGATGTTAAGGGCGACCTCCCCGGCGTTCAGTTGAACAACCTCTACGCTGTCGGCGCGGGCGAGACCGTCACCGTATCCTACTATGTGGAGTTACCGGAAGATATCAAGGATACGGAAGGTCTGAAAATCGAATTTAGCGCCGCCTCCGAATCCAACGGTGTAAAGACCGCCGCCGCTGCCGTGGCAGTGGATGACCTTGTCGCAAGCTATAACTTCAAAGTTTGGATGGCAACTGAGAAAAGCGAATATGGCGTGGGCGAAACCATCTATGTGGATGTAATGCTTAAAGGCAACATTCCCTACACCTTGGCGGAAACCAAGATAGCCTATGACGCGAAAGTGCTGGAATACGCCGGTTTCCAAGAAACGGGCGGCTGGATGGCGCAGATACAGAGGGAGAACCCCAATTTTGTCGTCACGCGCAATGTGGGCAATATCAATATGAATGTGGGCTCGCCCTGCACGGAACCGGCGAAGCTGGTCACCTTAAAATTCATAGTAAAAGAGCTTACCGAATTCCCCATAGAAAGCACACTTAGCTTCAATGCCATAAATGTTTATTCCACCCCGGCTTATCCCAGCCCCTCCAAAGCCCCCGGCAAAGAATTACCCCTTGTTCTGGACGCAGGCCCGGTGGCGGGCAACCTTGCGGGAGTGGCGCTGATCACCGGGCAGGAGCTGGAAATCGCATTCGATGCGCCGGTTTTGAGCGCCGCGGACGCAAAAAGGACCTTTGACATATACGTTGAAGGTAAAGCGGTAGAGTGGGAATATCTCTCTTATTTCGGTGAAGATGTGGCGGAGGTAGCGGTGGTCAATATCCGTTTGAAGGAACCTCTCAAAATCAGAGAAGCCCCCTATACCGCCTATACCTTAGGAGAAACCGCTGCCGCAAGCCTCAAAGTTGGGGTTAAGGGCGCCAAAGATACAATCACCGCTCAGTGGAAGCCTTTCTATACCTTCTACGACGTGCTGGCCGCTAACGGCACCAGCGGCGCGCGCAGCAACCGGGGCTCCAGAGGCCTGATGTGGGTTTGGGGCAACGATAATTCCCGCGTGGCGGCTGCTACCTTTGCGGACGGCGCTTTCGACCATATCCCGGCTAATACCAAAACAACCTTCCAAACCGCCACCTCGGTCATTTCACAAACCACCGCTGCCTTGGACAGAGCGGGCGGACGTTCCGAACAGTTGGTGAACACCGCTATCGTTTCCGGTATGCATATAGTGGTAGTAGGCAACGGTGATAGCGTTTATACCGTGCCGGAATTCCGCCAGCTTTATGTTTCCGGCCTAACCGAAGACTGGGCCAGCCGCGTTACCATCGGCGGTGACAGGGATACACCCATAGTTGTTACCACCGCCGAGGATCTATACCGTCTTAAAGGCCCCAACGACAATACCCTGGAGTTTATGCGGGAATATACCAAACTCTTCTTGGAGCTGGGCGTAAAAGACGGCTGGAGCAATTTCCCACTGGGCCCCTACGATAATCCGGATAGCTATAATAGCTGGAAACGCTTAAATGAGCATTTTGCCGCTTCCAAGGCCGCCAATTTGTGGCCGGGTACCAAGATGCAAGAGAGCCTGGAAGATTATTTTTCTTTGGGCGCTATGGTATTTTTCGAATGCCTGCCGGAATCCCCGGCCTGGCAGGCGGAATCCTTCCCCATCAACACCCGCCGGGAGTTGCTGGCTTACGACAAAGGGCTGTACGATTCCCTGGTAGAAGTATTCGGCGCCTGGGAATACTTTACTCAAGCCGCCTCCGGTTCGGATTCCAATATTCGCATAGTCGGCCCTTGGTTTATGCATAATCAGGCGGATAATTGGACTGTGGTTAACGGGACCGTGCAAAAATACGAGCCTCTTAAGGTGATAGAAACCAACCTGATCGACCCCAGTCAGGTGGAGCTGGTATTCAATCGCGAGATCAAGGATTTAGACGAACTGCGCACTGTGGCTAACTGGGAACTCGCCTGGACCCCCGCGGAAACCGTTACCGTTAAAACGACCGGGTACACGGGCGCTCCTTTGAAGGATTATACCTTCGAAGCCGGTCAGACCTATACCTTCAACTCCACCTCCGACCCCAGGCTGGTCATGTACCCATATAAGTGGAAAACACTGACACTTAAGGTGTCGGGGCTCAAGTTCAATACCGGTTCCGCCAACTACGAGATCGGCGGTTTTACCGAGGACGAAATAGAGCGGGCCTTCGATAGCTCCCTCACCATCGAACAAGGCTATAAGCCCTGGTTCACAGAGGACGCCTATTACCGCGACCTGACCCCCACAACCAGAAATCCCATGGGCGATCTGGGCGATGTAAGCGGTTGGATGGCCGACACAAATAACGGAAGCGCTAACCGCGTATCCTTTGCGGTAAGCCAGAAGGTTTACGATTCCCTTACACCGGAAGAAAGGCTGGCGAAAAAAATTGTTGTGGGCAATAAGATACCCAAAAGCGCTTACGCGAGACCGGAGCTCTCTCCCTTAAACAAGGGCGAATATGTAAGGTTCGACGAAGCAAAGGGCGGGTATGTGGCCTTTGATAAGCAAAACCAACCCCTTAACGGCGGCGCGGTCCGCATCCCCGCTGCGGTCAACGGAAAATTGGATATTGCCTTTAAGGGCGACATAGCCGTCAAGGACTGGGATGGCAACGAGTTGGAAGCAAAAACTTACAGCGTGCGGATGTATCCCTGGCATAAGCAGATAATGCGCAGCGAAAAGACCGGCGTTTACGTTTTTGCCGACACTGTGACCCAAAAGAATTCCCTGTTGGTGGCCTGCGATTACTGGGATTATATCTATTCCGGTACTAGGGATAACATAGGCCAGCGCCTGGCGGACGGTTTCAACTTCTTCTTCTATCATCAAAACGTCAAGACCGGCGAATACGGCTCGGGTGGCTTGGATATCGTGGGTTATGACAATCATCAGATCATGACGCCCAACAGGCGCAACCGGGCTGCGGGCACCGGGCTCTATGCCGAAGGCTTGGGCTACGGCGTTTGCTCCACCGGAGAATATTCCCTGCTGCGGGATTATCAGTACACCCGCTATAAGCACGAATCCATCATGCATCACGAAGGGGCCCATTCCGTGGAGTACCCCGGCATGCTCTACTACACCGACCTTAACTTCGATTTGGAAGAGACATGGGTCAAGTATGCCTACGATACTTGGTCCGACGGCGGTACCAAGAGCTCCTATGCGTCTTCTATGCCTGCCGAATGGTTCGCCACGGTCTCCACTTATTGGTGGGGCACCATGCGGGAATCTGTGGACGGCACCTTTACCGGGGTGTGGACGGGCATAAGCACCAGAGAAGAGCTATATGAATTTGACCCGATAAGTTACGAGTTTTTGAAGAAGATTTACTACGACGGCGACACTTATCTGGACCCCGCTAAAGTACCTAACGGCCAAACAAAATTACCCGGATGGGATGAGCAGGGCAACTCCATCAACGACAACATCATCAAGTGGGGACTATCCTTCCCCGGTTCCATGAACGAGGATAGGGCGGATTGGGGCGTAACCAATCAGTTTAGATGGACTTCCTGGGGTTCTCCCAATGTGTGGGATATCACTACTAACACGCTTCCCGGCGCCGGTATCCGCTATGTGATCGGCGTGGGTAATCCCAACTATCCCGGCAGGGAGCTTTACGGAGAAAACCATAACCCGTATTTGCTCATGTACAAGTATAAGGATTAACCGGCGGTAAAAACAAATACAAGAAAATCGGTACATCTAAAAAAAGCCCTTCGGGGCTTTTTTTATGCGCTGTGTTTTAAGTGACCGGAGGACAGCGAGCGTTGCGTACAGGATATTGTACAGGAAACCGTACAGGAAACTGTACAGTTTCCTGTACTCGTACATACTTTAAAGACCGGTAAGGGAATCACCATAAACTATTTGTGAATTATTTAAGAATTATGTGATTTTTAAGTATTATATCGTATAATAAGTATTATTATAGAAACAGCTTTATCCGCACTAAAACCTATAAAAAGAAAGGAAGGATACCCATGAAAAAAACCAAGCTTTTACTTATTACCCTGGCGGTAGCTTTTGCTCTGGTGGTTATTCCCATAATAAGCGCTTCGGCAATCGATACCATGCCACCGCCCATCGACCCTCAAAGCTGGAAATTGCAAGAGGATATGACCTGGGACGATCTCTTACCTAACCCCGCCATTAACTGGATGTCTAATGATTTTAACCCTCTGGGCATTGTAAACCCCAAGGCCTCCGGAAACATTGAGCCTATCAGAGGGGCGCTGGTCTTGATCGATTTCTGGGATAGGCCTTTTATTCTTACAGAACCCGTAGGTAGCGATATGTTGGGGTATCGTCTCCGTAACGCCGATGGTACTTTGCAAGACAATATCACCCACAATCCCCTCTACCAAATAGCCGAAGAGCAAGTTGCGCAGTGGATGGCGGATTTTATCGGTATTCCGCAAGGAATAAACCACGGTTTGAGCGTTGACGGATACTGGCGCGAAAACGCTTTCGGCAAATGGTCGGTGGAAGTCGACGGCTACGGTCCCTTCACCTTACAAGGTTTTGAACTGGAATATGGTTTGGATTATACCAGTTGGGCCGATTATCCGCCCAGTTTTCGCCGGGGCGCTGCTTCCGGTACCAGCGGCAGGCGTAGCCTGACCAGCGAATCTGTGGCTTTAGCCAGAGATAATGGCGTATATTTAGGCGATTACGATTTCTTCTTTATCCTGCATGCCGGATACGATGAATCCAATGCCTGGCTGGAATTCGGCCCCATGCAATGGGCCAGCCCCGAGGATGTTCCTTATGAATACGGCCCCGGAGCCAAAATGGATCAGATAGAAGAAATATTGACCGAGCATCCCGAATATGTACTCAGCTTAGCCGCGCGCGGCGGTTATAACCAAGCCCCCACCTTTACCAATGAAGCGGCTAAAATAAGGGATCATCAGGCTGCCGGTACTTTAGATCAGTATGAATTCAAATTCCCGGCGGTGGATAGGGATTGGCATGCCGGTTACAGATGGGGCAATGCTGCGCCCACCCGCTATGTACCATGGTGCGCATGGATCTACGCCTCAACGGCTTGGGCCAGTTCCGGCTCTTCCTCTGTACCCAGATCTCCCGCTAATGGCGGTGGCAATGTTTCTAAACAGTATTCGCAACAGGGAGAAAACAATGGCATGGGTACCTATGCCCACGAATTCGGTCATATTGTCAGCCACAGCGACAACTATGAAAATCCCTGGCAGATCACGGCCAGCCCCCGCGCCGACTATTGGGATCTGATGAGCCGCGGCGACAGGAACGGCCCCGGCGGCTATCATGCCCGCTGGACTGTACCGGGTGGTTTGGAAGCCGACGGCTCTCCTTCCCATATGATGATGTTTCCTAAAAAACGCTCCGGCTACTATGACGAGGGCGATTTGCTCGAGCTGACCGTGGCGCAATTGAAAGCCCGTACGCCTGTGGTAGCCAATGTAGTGGCTCGCAATACTCCCTTGGCTAATGAGTTTTACCCTTGGTTGTCCAGATACGGCCTTGAAAGCCCCAAAGTCTATAAGGGCATTGAATTGACCTTTGACTCTGCCAACCCGGATGTATCGGTGCTTAGAACCACTGGCTATAGCTGGAATAAATTTAGAGCCGGACGAGTAGGTATAGAAGTGGTGCAGCGTACCGGTTACGATTCCTTCTGTAATGACAACGGGGTATTGCTCTCCCGCAATGCCACGGGAACCGGTCAAACCCGTGGTCTGATAGATTCCCATCTATATGACATCGAAATGGTCGACTACTACTTGAATGGGGAACCCGTGTATTATGTTGTCGGGCATTCCGCGCAATTGAACGACGCCCTCTTCCATGCCGGCACATCCTTCACTGATACCGGTTATTACAAGGGCGGTATGTATAAAGGAGATAAGCGGATCAGCGATGAAATCGTTTCCGGCGATACAGTCAATGAATTCTATGACGAAGCAAATAAGCTGCATTTCTACATCTTAGATAAGATCATGATCCCCGCTAAATATGGAGAAGTGCTTAGTTATCAGGTGGGTATGCTGCGCACGGATGGCGTAGCCGTAGGCGGGGATCTGAAAATAGAGCTGGCGGAAATAGAAAGCGAAGCGCCCGGCCGCATAGCCGTGGTCACATACAACATCACCAATACCGGTAACGCCACGGATATCATCCGCACGGATGTTACGGGCGACCTTCCCGGCGCTCAGCTGAACAACCTCTACGCTGTCGGCGCGGGCGAGACTATAACCGTTTCCTACTATGTGGAGTTACCGGATAATATTTGCGAAATAGATACGGAAGATATGGCGATCACTTTTAACGCTTCCTCCGAATCCAATGCCGCCAAAGTTGCTTTTGCCACCGTGGAAGTGGAAGATCTAACCGCCCCCTACAACTTCAAGGTGTGGATGG
>Ga0082212_10010781_pt1 | contig 11657 bp, 7 predicted proteins | sample TergutNt197P3_FD_71548 | JGI IMG/M metagenome (GOLD analysis project Ga0082212, IMG submission 71548) | Neocapritermes taracua P3 segment gut microbial communities from Petit-Saut dam, French Guiana - Nt197 P3 | ecosystem: Host-associated > Arthropoda: Insects > Digestive system > Gut ... | reverse complement strand
AACGACCGATTGAGTCGGTCGAGTTTTCGGCGAATGATAATGGGGAATTTTGGCGACATAACCCGAAAACGTGAAGCCCCCACAGTTTACCGGAAAATGGGGGAAAAGAAAAGGGAACCACACCAATCACTCGACAACTTCGATGGCGATGAGCGGATCGACACCTGTTTCGGGATCGAATCGGGCAAAGCAAAAATCGTCGATCAAATTATGTCCCAGCACAGTGCGGCTGGCAAGCGGTGTCAGCGACCGGTACAGCAAAAATTGATCCTGACCGAGATGAATTCGATAGCCGGCCGCCTTGTCCTCCCCGACCCGCTGCAAGTCTTCCCCGACGGACAACTGCCGCCAAGTGTATCGTTTGCCCAGCCGGTCAGCATCCAAATCAAAAAAGAGCGGAGCAAACAGATATCTGCCGGAAGACTCATGCCGGAGTGTTAACGTTCCCCCGTCGGCGGTCAAAGTTCCGCTCACCAAGCCGGTTGGTTTTGTTGTTTGCCACTCCGGCAACGCCAGCGGCAACACACGAAAAGCCGGTGCGGCAGACCTGCCGGCGGAGCGGAATTCGATTTCGGTTGTATCCGCGGCAGAAGTTTTGGCACGCAACTTCGGCGAAACATAAAATTCGGCACAATAAGAAAGCGGTTCATCGGTCTCTTCATCGTCGTCGGCAAGCACGGTGTCGCTGAGCAACAGCACTTGGTTTTTGTGGTCGACGAGCAGGCTGCGTTGGAGCCGGTAATAGCCGGAAAGGTGCAATTCAATTTCGATATAATCGCAACCCCGTTCTTTGTGTCCGCAGATTTTCGTCCACTTCCCGGCTGGCGGCAGTACCTTGTTTCCGAGCCGAACGTCGAACGTCCAGAGTCCGAAGAGCATTGGTTCATTCTGCACGGCAACTTCCAAGAGAACCGACTGGTCGTTTTGTGATTGATAATCTATCGAAGCGGAAAGTTTTTTCATCGTCAAGGGGGGAAAAAAATGTCCGGTTATTGTACCGCAAAATGTCCGGCGGAGAGTCGGCGGGTCACAGCATTTTCAATATCTATTGCAAGTGGAGACAAATAACTATTTTGAGAACCAATAACAAACAATTTTTGATACACTCTAATCCCGTTCCGCCGCGTAACCTTCCTGCGAGAGAGCGGTCAAGATCGTGTTTTTATGTTCATTGCCGAACGCTTCCAACGTAACGACGAGTTCCGTCCCTCGGTCGCTGTTGCGGTTGATATCGACAAACTGATTGTGCTGCAACTCGACGATGTTGCCCCGCTCCTTCGCAATGATGCCGGCAATGCGGTACAACTCGCCGGGACGATCCGGCAAACGAACCCGGAAGGTAAAAATCCGTCCCCGGTTGCGGAGACCATGCTGCACGAGTGATGAAATCGTGATCACGTCCATATTGCCGCCGCTGAGCAGTGCGACTACGTTTTTGCTCCGCACGCCAAGTTCTTTCAGTGCCGCCACGGACAACAAGCCAGCATTTTCGACGACCATTTTATGACTTTCCATCATATCCAAGAATACGTCCACAAGTTTTGAGTCTTCGATGGTAATAATGTCATCGACGTACTTTTGTATGTACGGAAACACAATGTCTCCCGGCGTTCGCACCGCCACACCGTCGGCAATCGTTTCGACTTTGTGCAGCGTTGTAATTTGCCCAGATTTCAAGGACGTTTTCATGCATGCCGCCCCGGAAGGCTCCACGCCGATGACTTGAATCTCCGGTTTGAGTATTTTGGCAAGCGTTGCCACACCGGCAAGGAGTCCGCCGCCGCCGACAGGAACCAAAATGATGTCCGCCTCCGGCAACGCTCGCAAAATTTCAAACGCCAAGGTGCCTTGTCCCGCCGCAATGTCGAGATCGTTGAAAGGATGCACGAATTCCAAGTGTTGCTCCTCGGCAAGTTGAATGGCATGAGTATAAGCATCATCGTAAATGTTGCCGGTCAAAACGACCTGCACGCCGTAGGCTTTCGTATTGTTCACCTTGACAAGCGGAGTCGTTTCCGGCATGACGATGGTCGCTTTGGCATTGAAATGTTGAGCGGCAAAGCCGATGCCCTGTGCGTGATTACCAGCAGAGGCGGTGATGAGACCGCGATCTCGTTGTTGCGGCGAAAGGAGTGAAACCTTGTACAAGGCACCCCGAATTTTGTACGCCCCGGTAAGTTGCATGTTTTCCGGCTTGAACCAGACGTTGTTACCGGTTTGTTTGCTGAAAAACGGACTGGAAACCAAGCCGGTGTCCAGAATGACATTTTTCAGGACCGATTCTGCTTCTTGAAATTTTCCGAGTGTGAGCATAACGAGTAGATTCTACCTCAGTTGCGGAGAAAAAACAGAACCCTGATAGTGGTCAGCGGACTGTCCGTAGATGGGACCCGCCCATTTACGGTATTGACAAACATTAAATTTGAACTATACTTGTGTTACCTTTTCAGGGCAATCTTGTGCAAATCAAGAGCAGTCCCGCTACCGTGATGGCATCGCCAGAGTCGGAAAACCTGTGAAGGGGCAGGCATCGTTCGATGTTTTGCAACACGTTCCGAGGTAGAACTATAAATGCACGTTTTGTGTGATTGCGCTGTTAATTCCTGCGACGGTTCTTTTCGGGTCGGTTTATTAACCTTTCACCCTTGAAACACTGATGAAAAATTCCGAATTCTCGCTCCGAACCATTTTCAACCGCTTACTGGACAACGATTCTCCTTCGCTTGCCAAACACAAACGACGTAATCGCAGCCGCTCCTGCCGCATCGAGGAACTCGAATCCAGAGAAATGCTCTCGGTCAACATGCTCGACTTCGGTATTCTGCAAAGTCCCAACGATGACCTCAACGAATCCAACATCGTCGAGACCGCCGTTGCGGATTCTGAAAACGTCATCACGGCAACCAACAGCGACGGCGAGTCATGGTCGGAAGCCGTGTCCGCACCGATAAGCCAAGTTGCATCCGAATCCGAACCCAATTACGTCCTCAATGTCCCAACAGGCACAACGGATCAGGCACTTCGCAACCACACCAACTTCAAAAACGGCATTGCCGGTTCCGGCGGCACAATTCCGCAGAGTACCATCGGCACCGTGAGTACCGTAAGTGCGAAAAAAGGCGGGGAGACTGCACAAACCAGCGTCGAACTCAACTGGAAAGCAATCACGAATGCAACCACGTTGGCACGTTATAATAACGTAACAGAAATTCTGATTCAGGTTCAGACGGGATCGGGCACAAAAACCAGCACCGTTGCTGGATTCGTGGTCAACGTCACGGAAGCGGGGACAACCGGTTTTACTACAATAAACAATGGAGTAGGGATTCACGTGACCGGCAGTTTTGCAACAGGATTCACGTTCAAACTCACCGGATTGGATGCCGGTACGAAATATGCACTCCTGACGCAAACCAAAACCAGCGATGGCGGATACGCAAAAGGCAAGGTCGTCAACACGGCAACAGTGGCGTATCCTAAACTGCGAAATGCGACTTCGACCATTGCCAACCGCACCGAGGTGGGCGAAGTAAGAATCGGCTGGCGGGATGCGGTAACGCCACCTGTCGGCACAATTCCAACTTCTTACGAAGTCGGATTGCTGTGCGGCAAACTGTGGATATTCAGTGGCGATGATTTGGAAGCGGAGCGGGATAGAATCAATAAATTGCCGGGGGCTCCGACGACATTCGGAGGAACACCCACCGGCACTTCCGCTCAAAACAAAGCCTACAACACTGCCGTTACGAACTTGAAAACTGCCGAAAGGATATGGACTTCCTTCGTGCAGTCCGGCGGAGGTGAAAATGCCAGAGTCGATGCGCTCAAAAACACCGCTACCGGCACTGATGTCAAGCAAATCGAGATTACCGGTTTGGCATCGCAGAATTACTCGTTTGGTATTCGAGCGACCACAACCGTCGCCGCTACCGCAACAACCGCCGAAGGGATTGCCGTCTCGAACATTCTCCGAATCAATGCGAAGCCGACGACTTACGCTTCGCCGAATTTTGCCCAAAACGGCGGAAAAACGAGTGCCAAATTCAATTTTCGGTCAACGCCATTGTTGAAATCCAATGCGGCAACGCCACTGGCGGCGGCGCATACGGCGGCGGGAGTCGCTTCGCACACTTACGAAATCGGCTGGTACGATGCCGCCGCCAAGCAATACGTTTGGGATAACAGTTTTAGTTTTACACCGGCAACCAATCCGCCGGTTCCGGGAGCAAAAGCAACGGGAACTCTGTTTACGATTGCGAGAAATACGGCAACGGCGACGGCGAATGGTGTACCGACGACCGTGGCGCAGTTTGCGGTGCGTGAAGTGGCGTGGAGCGGAGCAAACGGCACAGGTAATATCGTTGCGATGTCGGCGAACCGAGTGATCAAGGGAACACCCATTGCGGTGGAGGTTGCCGATCTGAATGTGGAAGTTGTCGGTCAAGTCAATATGTGGGATATTGAAGTCAAGTGGAATATCATCAGCGGATCCCCGCTTGTCAGCAATTACAAGGTTTTGGTCAACGGTGCGGTTCAAACCGTAACGAGTAGCAACTTGAAAATCGTGGGCGGTATTGCCACTTTTACCTATACCGCTCCTTATCCGCCAACCGGTACTGCCGGACTGACAACGTTCGACTTCGTCATCACGGCAGTCAACGGAGTCAACGAACTGGCATCGGAGACAGTGTCCGCCAAGTGGCTCGCCTCACCGACCGTTACTTATCCTGTCCAAGAGTCGGAAACGTCGATTAGCGTAACTTGGGCGGATACGTACAACCACCCAGACAACGTTACCTACAATCTTTCCATTTACGAAGATGGTGTTTTACTCCGTACCGAAACGGGATTGGGTGCCGATGACAAAACCAATGGCTACCTGTTCGAAAACTTGACGACGGGGAAAACCTACACGTTCAAGGCGGTTGCCGTTGCCGTCGGTGATGGTTATGTCAGCCCTGCATCGACTTATTCGACACCGAATTCGGTAACACTGATCACCGTTTCACAACCGACGAACGTGAGTGCGATTCAGACGGCGCAACGGACAGTTACGTTCACTTGGACTGGCACGGCAGGGCTCAAATACGACTTGGAAATCGGCGACCTGATGTTTACCGATGTTAAACCGACGACAGAAGGTGGTACAACCTATTCCGTTAACGTTCCCCTTACACCCAACGACTCTGTTCCATATTCGTACACAATCACGGCATATACAGGAAATGTTAAACAAACGGCAATAGGTTCAATCACTGTCAAAACCATGATCGTTCCGAACGATCTGGAAGCCGTCCAGGGAACAAGCAATACTGTTAAATTGACATGGACTGCTGATGCCAGTGTTGCAACGTACGTGGTTGAACGATCTCTCACCGGTACAGGCGGTTGGACAACTCTTGGTAACGCAACCGCTGGTTCCTACACGGACGACGATTCACTTGATGACGATACCATGTATTATTATCGAGTAACGGCATACGTTGCCGATGTTGAGACGGCATGGCATGCCGCCTCCAATACGGCTTCGGTGTTTATCGTGGACGAAGATGAAGGTATCAAAAATGTCAAAGTCGTTCAAACACCGGGCAAACTGGAAGCCATCATTACTTGGGATGCAGTACCCGGCGCAACGGAATATCATGTCGATATCCACCATAAATCGGATGATGAATATCAGTGGTATGTAAGCACGAATTCGCTTGATACTTCTGTAGATGTTTCTGACGAAGGATTGTTCATTCCGATTCCCGGTCTGGAATACGAAATTCTCATTACCGCTTTTGTCGGATGGGATATGTACGAAACGGAAGTAACATTTACGTTCGAAGCCGTTAAAGATGTATCGACTCTCACCAAGCATGTGATTGATTTCGAGTTCCTTGCTGATTCCGATTATCTCGGTCTGAACAATTCCTTACCGAACAACCTCACATGGAACGGTGAAGACGCTTTCGGTGACGGTACTCTACCGAACTGGTTGGACTGGTATGATGCCGGCAAATACGGTACGGGAATCATGCAGTATTTCATTGACGGCATCGGGTTCACTTACAAAATATCCTACGACGATTCGTATGATTATTACTCATGGTATGGATTTGGACTCTCGACAGAAACGAACACAACGTATGTTCCTAACGGATATGTACAACCCCATGAAATGTCTTCCGTTACTGGTGCCGGAGCAAATGGCTCTCTGGGATACGGAATCGCTTACTGGGTGTGCGGGGAACTCGATTACAGCACTTGGGAATATGTTTCCTCGCTCGTGATGCAATTGCCAGATGGGGCGTTGATCGACAGTATGATGGTAACAAATACCGTTTGGTCGCACGGTGCGATGACGCTCGGCGATAGTTTCACCGGTGGACCGTTGGGAGAAGGAGATTATCAAACGCTGGTCGTTGTCGGCTTGGATGCGGACGGTAACAAATTAACCAGTCTCGGTACTGTGGAGTTCGACATGGGGCGGGACGGTAACATCGTTAGTGATTGGGCATTTCTCGACTTATCCAAGTTGGCGGGAGCGAGTCAACTGCAATTTTCGTTCGTTTCCAATGTAACGAGTTGGGGCGATCCTGTTTTCCCAGTCTATTTTGCGTTTGACGACATCGTTTATTATACGGTGTAGCAGCGAAAGAACCGGAGATGAAGCCGGTACTCCGCATAAAGCCTCGCACCCAAACGCGACACCACCGGTGCGGCTTGCGGGTCGGGGCAAACTCCGTTATCAATTTGGCTGACGAATTCTGTATTACTTTCCGCCGCAAGAATGTTAAAATTCCTTTTGCCGTGCCGGATATGCTTCTAATACTGATAATGCACGCCAACCCCTACCGAACGGTTGTCGCTCACGGGAAAGATCGTCAATCCTTTCGGCAATGGTCTGTGTCCTTCCGTTTCCGAAACCGCTCGAACGGAAAGATATGCCAAATACCAGCCGAGCGCGATTTGCGAAAGATAGTGGGCATCATCATTGACCCGGCTCCAAGCGGTAAAAGTCGAGAGTACGTAAAACACCCCTTTGGCATAGGGTTGGTCGGTCGTTTGCGCAGCGGTAATGAAAGGCACCGCCCCCAAAAAAGCGTGTCCGCTGATCCCGTGATCCTGCCGAAACGGCCGCCAGTAGGAGGAACCATCTCGGGGACGGTCTCCGCCGAGTACCAACTGGCCGATAAGAAGCGTAGGAGCACCGGCAAAATACCCCCGAAAGGTTCGATCTGTAAAATTGCCCAATTGACAGTCCGGCAGTCCCTGTTTTTCTTGCCAAAACCGGTACGTAAGTGCGGAGGCAGTCATCACAGGCAGAAAAATGACCCCTTCGCCGAATATCTTTGCCCCTTTGCTGAAATCGTTGGTGAAACCGGAGCGGATATGATTGCCGTACCAACGTTGAAAATCACCGTCCAACTTGGTGTTTGCCAACACTCCTGCTCCCAACAGGGCGACTCCGAAATTCAAGGCATTGTTCCGGTTGTACAAATTACTATAATCGGTAAAAATCCGGTCTCGCTCCCGATTTCCGAATTGGCGGAATGCTTCGGAAAATGTCGGTGTCGGCATACACGACGGGTCAAGAATGGTCTGAGCGCACAATCCTACTGGAAACAGAAAGAAAAAGACAAAACCGATTCGGATCATCGAAATTTCGCTAAAATTACCCCGACGGGGAACGGGAACGATAGTCTTTTTCACCGTTTTCGTCAAGAGAATTTTCCTATAACGGCATAAATTGGGTGCATCCAAATTTAGTGGGTGGTTTTCCAAGCGATTTTCCATCGGTGCGAATGGAGTACCGTCGTAAGGCACTTCCGCCGTTCCTGCTTGTTCGCCGTTCCTGCTTTTTTTTTAATTTTCGACAAAAAAGTGCCGATATAATCGTTACAATCGGATTTTCAAGACAAAAACTGGGGAGGAGAAATCATGGACTTGGACAACGTTCTGGAAATGGACACTGTATTGCAATATGTACGGCGGACGGCACGGAAATTGCGTGTGCCATCGGATACCGCCATCACCCAGCAAATATTATTGTTTGCCGAGTCCTTTTATGGCTATCGTTTTACCACACCAGACTTTATGGCGATTTGGTCGGCGGCAGATCAAATACTCAAAGTGTTTGATCACAACGGTCGAATGTTGGAAACCATTTCCCTTTCAGAGAACACAGTGGGGGCATCTATTGATTCGATCCCGGTGATCCCGCAACGCAGGGCTGCTTGATGACATTTTGGAATCGGCTACGCAATTGGGGACAGCAAATCTGGTCACAGTGGTCGTCCGATCCTTTGGAACGATGCCGATGGATCAAATTTTCCGCCACACGGCAGAGCCGATCCGAGAAGCCAAAAGATCAACTGGCGCGAGCCGGTGAAGATGCGGCTTCGCGCTACCTTGCCTCCCAAGGATATTCAATTTTACATCGGAACATACGGTTTCCTGAAGGCGAATTGGATTTCATTGCAAAATCGGAAAAAACGTTGGTCTTTATCGAAGTGAAGACTAGAGAAACCGAGCAATTTGGTTCGCCGTACCTGTCTGTTTCGGCGGGAAAACAGCGTCGGCAAGCGGCAATGGCAAATCGGTTCATTTCGCTCTGCCGGTTGTGGAACGTGCCGGTGCAGTTTGACATCGTATCTGTCATACTATTGCCGGGACAACCGCCGAAAATTGAACACATCGAAAATGCTTTTCAGGTTGGAGATTTGTGAGCAGTAGGACATAGCCGGCACTCGTATGCGTCAACCCGGCTCCAGAGTCGAACCACATGAAAATGGAAACGGTTACAGCGGCATTCTGCGGCAAGACTGTTGCATTCTCTGGCATTTTATCGTATATTGACTGTAAGTTCTAACCCACGAGGTGCTCTATGACGAAAAGCCGATTCTTCCTTTTTCTCTCCATCACGGTGCTTTTGACCGTCCAGGCTTCCGCTCAACTTCCAAGCGAACTGCTGGAAAAACTCCAATCCGGTGTCCACAAACCGCCGATGCTCGAACAAATGCTCGCCGGTCCCATGAAAGATGTTGAACACATCCTCTTTGCCATCCGCATACCGGGCAGAGATCATTGGTACGTGACCTTCGGAAACTATTGTGGAGAGATTGAAGAACGGAGAAACGGCGAATGGTACAATGACCCTGAAAGACTCGCCTGGAAAAAGGAAGACGGACTCCTCTGGGGTTACGGAGAAGGTGCCGTCCTGCTCAAACAGAATATCCGCACCGGCGAACTCGACGTCGTTTTTCACGATGAACGCGGCGGCATTCGTGATGCCCAACTCCATTACGACGGACAGAAAATCCTCTTTTCGTATCGTCCCGGTGGAACGCACGTCTATCATCTTTACGAGATGGACATCGACGGCAAAAACCTGCGTCAAATCACCGATGGAATCTACGACGACATTGAACCGGCGTACTGTCCCGACGGAACAATCATTTTCTGTTCGGCACGGTGCAAGCGGTTCGTCAACTGCTGGCACACCCCGGTCGCTTCACTCTACCGATGCGATGCCGACGGTCAAAATGTCCGTATGTTGTCCAGTAATAACGATCACGACAACACGCCGTGGCTGTTGCCCGACGGTCGGGTGTTGTATATGCGCTGGGAATACGTAGATCGTTCGCAAGTGGACTACCATCACCTCTGGACGATGAATCCCGACGGAACACAGCAGACGGTCTATTACGGCAACCAGCATCCCGGCATTGCGATGCTGGATGCCAAGCCGATTCCCAATACCGATAAAGTCGTCGTCAGTTTTTCGATGGGACACGGCAGTCCCGAACACATGGGTCGGCTGGCAGTCGTCTCGCCGAAAAAGGGTCCCGATGACCTCGGTAGTGCCAAACTGCTCGGCGATGGCTGGTTCAAAGACCCTTACGCTTTTAGCGAAGAGTGTTTCCTCACCGCCAATAACGACACGATTTGGATAGTGAACGGCGAGGGACGTTTTGAGCCTCTCTTCTTGCTTCCGAAAGAGTTGCGGGACAAGCAGTTTGCCGTACATGAACCGAGACCCGTGGGACCGAGACCGCGTGAAGCAATCGTCGGCGAACGCACCGATCTTTCCAAGGCGACGGGACAGGTGGTGTTGCAGGATGTCTATCAGGGACGGTCATTACAAGGTTTAGAGCGGGGAGCGGTGAAAAAACTGCTCGTGATGCGGCAACTGCCGAAGCCGATCAATTTTTCCGGCGGAATGGAGCCGCTGACCATTGGCGGTTCGTTCACGCTTGCCGAAATTCTCGGAACGATTCCCGTGGCGGAAGACGGTTCCGCCTTTGCCGAACTGCCGGCATTGCAGTCGATCTTTTTTGTGGCACTGGACGAAAACGACATTGCCGTCAAACGGATGCACAGTTTTGTGACGTTGCAGCCCGGCGAAACGGTAGCGTGCATCGGTTGTCATGAAGAGCGGTTCGAAGCCCCTAACATGCGAACGCCGGTCTTGAAGGCAACACGCCACTCCCCTTCCAAACCTGAACCGATACTGGGTGTGCCGCCGCTCATTGATTATCCGCGTGATGTTCAACCGATTTGGGACAAGCACTGCGTTTCGTGCCACTCGTCGGAACACTACGGCGGTAAACTCGATTTGACCGGCGATAAGACCGCGATGCACTCGATGTCCTACATCCGTTTGACTCTGCATGGAAAGTGGGTGGTCGATAACCGCAATCAACCGAAGAGCAATTTTGAACCGTACAGAATCGGCAGCGGATCGAGCACGCTCCTGAAATATATTGAGTCGGAACATTACGATGTAAAACTTACAACGGAAGAGAAAAATCTAGTTCGCCTTTGGATTGATACGAGTGCAACCTATCCGGGTACGTACACTTCGTTGCGGAGTGGGGTCTATTATCCGAACATGAACTGTGCTCCGATGGTCGAACGTTGCGGAGAGTGCCATGCTTCACAGGAAACGCGGGAAGGAAAGGTACAAGCGTGGCAGGGTTGGAGTTTTCCGCATCATTATATGACTTGGGCAGGAACGGTGGTCAACATTTCCAATCCTGAACGATCCTTTTTGCTTCGTGCGCCGCTTGCCAAAGAGGCGGGAGGACTCGGTCTTTGTTCAAAGATCGTATTCGAGAACAAGGATGATCCTTTGTATCAAAATATATTGCAGGGCATTGATCGGGCGCATCGGCAACTTTTGTCGGGCAAGCGGTTTGACATGCCCGGCTTCCGACCGAACAGTGATTACATTCGGGAAATGCAAAAGTACGGTTTCGTGAAGAAAGACCTCGGACCGGACGAATTATTCGACTATTACGGGGCAGAGCGGGCGTATTTTGACTCGTTCTTTTACGATCCTGCCGTTCAGGATGTCCGCTCCGCAGTGATTCGATGATGATTTCTCCCGTTGGTCGAAATGACGGAAAGTGGTCGAAAGGACATTCGTTATTGTCTTCTGTAGGGGGAGTATGATCCACACGCCTCCCCAAAAAATTGCTCTTGCTCTCTTGGACAATTTTCTTTATAGTTCCAGTGGAATCCGTTTGTTTCGGCATCCTTTTGGAATCATGCGATACTTTTATTATTGGTTCATCATTCTCTGCTTTGTCCCCTTTGCATGGGCAGAACCGCACACCGCCCTCATTACGGCGGGCGGAGTGGCAGTACGAAGCGGACCCGGGCTCCAA
>Ga0082212_10010779_pt1 | contig 11658 bp, 9 predicted proteins | sample TergutNt197P3_FD_71548 | JGI IMG/M metagenome (GOLD analysis project Ga0082212, IMG submission 71548) | Neocapritermes taracua P3 segment gut microbial communities from Petit-Saut dam, French Guiana - Nt197 P3 | ecosystem: Host-associated > Arthropoda: Insects > Digestive system > Gut ... | reverse complement strand
CGTGCCCTTTGGACACGCAAAAACTATTTTTACCCCGACTTGCCAAAGGGCTACCAAATAACCCAAACAGGCGGAATCCCCATATACGACCACCCTGTTTGCAAAAAAGGCTACATTGAAATATTGAGCGAAAGTGGCGAAAAAAAGAAAATAGGCATAACCCGCATACATATAGAAGAAGATGCGGGCAAGCTGGTTCACGACTTTTCCCCCGAAAATTCCCACTTTGACGCAAACCGCTGCGGAACGCCGCTCTGCGAAATAGTGACCGAGCCGGACATTAGAAGCCCAGAAGACGCAGTTTTGGTTTTGCAGAAAATAAAGCAGATTTTGGAATACACAGGAGTTTCAAATGCGAACATGGAAAACGGCAATATGCGTTGCGACGGCAACATTTCCATTCGCAAAAGCGAAGATGCACCCTTTGGCACAAGGGCAGAAATCAAAAACCTGAACAGCTTTTCAAATTTGCAAAAAGCCCTGGAAGCCGAAATGGCCCTGCAGGCGGTAACTCTTGACAGCGGAAAGGAAGTTGAGCAATGCACAAAACGCTACGATACAAACCACAATAAAACCATAGTTATACGCAGCAAGGAAGACAGTCACGATTACAAGTATTTCCCCGAACCCGACCTGCTAAGGCTCTTTATAGACAACAGCCAAATATCAGGCATAAGGGAAAGCTTGCCGGAACTCCCGGACATCCGCCGCTCCCGCTTTGAAAACGATTTTGGGCTTAGCACCTACGATGCGCAGGTGCTAACCGCAGACAAGGAAATAAGCGACTGGTTTGACACAGCCACCAAAGTTTGCAAAAATCCCAAGCTCCTCGCAAACTGGATTACATCCGAGCTTATGCGTGAGCTAAAAGAAATGGAAGGCGGAATTTCCGCATTGAAATTCAAACCGGAAAACTTGGCGGAGATGGTGAACTTGATAGAGAACAACACCATATCCGGAAAAATCGGGAAAACCGTTTTTGCAGAAATGCTCGCCACCGGCAAAGACCCAAATACGATTATAAAGGAAAAAGGCCTGGTACAAATAACAGACACTGCCGCCATAGAAGCCATTGTACGCAAAGTGATTGAAGCCAACCAAAACCAATGGCAGGAATTCAAAGGTGGCAAAGCCCAGCTGCGGGGCTTCTTTGTTGGGCAGATAATGAAAAACAGCGGCGGCAAGGCAAATCCTGGCGTGGTGAATAAGTTGCTGGATGAGATGTGACCACACGCCGCACAGCCAACTCTCTTGCACAAACGCATTGAGGCGCCAATGCTTGTTTTTCGGCGTGGCATTTTTTCTACCTTTTTTCCATGCCCGATATAATAATAAGAGCCACCGGAAAATATGCGCCGCTTAGGTTTGTGCTCGCTTCAATAAAAAATACAATGAACGAAATAGGCTCAAAACACGGTGCCAAAAGCTATGCGCTGAAATTTATGGCAGAAACAGCAACGGCTTCGCTTTTGCTTTCCAGCGGGCTGAAGTTCCCTGGTACCGTGAGTTTGCGGATGGATATGGATGGTGATTTGAGGTTTGCGCAGGCAGATTCCACCCCGCAGGGGCTTTTGCGCGCTATGATTCCGCAATATGACCTGCTTCATTTGGGTACAAACGAGCCGCTAACAATACCGCAAAAAATGAACGTTGTAAAACTCAATGAAAAAAGCCAAAGGGTAAGGGAAAGCATAATAGAAGCTCCGCATACGCAAATGGGCGTTAATTTAACCGCTTACCTGCACCAGTCGGAGCAAACGAAAAGCGCTGCCGGAATATTGGCGGAATTTTCCGAAGAAGATTGCAGCAAGCTGGATTTTGCCATAGGTTTTCTGGTAGAAGCATATCCCGATGCAGAAACCAGGGATTTGGAGATTATGGATGCCGTTGTTCGCAATTTGCCGAACTTGAGAGATTTTTACAACGGCGGCGAATATAAAATCAAAGATCTGGCAGACGAGCTGCGAGGTCCCTACGATATAGAAATTGTAAAGGAAACTGTTCCGCAGGCTTATTGCCCTTGCAGCCGTTCAAAAGTGATTACAAGCCTATCGTCCCTGCACGAGTGCGAAATAAAGGACATAAGGCAAAAGAATGAAACTTTGGATGTAATGTGCGATTTTTGCCGCAAACATTATGCGGTAACGCCGAATGAATTACTCTTTCCATAACATATTAAAAATCGCTAAACTCTGGATTCTGATTTCTGTTGTTATGTAATCAAGGTTTTCGCTCAGTTTGCCGTGGAATAGCATTATGGGAATTGCTATTATCAAACCGGTTTCTGTTGTTATTAGGGCTTCGGAAATTCCTCCCGCCAAAACGCGGGCATCATTTGTGCCAACCTGGGTTATCACCTGAAAGAGCAAAATCATTCCCGTAACGGTTCCCAAAAGACCGAGCAATGGAGCTACAGTTCCCAGCGCTGCTAAAAAGCTCATCCGTTTTTCGAGTTTGGACTGCTCGGTTAGCATAACTCCCTGCAATGATTTCTGTGCCTGCAATTTTCCGTTTGAATAGTTTTCAACTATTATTCCCAGAATATGCCCAAGGCAGGTTTTCTGTTTTTTGCATAAAAGCTTTGCATCTTCCATTTGGTTGCTCTGTATTAGGGCGTGCAGCTTGCGTGTGAAGGTTTTTGAGATATGCCCTCTCCGCCACAGCACAAAAGCACGTTCCATAGCTATGAGCAGTGAAGCGAGCGCAACAAGCGCCAAAGGATACATTACAAGACCGCCCGCCTTGAACCATCCCAAAAGCTTTTGCGAATAGGTTTGCTCCGCACCGCCTATGCTTGCCCCTATAACGGCTTTTGTCTGCAAAACATCCATGGGAATCCAAGCATAACTTTCTCCCTGTTTTGCATTGAAGATGGTTTGCCTTATTCCTGCGGATAATTCATTTGAAAGCCCGGAACGCCATTCATAAATCTTTCCCTGCACTGCCCCTGTACGTAAAACAGCCTTGACTTCGCCGCCTTCGCTTAAATCCGCATCTGTAAAAAACACGGTGCCCAGCCGTAGGCGGTAAAAATCCTTTGATGTAAGCTCCTGAGTGCCGGTTAGTTTAAGGCGTTCGAATTTATCTTGAAAATAGGTTTCAATAGCAACCGGACTATTTGCGAATTTTAACAGTCTCTCTTCCATTTTTGCCGGGAAATCCTGCGGAATTTCGTCAACGCTCTTATCCAAAGCCTGTTTTGCCTGCAAGTAAAAATTATCCAGGCTGCTCTTTACTGCCGTGGCTTTATCCTGCTGTTCCACAGCTAAATTGCGAAGCGATCCCAATTCCGTTGCCGTACGGGATATATTGTCGGAAGCCTTTGCATAGAGACCTTCCATAATACGCGTTTCATTTTGATATTCCGTGTTTGCCTGGTTTTGGGTATATCGGTTTTGCCACCTTACAGTTTCCAGTTTTTCAAGCTGGTTAGCCTTATCCATCTTAATTTTTTTCAAAGTACCTATTTCTCTCCTCAGGGAATCAAGAATTTGCTGTTGCTGCTGGGCAACGATGTTTGCATCTTTCTGGGCTAACAGCAGGCTGCTTGCCAGAAGTAATAGGAGGATTGTTGTACGCATATTGTAACGGGAATATAGTAAATGCTTGATGTTAGAAATGGAATTTTCTAAATTACCCCCCATGTCCAACGAATACGATGATGAAGACTCCGTACAGAATATCGGCAAAAGAAAATTGCTTTGGATTTTAATTTTCGGGCTTCCCGTATTTTTTGGAGTTGTGGCTGTTAAAATAATTTGGGAAAAGCTTATTCCAACGTTGCCTTCGTTTGAAAAACTTGAAACCATAGAGCCAAAGCTAATAACAAAAATCTACGACAAGGATTCCCTTTTGGCTCACGAATTTTTTGTTGAAAAAAGAATTTGGACACCCATAGACAGCATTCCCGAAATAGTTAAGAACGCAGTTATAGCAACGGAAGACCGCAAATTCTGGAACCACTGGGGAATGAACCCTTTAGCCATTCCAAGCGCAGTGCTGGAAAGCGTTAGAACGGGCAACAAAATGAGGGGCGCAAGCTCCCTAACCCAGCAGCTTACAAAACTCCTGTTTTTAACGCCGGAACGCTCAATCACCCGCAAAATACGCGAGGCGATGACCGCCATTCGCATGGAAAAAACCTACACCAAGGAAGAAATTCTCGAATTCTACATGAACGAGGTTTATTTGGCAGGCGGAAACTACGGTTTCCAGTCTGCAGGGCAGTTTTATTTCGGCCGCCCGCTTGATTCGCTTACCGTACCCGAAATTGCAGTGCTTGCCGGTATGCTGCAACGCCCCGAAGCCTACCGCCCCGACCGCAAACCCGAAGCTGCCGTTGCCCGCAGAAATGTGGTTCTTTATGCAATGATGGATGCAGGCTATATTTCAAAGGAAGATTACGGTAATTATATTAAAACACCCTTGATGGTTGAAGAAAAGATAGAGATGTCTATGGCTCCATATTATATGGAAGAAATTCGCAAATATCTGGAAAACAAGTATGGCGAAAGTTCTCTTTATGCAGATGGCATTTCCGTTTACAGCACCATAGACCCCAATACCCAGACGATAGTTGAAGATGCGGCTTTGGCTCAGGTGGCAAAGGTTGACAGGCGGCTTCGCCAGCGAGCTGTTTACAAACTCGGCTTGGCAAAGAAGTACAGCATGCACAACGACAGCGTAATGAAACACTTTGATTCTGTTTATGCAGATTTCACAAAAAATTACCTTGCAAAAGACACCGCAAAGTTAACTTTCCCCGACACATCGCGTTACCGCCCTGCGCAGGTGGCAGTTATTTTGATAGAGAATGAAACAGGCGCAATAAGGGCAATGGTTGGCGGAAAAAGTTTTTACGAAAGCAAATGGAACAGAGCCGTGCAAACATTGAGGCAGCCGGGTTCATCGTTCAAGCCCTTTGTTTACGCTGCTGCTATGGATAACGGAGCCTCGCCCTGCGACTCCGTAAATGATGCGCCCATAACAATTCCAGATCCCCTTGACACTGCAAAATTCTGGAGACCCGGCAATTATTCAAAGGAATTCAAGGGAATGATGAGCTACCGCAGGGCACTTGCCCTGTCGCAAAATTTGCCCGCTATTCAGGTTGGCATGAAATATGGATTGAGAAATGTTGTGGAGTATGCACGCAAGTTCGGCGTGAGAAAATCTCCGTTAAAACCCGTGCCCAGCATTGCCCTTGGTTCTGTGGGCGCAACGCTTATGGAAATGACAAGCGCATACACAGTGTTCCCGAACCTTGGAAACAGGGTTGAGCCGTATTATATAGAAGCCATTGTTGGAAAAAACGGCGAGACTATAGAAAAGAATTACAAGATTGAACACGAGGTTTTGAAAAAACCTTCTGCATATATAATGGTTTCCATGCTGCAAACGGTTAACACCGGCGGAACGGCGGCAAAGGTGTGGGCAAGCGGATTTCACCACCCGAGCGGTGGAAAAACGGGAACCACAAACGATTACACGGATGCATGGTACATAGGTTTCACAAAGCAATACACTATGGGCGTGTGGATTGGAACAGACGATTTTATTCCTATGGGGCCCGGACATACCGGCACGGAAGACGCTCTGCCCGTGTGGCTGAACTCAATGCCTGCAATTCACAAAAACCTGCCTGAGCTTCAATTCACCGTACCTCCGGGAGTTGTTTCAAGAAAAATTTGCAACTACACAGGCAAAAATGCAGGCTCTTATTGCAGCGCATCTACAAGCTGCCTTTACAGTGCGGGGAGTGCCATGAATGAACAGTGCGATGGCAATCATTTTGAACAGCCAAAGGAAAGCGGAGCTACCATATTCAGCAACACTTCTTCGCCTGCCCCAAGCAGTGGCAAGGCAAGGCAAGTGTTTTGATGGTTAACCACCTGCCTGCTTTTCTATATTTTACCCCAAATATAATGTAAATTTGTTTTTTGGCAGGTGAAAAAATGACGGCAAAACAGTTAAACGGCGCTCAGGTTATTATAGAGTGTTTGAAAAGAGAGGGGGTAGATACCGTTTTTGGCTACCCCGGCGGGAATGTTATCCCGATTTTTGATGCAATTTTGGATTCGGACATCAAATTAGTCCTCACAAGGCACGAGCAGGGGGCAACGCATGCTGCAGACGGCTATGCACGTGTAACCGGAAAAACCGGCGTTGTTTTGGTTACAAGCGGTCCCGGGGCAACCAACACTCTTACCGGCATTTACACCGCCAATATGGATTCCGTTCCGCTGGTTATTTTAACGGGGCAAACAGTAAGCCCCGTTCTTGGAACCGATGCTTTTCAAGAGTGCGATATTAGCGGCATGAGCTTTGCTGCCGTTAAACATTCCTATCTGGTAAAAAATTCCAATGACTTGCCCAGAGTTATAAAAGAGGCTTTTCATATTGCCGATACCGGCAGAAAAGGTCCGGTTTTGATTGATTTGCCAAAGGATGTGAGCATGTCGCCATGCACGGCTTCGTTTGTTGATAGCGTGGATTTGCCGGGCTATAAAATACCGGGCAAGGCAGAACAGGATTTTGTTGAACAGGCTGCTGCTACAATAAAAAAATCCAAAAGACCGCTTATTTTAGCCGGCCATGGAGCTGCCATAAGCGGTGCGGGCAGGGCGGTTAAGGAACTCGCAGAAAAACTGGGCGCTCCCGTAAGTTCAACTTTGCTTGGGCTTGGAGTTTTCCCTGCAAGCCACGAACTGTCGCTCGGAATGACGGGCATGCACGGAACCGTTGCTGCAAACAAAGCCATTCACGAGTGCGATTTGCTCATAAGCATAGGTTCACGTTTTGACGACCGCATAACCGCAAAGCTTTCGGAATTTGCAAAGCAGTGCGAGGTTGTGCATATAGACATAGACCCTGCGGAATATGGCAAAATTATAACTCCGCGGCATTTTTTGTGCGGCGATGCAAAAAGCGTTTTGGAACAGCTTTTACCGCTTACGGAAAAGCTGGATTCTTCGGAGTGGCTAAAAACCGTTTTTGCATGGAAAGACAAATATCCCCTGACTTACCCCAAACAGGGCGGTTTGAGGGTGCAGCATGTTATTCAAACACTTTACGAAGTTACAAACGGAAAAGCCATAATCACCACAGACGTGGGGCAGCATCAGTTGTGGGCAGCTCAATTCTTCAAGTGCGATTATCCGGGGCAGTTTTTGTCTTCCGGCGGAGCCGGCACTATGGGCTTTGGGTTTCCGGCTGCCATAGGTGCAGCGTTCGGCAACAAAACGGGTTTTCCCGTTTGTGCAATTTTGGGCGATGGCGGTTTTCAAATGACGCTCTGCGAGCTTGCGACGGCACATATAAACAAGTTGCCTGTAAAAATCTTTGTTATGGACAACCATTTTTTAGGCATGGTTCGCCAATGGCAAGATTTATTCTACGACAAACGCTACTCCGGCGTGTTGATGGAAAACAATCCCGATTTTGTAAAACTGGCAAAAGCCTACGGCATAGAGGCGGTTTACGTTAGCCGTAACGTGGATGCCAGGCGTATAATAGAAAAGGCAATGGAATATAACGATGGTCCCATTCTCATTCACTGCGACTGCGAACAGGAAGACAACGTGTTCCCGATGATTCCGCCCGGAGCTTCCATAGATGATATATTGATAGAACGCCCAAAGGCGGTTCTGGAAAAACCAACAGGAGGAACTTAATTATGAACGCAATCAAACATCAACATTCAATAAGCATTTTGGTTTCTAACAAGCCGGGCGCGCTTGTCCGCATAGCACTGGTGTTTTCAAGGCGTGGCTACAACATAGACAGCCTTGTGGTTTCACCCACAATGGACAATTCCGTAAGCCGAATGAACATAGTTGCGCACGGAAACCCCGAAACCCTGGCTCAGATAATTCAGCAGCTTGAAAAGCTGGTTGACGTTATACAGGCAAAAGACCACACACGGCAGAACGTTGTTGCAAAGGAACTTGTGCTTTTGAAAGTTCGCTGCAAGGCAGAAGAAAGAACGGAGCTGCTGCAGCTCTGCAACCATTTCAAGGCTCACACTGTGGACATGACCGAAACGTCAATGATTGTTCAGTTAACCGGAAGTTCCGAGAAAATAGATTCAATGGTGTCTTTGTGCAAAAAATTTGAGATAGTTGAATTTGTGAGAACCGGAAAAATAATAATGATGCGTGGAGAAAACAAAACCTAAGGACAGCCGATGCTAATTCAATATCTTTACACCCTCACCGGAGACCAGATTTTTGACAGCCGCCTTTTCAGGGCGGGATTGGCAGCAGTGCTTTCTGCAGTGCTGGTGTTTTTGACAATGCCCCGCTACATAGCCTTTCTAAAGAAAATCGGCGCAACATCGGATTTTAAGGAAAACTCACCGCCCATTATGGGCGGTTTGCTTCTGGTAATAATAGTTGTAATGGTGTCTTGCATTACGGCTTTGTTCAATGGCTACACCATAGCAGCTCTTTCCATTCTCGTGCTTTACTCGGCGGTTGGAGCCATAGACGACATTGCCAAAATACGCAATAAAAGGCAGGTAGATTCCGGCAAAATGTCCAAAAAGGATTACGAAGAAAAAGCAAACGGCATTAGTGCAACTGTCCGTATATGCCTTTATTTCCTGTTCAGTTTTATCATAGCTATTCTTTGCTACAAGCTAATACCGGACTTGACCGGCGAATTGTATGTGCCGTTCATAAATCCCAAAACCTGGTACCCCCACTTACCCAACTGGCTGTTTATAGCGTTCATAACATTCGTTGTTGCTGCAAGTGCAAACGGAACAAACTTCACGGACGGCATAGACAGCCTAGTGAGCGTTCCGCTCATTACCGGAATGTTCTTTGTGGGCATCGTCGCTTACGTGAGCGGTAATGCCATTTTCAGCGACTACCTGCACATTCCGTACTTGAAAGACTGCGACGAGCTTTTTCCGATAGCGATGGCTTCCATAGGTGCCTTGCTCGCTTACCTCTGGTACAACAGCCCACCTGCGGAAATTTACATGGGCGATGCCGGCTCAATAGGATTCGGGGCATTGCTCGGCATAATGTTCATACTCGTGCAGGCAGCCCTGTTCTTGCCCATAGTCGGCGTAATCATTCTGGTTGAAGCCGTGTCTGTGGCTTTGCAAATAGGGCATTTCAAGCTGAATAAGAAAATGCGTGGATGGGAATACGCAAACACGCACCGTTTATTTTTGCGTGCTCCCATCCACCACCATTTCCAGCTCAAGTGGAAGGGTCGCTTTGGCGATTCCAAACCGCTTGTGAATGCAAAAATAGCATGGCGTATGCATTTGGTTTCGTTTTTTGCCCTGATTCTCGGTTTTATAGTATTCTTTGGGCTTAGGTAAATGCTTAAGTTAGCCGTTGCTCTGAAACACGAGCTAGGCAAGGCAGAAGCCCCAAGGGTGGTTGCCTCCGGCAGGGGTTCCTTTGCGGAACGGATAATAGAAAGGGCTGCGGAAAATGATATTCCCGTTCATAAGGACGACCATTTGGCAGAGCTTTTGTCTAGGGTTTCCGTTCCCTCTACGATACCGGAAGAGCTTTTTGAGGCGGTGGCTAGGGTGCTTGCGTTTATTTACAGGGTTAATGGGAAGGTGAAGATGTGAGCCGTTGGGGTTGCTTTGCGGCGTGACGTTGCATTTGTCTGAACCATGATTGACCATCCTGCGGATGTTCGCCAACGAAACGCAGAACGTATAGGCGTGCCATGATTTTAGGATTTACAGGATGTGCAGATATATCGGCGAATGTAGGGGCGGGTTTCAAACCCGCCCTGAGGCGTGACGTTGCATGTTTTGCGGTTATGTTTGCACCGTTGGGGCGACCGTCTCGGTCGCCCGTGCCACGTGACGTTGCAAAATATGCAGCGTGTCGTGGCTGGGCAGGTTTGAAACCTGCCCCTACAACCGCATTTTACGGCAAACAATGCGAATATTACGGCAAACGGGCGATTGGGGACAATCGCCCCTACACGCACATGGGATGTGCGGTACCACGCACACGCAATGTGCGGCATCACGCACACGTGCCGTTCTGCACCACGCACACGTGTTGTGCGGCACCACGCACATGCTGTGTGCGGGTTAATATTCGTCTAACGTGGTTAAAATGTGTTCAAATGTGGTGGTTTTGGGGTCTTTTAACGTGTGTGCCTTGTTGTTGCTGTATTGCGTGGTAATCTCCAACTTATACGTCCCCGCCAATGGCAAATTGGGTATCACAACCGTTATTTCAGACGGATTGTTGTCCACAAATGCGTTTTTGCCTACCTTTATGCGTTCCTTCGTGGCTTGGTGCACAAAATACACCCCATTCGCAGCGTTGTCGCCCTCAACCTTAATCTTGTGACCCCAGATTTTGAGCGGCAGGTTTGGCGTAAGAATGTCGTTTTCGCTGCCGGAGGTTATATCCAATACGTGGGCTATGTGGAAGCTGCCTTCTACTTCGCCGATTACTTCTACTTCTATGGTGTCAAGTTGGTCTCTTAGCAATGTGCCCTGGCTAAAGTTAAAGAATATTGTGTGCTTTTCGGGGTTGAAGGTTTCGTCCCTGTTGTCAAATACGCCTTTTATGCTGGGGTGGGCTTTGAAGTAGCCGGTGTTGATGGCGAAGCCATCACGGAGGCGGTAACTCATTTCGTTTAGCCAGAGGTTTACGGCGTGTTCCATTGAGGCTGCGGATATGTCCGCACCGCCACGGTTGGTGGCGGATTCGCATATTGCTTTGATGCCTAATGACTTTTCGGAGACTACACGTGCACTGTAGTCGTTGGGGTTGGGGGTGAGGAGGTTTTTGTATAGCCTCGCCTTGATTTTATGCATGTAGTCCATGACGGATACTCCTGTTCCCGTTTGTTTCCCGTTGTCAAGCACCTGGGGAGTCGGGGCTTGGCGGGTTTGCACCTTGTGGTGCGTTTGTCGGAGTGTAGCGTGCTACGTCCTTACAAGTTATTTACCTCTAAAACCCCCTGTTATACATTACGGCAGGCATTAGGTTTCCGTGCCTATTTGGGATTACCGCAAAGTTGAAACCGTCATTGCTGCCGCAGGCTACGCTGCCCGGTTTGCAGTAGGAGTAAGAACGGTAGGTGTTCCAAACACCATAGCCAACTGTAGCCGAAAGAAATCCAGCCCAGCCAATTGCATTCAAATTACTACTGAAAAGTCCCTCGCCATGTTCTTCAGCTTCCCCAATAGGTGTCATAAACAGAAATATTCCTCCACCAATCAACCCCCATTGCACAATAGCACCAGTCCAATCATCCATAACCGCAACAGAACCTAAACCCGGAATAGCGTTCAAGAACCAAGTTCCCCACCTTTCCCCTTGGGTAAATCCGCACCTAGTTGGCGGCGGCTCTTTGACAACAACAGGCGTAGCACCTACATTTACGTTTTGGTTTACGTTCTGGTTATTGTTTTGATTGACATTTATGTTTATTGGCGTTTCACTTTTTGATGAGCCATCGTCTGCGAAGGTTTCCTTTGTGCCGTCTGCGTAGAATATTATGGCAATGTCGGATTTTTTTGCGGTGTATAGCACTTCCTTTTTGCCGATTTTGTATTCTACCTCGCTAACGCCTATTTTCACTATTGTTGCATCTTTTATTTCCTTGCCGTCTCTCAAATACAGCGTGTCTGCAAAAGATGTCAGAACCATGATTAAC
>Ga0082212_10010778_pt1 | contig 11660 bp, 10 predicted proteins | sample TergutNt197P3_FD_71548 | JGI IMG/M metagenome (GOLD analysis project Ga0082212, IMG submission 71548) | Neocapritermes taracua P3 segment gut microbial communities from Petit-Saut dam, French Guiana - Nt197 P3 | ecosystem: Host-associated > Arthropoda: Insects > Digestive system > Gut ... | reverse complement strand
CCCGCGAGGACGGTGGAGATGGCGGCAATCTGATTGTAGACGTCAACGATGATACGGTTGGCTACCGACCACATATCCTCCGTAACAGGCCCCGTGCCTGTGGCAAATACCACGCCGGATGCAGGAACGCGCTCACATCAAAACCATCCGGCAGGGGATACTGCTTTTTTAATTCCTTTAGAGAGAAGCTATACCTCACCGGGCCGGGTTTCTTCTTTTGCGGCTTTTGCAGGATGATGGGGATGCTCTCAACAGTGACCAGCTTTCCGGCTTGAAACGCCGACCGAATGGTTTCGGCGGCCTTGACGGTCAATTTCTCTTTCGGAGATGGTTCCACAAAGAAGAAGCCTAAAACCGCCTCCTGCGTCTCTGTATTGAGAAATGATAACTCGTACCCTGCCATGAGAGGGATACGATCTTCATCGAGCAGGTCAAGCAGTTCAGAGATGAGAAATGTAAGTCTGATATAGCGCTGGACTTCATGCCTGTCAACGCCGTTCGAGGACGCAACAATCTCCCGACTTATACTGGGTTGCCCATTTTGGGCAACCTGACCCAACCCGTTGCTATCACTGGGTGTTTCGCCATTTGGATTTATGCCTTTCTGCCTTTGCAATGCCTCCATCTGAAGCCTGTAGGCGAACGCCTTTTCACTCGGCAACAACTTGTCCCGCTGTTCTAGATTCGTTGTCACGACTACCAATGCGGCCTTGTTGTCGTCAAGGTCGCGTTTGAGTATAGCGGCAATGTCCCGTTCTCCAAGCCGCCGCATGGCTTCGACACGGTTATGCCCGGCGAGGATTTCGTATCCTGCGATGCCTTCGACCTCACGGATCAGTATAGGCTGGTGCAGTCCATCCCTACGGATGCTTGTATCCTTGTGCGGCGAGTGCCGCGCCAATGTTAATCGTTGAGGTTGTCTTGGTTGTTCCGCCTTTGGCTAAGGCGATAGCGATGGTTTTACAAGTATCCATATTTGGCCTCCTTGAATAGATAGTGAGTAAAGCAATTCCAGCCGCGCTTGAAAGGAGTAACGAGGATAACAAGACTCCTACAGTCGCATCACAACCCTCACCTCATAAACCCTCGCGCTTTTCGCCGTGGGCTTGTCCCATTTATCCTCAGACAAAATATGGCGTTCCCGGTTGCCTGTCCGGCCGGCAACCAGGAAACGCCATTTTGATACCTCAATAGGCACCGAAGAATTAGGCCATTTTGAAATGATTGGCGCCATCGTATACCAGCTGACGCGCAACCTGAGCATAGATGAGATCAAGGCCAGTGGATTTGATTCGTACTTTGTCGACCATACGACCGGCATCTACACCGTGGCGGCCTCCGGCGATCCGTATACCGCTTCCTCGTTCGCGTCCAAAGGCGACGTCATCACCGACCTGCATGAGGACCTGGCCGCCGAGCAGAAAGCAAGGACCACATACGACAATATCCTGCGGCTCTGCGACGACCCCGACGTCATTGACCCCATCCGGTTCCTGCGGCAGAGGGAGATCATCCATTACCAGCGCTTCGGCGAGGGATTGGACATCGCCACCGAAAAACTCAACGCGAAGAATTTTTACGCCTACAATCCCTCTTTTGACAGATAAGTCAGGGGCCGGCTATACGCCGGCCCTATTCTATGAAATGCAGCCTATACAGCCCCGTCACCGGGTCGCGGTCCGCGCTGTCCGCAAAGACCCCCCTGCCCGAACGCAAAACGGCGGCCTCCCCGCGCCCGACCCCGCGCCCGAGCAATGTCTCCGCCTTTTCCGCGACAGCCTTGCGGCGGCCGTCCGGCGTTTTCAGAAAAGACGGCAGGTTCTTGCCTTTCACCATGCCAAGCCAGTCGCAGAGCAGCCGGTCGCGCAGCTCGTCCCCGTCCACGCCCGGCAGCCGGACGCCGCAATCGTATAGTTGCGCGGCGTAGCCCTCCAGCGGCGTCCCGTGGTTTGGCGCAAACCCGCCCAGCGTATGATACAGCGAAAAAGGCCGCAGCCCCGAGACCGACAGCAGATAGTCCAGCGCGGTTAAAAACCGGCTCTTGTTATACGTATGCCGGAGCGCGTTTTCCGCTTGCTTCAAACATACCAAGTCCTCCGCGTTCAGCCAGGGACTGCCCGTGATCTCATACGGCGGCTCCGGGTTGTACCGTATCCCCAGCGACGCCGCCTGTTTTCGCAGCTCGCTGCCGTGAAGGAGTTTTAGAAACCCGAGTTGGAGATGGTGCGCGCCCAGCGCGTACGCTTGGTCAAAACTGTCCTGAAAACGCGGCAGCGTCTCTTCCGGCAGCCCCGCGATCAGATCCGCGTGGACGTGGATGTTCCGCCCCCGCACAAGCGCCCGTATGGCCCGTCCGGCCTTTGCCAAGTCGGTCTGCCTGGACGACGCTTTCAGCGCCGGTCCGAAAAAGCTTTGCAGCCCCGCCTCCAGCTGGATGCGGCCGGGCGGGGCGGAGGCCAGCAGCGACAGCGTGCGCCTGTCAAACAGGTCGGCCGCCACCTCAAAGTGGAACCGGCAGGGCGTGTCCAGCCCGATGATATGCGCGAACAACTCGTAGGCGCGTCCGGCGTCGCAGTTGAAGGTCCTGTCAACCAGCTTGACCGTCCTGGCCCCGGACCGGGAGAGTTTTCCGATCCGCTCTTTGGCCGCGTCCAGCGGCAAAAACCGCACGCCGCTCCCGCCGGACAGGCAGAACGCGCACCGGAACGGACAGCCTCTGGAGGTTTCGAGATAGGCGATCCTGCCGTCCAGCGCCTCCAGGCAGGCTTCGGTGTAGGGGTCCGGCCAATCATCGGCCGCCTCTTCTTCCGGCCCTTCCCATCCGGCCAGCTTGTCCAGCAGCGCCGGGAAACGGCGCTCGCCCTCGCCGCGCAGCACAAACCCGGCGCCCCGCGCCAGCCAGTAGTCCGCGTTGTGCGCCGCCTCCGGGCCGCCCAGGACAAACACCGCGTCCGGCAGACTCTCCCGCAGCAGCGCCAGCAGTTCCGGCAGCTTGGCCGCGTTCCATATGTACGCCGAGACGCCGACCACGTCCGGCGAACGGGCCGCGACCCGCCCCACGATGCCGCCGCTGTCCTGACCGATGGTGGCTTCGACGACCGTCACGTCATGCGGTAGCCGGGCATACCGGGAAACCCCGGCGGCCAGCGCCCAGACCGGCAGCGACGAGTGGACATATTTCGCGTTGACCGCCAAAAGTACAACCTTACTCATAGTGGGATGATTATATCACATACCGCGTCACGATTCCAAGACAATCGGTTTTCGCGGACGGCGGATCCGCCGGAGTGCCGCCGCGGCCGCCCCGCTCACGGCCTGATAGCCCGTTCCCGACAGGAAAAAGAGAAACGGCGTGACAAAATACCGGTATCTCGGCTGAAACTCGATCAGCAGGTGGACGGCAAAAAACAGCGCCACGACCGCCCCGCTCAACAGCAGGAAGGGATCCGCCTCTTTCTTCCGCCACAGCAGGACGGCCGTGACGGCGGCCAAGGAGGACGTCAGCCAAAAGTGCGGCCGTTCGGCCCGTTTCAGCATATTCACGACGTTCTCCAGCCGTCTGTTCACCACCGGCACGATCCGGTCCTCCTGCCCCGCGACCGCCCAGTGCGTGCCTTCGGCGGCCCGCCAGGCGGTCTGCGCTTTGCCGGCCAGAAACCCGAGAAGGGGCGCCGGGCCGGCGGACAGATGCTCGCCGATGATTTGCCGCTGGAGGGTGTGCCGCTCCTCCGCGTCCTCCACGCCAAACACCTTGGCGGCCAGTTCGCTCGAGTAGCCGCCGCCGGTTTCGGCGTTCAGGCCGACCACGAATTTCCACAGCGGGTCGCTGTTTTTCAGTCCGTTCGGATTGACGCCGGAAAACGCGACCAGCGCGGACAGCAGCATCCCAACAAGCGCGCAGCACCCCGCCGCCGCCGCCGGAGACAGCGCGGCGCGCCATCCCCCCTTCCGCCGGACGGAGAGGAGGCCGACCGCCAGAAGGGATACCGTGACGATCCCGGCGTCCGGACGGAGCGCGTTGCCAAGAGCCAGCAAAGCCCCGCCGGCGGCGCCGGACCCGGCGTTCTGTTTCCGGAGGAACACCCAAACGCCGAGCAGTGTAAAAAACAGGGAGATATGCTGATTGGTCAGCACCGAGGCCAGAAAATACGGCGCGGGATAGAAACAATACGCCAATGTGACAAAGACCGCGGTTTTCCGGCCGTAACCGCATCGCAGGATGGCATAGATCAGCGCTTTGATCCCGGTCATGAAGACCGCGTTCATCACAAGCAGCGGCGTGATCTCGCCGGGGAAGGCGCGGAGTATCAGCGCCTGATAGATCACAAAGGCGCTCTGATACGCCCAGCGCGTGAAATAAGGCGACCCGTTCAGCGCCGCGAAGTCGCCGCTGTTCAGCAGCCGCGAGAGCCCGAGCAGCGTCTCAAAATCCGACGCAGGCGCGGTTTGCAGCCACAGCGCCACCGACAGATGCGCGGCAAGGGAGCCAAGGATCAGCAAAACGGCAAAGAGCCGCCCCCTCTTCTCAAAAGCGGCGGACAGCGCGTATGACAGGAGGAATGACAACGCTAAGTATAAAAAGGGGGCATTGATAACCATAGATTCATCGTTCGCCTTTGCCGGTTTGTTGGGATGATCTATCGTTATCCTGCCCCTTATCGGGGGTTTTTATTACCGCGCCGGAAGTCCCGCCGCCGCCCTCTTTCGACGCAAAAAAATATTTTTCAAAATACTCCCCACGGGGGACTTTTCGCATTGCCCGCGTTGGTGTAAAATGTTGAAGAGGCGTCATAGCCCGCCCAAAGATCAATGGCAAAACGCCCGTCCTGATTGTCAAGAGAGGAGGAATATATGGTGAGTGTAACGCTTCAGCAAACAGAAAAACTCTTACAGGGAAACCAGTCGTTTTCGCAGCTGGGGTTCTCTATGATGTTAACACGCTTAAAAACGCTGTACTTCAAAGATCCGTCACAATCCACGCTGCAAAAAAGCACGGACGAGATCAATACGTTCCTTGATAAGTTTACCGCGATTATGAGCAATGATTACGCGACCATCGCAAATATGTAAGAACGGGAGGATACTGATTGTGTTAATGTCGTTTGAGGCGGCGTCCAAGCTGATCGAAGACGGAAAACTGCTGCATATTGCCGGGACGGAAGACCTGCTGAAAAAACTTCCCAAAGGGAAATGGGCCGGAGGTTCCACCGAATATTTCATGGCAAAAACCGGCGGCATCGTTTCGGGCGAATTGCTGTTTGTCACCGAGTTTCCTTATGAGCGCTTCGCGGTGGAGTCATACACGGTTTCGGACATTGAAAAGGTGGCGGCGGACGCGTTTGATAACGGGTTTTCGATTGTGATCGTGCCGTTTGACAGCGCGGCGCATAAGGAATACGCCCAAAGAGCGGCGGGGTTTGAGGGTATGTTTATCAAAAACATCGTCGGTTGGGTGGCGGGCATGAATCTCCGCGGCCCCGGGCAGACGCCGGTTACCGTAAACGGGTTGACGGGCGAGGCGTATACAGACAGAGCCGTCGCGCTGCATTTGGAAACGCCGTCCGGCAAAACGGCCGGGATACACATCGTCAACATATTCACGCCGGATGAAACCTCCCCGGTCATTGAGTTTTCCGAAGACGGATTCTCTGTCAGCCATTGCCTGGTAGACGGCAAAGAAACGGATTTCGCCGCGTACATAGCGCAAAACGGCCTAGACACCAAACTCCCCCTTGTCGGGGATTATTCCGGCAACGGCGTCAACACGTCCTTTAAGTCGGTTGAAAACGGAGCGGTGAACTTTTACGCGCCCGTATTTAACGGCGTCAAATACAGGATGGCGAAAGGGGTGGGCGATTACGCGGAGGCTTTCCAAAAACAACTCGCGGGGATATGCGACGCAAACGCCGTGTTTTCGTGCAACTGCATTTTGAATTTTCTGTACGGAGAGCTGGAGGGCAAGAGCATCGGAGCCTTCGCGGGGCCGATCACCTTCGGCGAGATCGCGTACCAGCTTGTAAACCAAACGCTTGTGTATGTGACGGTGGCGTAGTTCGATGAAAACTATTTTTGTCGTTGACGATAGCGACGTTAATTTGGTCAAGGCAAAAAGGGCGCTGGAGAATCATTACCGCGTCAGGACGATCTCCTCGGCCGAGAAGATGCTGACCCTCATCGGCAAGATCGTGCCGGATCTGATTTTACTGGATATAGAAATGCCGGAAACAGACGGGTTCGCCGCGATCAACAAACTCAAAGAGAATCAAAAAACGGCAAACATCCCGGTCATGTTCCTAACGGCGTCGACAGACGCCGAGGTTGAGGCAAAGGGCTTGGAATACGGCGCGGTGGACTTTGTCAGCAAACCGTTCTCAACGCCGGTTTTACTGAATCGGATCGCCCATCACCTGCATATAGAGGAATTGCTCAAAAAACGCACCGAGCGGCTGGAACGGCTTCAGGACGGCATTTTAGAAGTCGTGGTGGATATGGTGGAGAGCCGCGATAAGGTGACGGGCGGCCATATCGAGCGGACGTCGCAGTATATACAGATTTTGTTGGAAACGATGCTGGAGAAAGGCGTTTACGCGGAGGAAATGAAGGATTGGGATCTGGACGTCATCATATCCTCGGCGCGCCTGCATGACGTGGGGAAAATCGCGGTATCGGACGTGATTTTGAATAAGCCCGGCAGGCTGACGCCGGAGGAATACGACGAAATCAAGAAACACGCGCCGGAGGGCGAACTGATTGTCAAAAAAATCATCGCCAAGACCGGAGCCGAGTCGTTTCTGCACCACGCGAAAATGTTTGCGGGCCACCACCACGAAAGATGGGACGGCACAGGGTATCCAAGGGGGCTGAAAGGCAAGGGGATTCCCCTGGAAGGAAGGATGATGGCGATCGCCGACGTCTATGACGCGCTGGTGTCCGAACGCCCGTATAAAGAGCCGTATACGCACGAGGAGGTGGAGCAGGTTTTCCGTGAGAACTCAGGAAAGCATTTTGACCCTGTGCTTATAGATCTTTTCTTTGAAGTGAGCGACGCGTTCGCGTACGTCACGGCAAAAGCCGATTCAATAATCAAGGAGGAAGCGCCATGAAATCATACGTTATAACGATAGCGGAGGTAGACGACAAGGAGTTCGCGCTGGAGGAACTGGAAGCGCAGCTGGCGGACATCGCGTTTTGCAAAAACACGGTGGGAATCGTGACTGTGAGTTTGGAATTTTTAGACTCCGGCGTATATCCGGCCATCGCGGCGGCTGTTCCGTTTCCGTTGATCGGCATGTCAACGCATACCCAAAACGCGAACGGGCAAATCGGAACATTTTTATTTTCCATCTTGGTGCTGACGTCCGATACCTGTGAATTTGCATACGGCAGCAGCGGCGTCCTTCCCGACAAAGGCGATGTGGCGGACGTTACGCGGGAATGTTACCAAGACATAAAGGCCCGATTGGCGGGGGAGCCAAAACTGGCGTTTTTATACGCCCCGTTTATGCTGTTTCAAAGTTCGCCGCACAAATACATAAACGCCATCTCGGCGGTCGACGGGCGCGTGCCTGTATTCGGGTCTTTGGCGGCGGCCTCGGTGGCAAGGCTGACAGCCGGCGGCACGAAGACAGTTTGCGGCGAGCAAACCTTTGGGGACCGGCTTGTTATCCTGTTGATCTCCGGCGATATATCGCCCGAGTTTTATGTCCGGTCGGTAACGGATATGCCGGCGGTGCTGTCCAATGTGGGCGAGGTGACGGCGTCGGAGGATAATTTCGTCATGGAAATCAATCATACCAGGATAAACGACGTATTCGCCAAAATCGGATTCAATCTTGGCGCCACAGAGGACGAGGGCGCCGTAACGTCGGTGTTTATCATCAACAAGAAGGATGAGGACGGCCGTCTTCTGCCGTCGGCCGCCCGGGCGTGTTATCTGCTGGACGACGGCGTCGGCGTATTCGGCGGGCATATACCTACCGGGTCTGTTTTATCGCTTGTTGTCACCACAAAAGATATGCTGGCGGCGACGGCAAAAGACATTGCGGCGCGGATCAAAAAAGAGCATCGCGGCAAAACCATGCTGTTCTATTGCTGTATGGGGAGGCAAATCGCCCTTCTGGACGAGCCGATGCTGGAATATGAAATCATACAGGAAACGTTTAAGGACAGCGGCGTCAACTATATAGCGACAAGTTCGGGCGGGGAAATATGCCCGGCCTCGGTAATGGCGGACAGCGTTTGCAACAGCGAACACAACTCCTCCATCATTGTGTGCGTCTTCTAAAGCTGTGGATAATAACGGGAGTTACGAGGCTTTAGCGCAGGAACTGAAAAGTGAGCGCAGAGAAAAAAACAGGCTGCGGCGCGAGCTTATGGCGCGCGACGACATCATCTCGTCCTACAAGCGAAGCGCGTCTTTTCAGGAAAATCTCTATAATATCGTCAAAAAGCAAAAAGATGAGCAGGATATTTTCCTGGGCCTGATGCTTGACAAGTCTCCCGATATCATAGTGCTGATGGATGTAAACCGGACATTCATATCGGGGACGAAGAACAGTCTGCGGAAAATAGGCGTCAACGCCGACGCTTTGAGCGGAAAAGACTTCATGGAAGTGATTTCCGGCGTTTTGTCCGCGGATTCCTATGAGGCGCTGGCCGGAAACCTCAAGAGCGTTTTGGAAAAAGGCGAGGGGATTGAATACAACGCCAATAACCTGTTAAGCCGCGGCCTTGGGAATCATCATACGGTGGGGATTATGCCGTTGACGGACGAGAGCGGCATTATCGGCGCGATGCTGCAAATCCATGACATAACGGAACTCAAAAACGCGATTGAAGACGCGGAATCCGCGAACAAAGCGAAATCAAATTTTCTGGCCACGATGAGCCATGAGATCCGCACGCCGATGAACGCGATCATCGGAATCGCGCAGATCCAGTTACAGACAAGTGATTTAACGGAAGAGTCTATGTTTGCTTTGGAGACGATCCATAATTCGGGTATAAACCTGCTCGGAATCATCAACGACATTCTGGATATGTCAAAAATCGAGACGGGCAAATTGGAATTGACGGTCGAGGAATACGATGTTCCCAGCCTAATCAATGATGCGGTTCAGTTAAATATCGTTCGGATCGGTTCCAAGCAGATCGAGTTTGAACTTGAGGTTAACGAGAATCTTCCGTTAAGACTGTACGGCGACGAGCTTCGCTTGAAGCAGATCTTGAACAACCTGCTCTCAAACGCCATCAAATATACCGAAAAAGGGAAGGTAAAATTATCGGTCAGCCATTCGGCGGAGCAAGAGGATGTGTCGCTGCATTTTATCGTTGAGGATACGGGGCAGGGGATGACGCTTGAAGACCGGGATCTGCTGTTCTCGGAATATCAGCGTTTTAATGCCGGCGCCAACCGCAACACCGAAGGGACCGGTTTGGGCCTGACGATCACAAAAAAACTCGTGGAGATGATGGGCGGCACGATTTGGGCGGAGACCGAATACGGCAGCGGCAGCGTTTTCATGGTTATGGTCAGGCAGAAAGCGGCCGGCGGCGGCGTGATCGGCCCGGATTTGACGGCGCAGTTGTGTAATTTCTCATTCCGGGGGAAAAGGCAGTTTGCCGCCCAGCAAATCAACCGCGAGCCTATGCCGTACGGAAGCGTGCTGGTTGTGGACGATGTGGAAACAAACCTCTATGTCGCAAAGGGACTGCTTGCCCCGTATGAGTTGAACATTGAGACGGTTGACAGCGGTTTCGCGGCGCTCGAAAAGGTCGGGAAGGGAAAGGAATACGACGTCATATTTATGGATCACATGATGCCGAAAATGGACGGCGTGGTGACGACAAAACGGCTCAGAGACGCCGGATATAGTCTCCCCATTGTCGCGCTGACCGCCAATGCCGTGGCGGGTCAGGCGGAGTATTTCCTGGAAAACGGGTTTGACGGTTTTATTTCAAAGCCGATCGATGTGCGGCAGCTGGATAACACCCTTCATCAATTCATCCGTGACCGGAAACCGCCCGAAATCATTGAAAAAGCCGGACAGCCAAAAAATACAATCGGCCATAAGCCCGCCGTACCCCCGTATAAAGCGGACGCCGAGCTGCAAAAAATTTTCGCCAGAGACGCTAAAAAAGCGTTAGCGGTTATCGAAGGGATTTTTTTGAAAATAGACGCCGTTTCCGACGACGATTTGCGATTGTACATAATCAATGTCCACGCCATGAAAAGCGCGCTCGCCAACATCGGCGAACAGAAAGCGTCCGGCCTGGCCGGGGCGTTGGAACGCGCCGGGAAGGAACGGAATATAAAGGAACTCCAAACAGAGACCCCGCCTTTTCTCGCGCTGCTGCAAGCCATCGTTGAAAAGATCGGCGGAGAGGAAACCAACAAGGAAAACACAGACTTTGACGCCGACCCGGCGGCTCTGCGCAAACAGTTAGCGTTGATTACCGAGGCCTGTGAGGAGTATGACGATCTGGCCGCCGAAGCCGCGCTCGCCGAACTGGGGCAAATGTCCTGGTCTAAGGAGACGAAAGAATTTTTAGAAAGGATTGCCGAACTCATCCTGCACAGCGATTTTGAAAGCGCGGCGGCAGAGGCGTCCGCCTGCTATCGCCGCGTATCTTGACAAGCGGCAGCCGCAATAGATAAAGCGGTAACAAAATGTAAATCATGCGCCTGTAGGGGCGAACTGTGTTCGCCCGTCAAAAGGGAAGGAATCTCTGTATATTAGCTGTTTACTGGGAGAGGCGGGCGAACACAGTTCGCCCCTACATAAATAAACATGAGGGTTGATAGTTCGTAAAGCATAGGGTATAATTTAGGAAGCACAGGGGATTATGCCCGTAAACAAAAAGGAGAACTATCTATGAAAATTCGTATGGCCGCGCTGATCCTTGCCGTCTTTGCCGTATTCGGGCAGATAACAGCCCTCGCCGCCACAACGCAAAACAGCCTTAACAACTTCGAGAGGACAAGGGCTTATACGGCTGATACGTTCACCGACATTGAGGGCCAATGGTACACCGACTGGGTCGGCAGGGCTTACGAGTACGGCATAATCTCCGGCGTGGGCGGGAACAAGTTCAACCCATCTGGCAACCTATCGGGAGCGGAAGCTATCACTATCGGCTCGAAAATCCACGCCATCTATAAGTACGGCGCGGCAGACGCGCAGTCTGCGATAGACGCCCACAAGGCGGACGGCGGCCCATGGTACGACGCATACGTCGCCTATGCCAAAGCAGAGGGTCTAAGTGTCAATCATCTTGAGCCAAAACTGACAACCCCTGTCACCCGCGCCGAAATGGTAAATATGTGGGGAGGATTGCTACAACCCCAAGACATGCTCCGCACTTCAACAGTCCTATCTCTACCAGATGTAGATGTCAACGCCCCTATAAATGCCCGCATAGTCTTACTTTATGAGATAGGTGTGGTAGGCGGCTCAGACAGCAACGGCACTTTCAACCCCAACAGTCCTGTTACCCGCGCAGAAGCGGCAACCATTTTCATGAAGCTAATCTCTCTCGAAGACCGCTCCGCCCCTCGCACATTCGGAAGCGTTTCCTCAGAAACGCCCACCACCCCCACTGAAACCCCACCCCCATTCATCCAACAAGGCAACCAGACCTACCGCGAAGTAAATGGCTTT
>Ga0082212_10010777_pt1 | contig 11660 bp, 9 predicted proteins | sample TergutNt197P3_FD_71548 | JGI IMG/M metagenome (GOLD analysis project Ga0082212, IMG submission 71548) | Neocapritermes taracua P3 segment gut microbial communities from Petit-Saut dam, French Guiana - Nt197 P3 | ecosystem: Host-associated > Arthropoda: Insects > Digestive system > Gut ... | reverse complement strand
TCATTGCGAGCCGCGCTTGCGCGACGTGGCAATCTACGTCAGCGGCTTGGGATATATGACGCTATCACAGCGCATAGCCTTTCCGTCATTGCGAGCGCAGCGCACAGCGCGAAGCGCGGCAACCTAGGGCAGACGTATGCGGTTTTGGGCAAGGCGGCTGAAGTATGCCTCCTGTCATCCTGAGCGAGCGAAGCAAAGCGGAGGGTCTCGCCCTGCGTCAGCCGCGTAATCAATCACCCCCGCAGACGCGGGGGAAACGAACGTTGTAACATTATGGTGCTCAAACAACAAGAATCACCCCCGCCTACGCGGGGAAAACATCTTGATCGTGGGAGGCGAAATGGGGCTCTCACCAGAGGATGCCTTCGTGTTTGCCAACAAGATGCTGGCTGGCAAGAAGGCAGAGGTACGAAACGCTACTTAAGAAAGGCTGCTTGCACTAAGCAGCCCGCCCACGAAAAGGCACACAGATAAAGGGAGAGACAAGCATGGATGAGAAGGAACTACAGAAAGAAGTACCGGACAGCACTGCTTGCACAAAGGATGGAACAGAAAAGATCGGCAAGGGAAAGACACTGTTCCTTGCTGTCGTCTTGCTGCTCTTGATGCTGTCACCCCTGCTCCTCTCCTTTCTCGTCTTCTCCTCAACCAGCAGATCCAACCTACTCGTAGAATTCGATGGTTACACCGGATACGCAGGCCCGATACCCACAAATCCCTACTCTGTCCTGGACCAGCAACTGCAACCAAACACAGAAGATGGCGATAAGGAAGGCGAGGAGCCCGGCGAGGGAGTAGTAGTAGAAGACCCGAGCGAAACAGAAGACCCCAGCAGCCAAGGCGGTACGGTTGGCACCGGCACAGGGTCTACTGGTACCGGATCTACCGGCACTGGGTCAAGCGGCAGTGGGTCCAGCAGCACTGGATCTGGTGGAAGCGGCACAGGTAGTGGCGGATCTGGCGGTACTGGCACAGGTGGCACTGGCCCAACGAAAGTGTGGCACGAGGGGTGGACAGAGGTCATACACCACCCGGCAGAATATGAAGAGGTATGGCATCCGGAGGAAGGGCATTACGGATCACTTTGCAATACTTGTGGAGCTGAGATATCTGGGTTTGCTGCACAACACTTATTAGATTCCGGGCATAGTAGCTATCGTACAGATGTTTATTTTATTGATAGCCCAGCTTGGATTGAAAACGTATTGGTGAAAGCCGCATGGGACGAAACCATCGAACATCCAGGCTATTGGGAATAAGGAAAAGAGAAGAAAATGCATCTACTTCAAAAACAACAAACCACACTTACTCTTGCTATACGCTTTATAGAACCAAAGAAACATTTGTCAGGGATTATGAAGATGATCTTTGATTATGCGCCTGTTCACCAACACTTAACCAAATCATGCACCTAAGTAAAGCATCACAAATAGGGAGGGGAACATGGAATCGCGAAGTGTGATTGCAAGCGAATATGTTGTTTTGGATGTAGAGACCAATGGACTTTCGTCTCTGGGGGATGACCTGCTTTCCATTTCGGTCTTTCAGCCTGATACCGGCAAGATATTCAACAGGTTCTTGCCTCTTGAACTGAATCCCGATGTCTATACGACGCATATCAATGGAATCAAGAAGGAAGACCTAAAAGGGGCAACACCTCTAACCCAGGAGGATGTGGACGATCTGATAGTGGAGTTTGATTTGGAGAACAGGACGATACTGACGTATGGAACACTGGATGAGAAGTTCATTAGGAATTATCTGAAGAGAAAGAAACTAGACGGGTTCCAGAAGCTGCGCTTTTTTAACTTCAAGAGAAATGTGATGTCGTCACGCTATTCCAGAGGCAATGTCTCAAAGGATAATCTGTGCAACATATATGGGATCGGAAATGTCCAAGGGGAACACACAGGGGTAAACGACTGCCTTCTTGAATGGGAGTTATTCAAGGAAATGGACAATAAAAAGCTGCTTGTCACCCATGACGATGTATATGAGTTCAATGAGGAATACGTCATTCCGATTAGTTACTTGACCACGTATCCGAATTGTAAATACCACATACCCAATTTACCTAATGTCTCATGTAGCGCAGAGGAGATAAAGCGATTTGAGATAGTACATGAAAACCTGAAGAAGTTCCCTACGAATTTTAACGGATTGGTCATTGAGCATCTGATCAATTCCATGCTTTCCGTTGAGGAAGTAGAGTCATTGAGTTATTTGGTCGAGAACAAGAGAAAGCTCAAATACCTCGGAAAGCTTCCATCAATCTATGAAGACGTGCTTTTGAACTTTAAGCCAGATGGCACGGTTTCCGCTGTATTTGAAAAGGACAAAAAAGCAGAAGAGGAGTTGAATCGTTTTGTCTTGATACTCAAACAAGACATCTCGCCCCTGATTACCTATATAGCTCAAGACATATTCTGTGGGGAGAGAATTTATTCGCAAGAATTGGTAGTGCACCAAGACGTAAACGTGTTGGCGCTTTGCGACCTATCAAGCAATAGCGCGGTATTGGAGATAAAAACCTGCGAGAGCCTCGAGGTGGGTCTGTTCGGAGAGCAATTATATTATCAAGCGAAGGGAAGGCCCTGTTATGTATTACAGGTGGACTGGTCCCAAACCCCCGAGAAAATAGGATTCATTGTATCGAAGGTCGAGCTGACTATCAGTGAAAGACGAGAAGAATCTCGCGCAGACAAGTACTATCGTAAGGTCATTGATAGGTCGAACGGGACGGTCACGGCTTCAGGGTATTTTGGGTCGAGAGATAATGTGACTGCAAAATGCTCTCACTTCGATCATGAGTGGACCATCAAAGCCGACCAACTGCTCGCTAGACCGTATTGCCCAGAATGCAAACGCAAACAGAAGGAAGACCTGAAAAGTGAAAACGCGCCGAAACCCCCGATGACAGCAAAGGAAAGAGAAGAGCTTCGAGTACAAAACTATCGCTTAAAGATCAACGAGAAGTCAAAAGGAGGTATCAGTATCGTTGAGTATCATGGTTCCAAGGAAAGAGCGATAGCACGGTGCTCGAGATGTGGCTCGGAATGGAGCGCCCGAGCGGATCATTTGCTGCAAAAGCCTTATTGCAGAGCGTGTAGAAGAAGTTAACTCTCTATCTAAGATGACTAAAGAAAGGTTAGTCAATTTGCTCGCCTATTGCCCTGACTATGCAGACTGTATTGGGGCAAGTATAGCGTCTTTGATTTGCGATAAAATAACAATCAGCAACTGAGAATACCCAACTGAAAAGTCACGCAGTGAAGCAAGGGAGCACATGACTCCATGAAAATAGTTGAGACAAGGACAGCGGCACAAAAGCCAAAGGGCGCTCCTTTTATCATAGACAGTTGTCCGTTTCGCTTTGGAAAGCAGATAGACACAGCGGTCCTTGACCTTGAGGAAAGCAAGGTTCAAAGCTGGCCCATGGTATACATTCTTGCTAACAAAAAGTTCGCCTATGTTGGTCAAACGACCAGTGTGGCAACTCGCATAGGACAGCATTGCACCAGCGTTGAGAAGAAGGACTTCACAAGAGTCAACATTATTTACAATGAGGAATTCAATACCTCAGCGATAACCGACTATGAGCATAGGCTTATCGGCTACATGAATGCTGACCAAAGGTATACGCTGACAAATAAAAATGAAGGCATGTCTGATACCAATTATTTCTCGAAAACCCAATATACGGATATGTTCAAGGATTTGTGGGAAGAGCTTAGGCGGCTTGAGCTCGCTGAACACACCATCCATGAGATAGAAGAGTCCGAGGTGTTCAAGTATTCGCCGTACAAAGGACTCAGTGTTGATCAAAGGGTAGCGCTTGAGAGAATACTTGCAGCGATAGACGGAGACTTGGACAGGGCCGAGCCCATTGTTGTTGAAGGGATGCCGGGAACAGGTAAAACGATACTTGCGATCTATTTATTAAAGGCACTTCGTGACAATCCCAAATATGAAGGTTTGAACATCCGCATCCTTGAGCCAGTTACCTCACTGCGAAAAACCCTCCAGAAAACACTGCGCGTTGTAAATGGTCTGAAGTCAAGCGATATCATTGGCGCCTCTGATTTAGTGAAACCAGAATACGGATACGTAAGCGGTGAGAAGAAATGCTTCGACATCCTACTGGTCGATGAGGCCCATCGCCTCAAACAACGGGTCAATATCGTTAATTACTCTAGCTACGATGAGACAAACAGAAAGCTTGGGCTCCCAGCAAGCGCAACACAGATAGACTGGATTATCGACCAGGCAAAGCTTCCGATATTCTTCTACGACCCGATGCAGACAGTCGGTCCATCTTGTCTGGGAGAAGATACCATTCATAGCACACTCGGCCCAGCTGTTGAAAATCCAATCAAGCTTGATAGTCAGATGAGGGTAAAAGGAGGAAAGGGCTATCTTGATTACGTTGCGAGCATACTGGCAGATGAAGATCCTAAGCCAAAAGAATTCAATGGGTATGACCTGGTGCTGCATGATGATTTCAAAACCTTCATCGATAGTTTTGAACGCTACTATGAAAAACATGACCTAACCAGAATGATTGCTGGTTACTCGTGGGAATGGAAGACTAAGGGAAACCCAGATCCTGCCTTGTTCGATATAGCGATAGATGGAATCACTTTGCGATGGAATCGTACTAGCGATAACTGGGTAGGCAAGGGTTTTAATAATCCAACCATCGCTCATGAGGTTGGATGCATCCATTCCATACAGGGGTACGACCTGAGCTGCGCCTTTGTGATTATCGGCGAGGATATAAGGCTGAACCCTCAAACAGGATTGTTTGAGGCAGATAAGGACAACTACTATGATGCCAACGGCAAGCGAACAGCATCGGATGAGGAGTTGACCCAATACATCAAGAGTATCTACTACGTTCTTCTAACGCGTGGAATCTATGGAACTCACATCTATGTATGCAATCCGGAACTGCGTAAATACTTGTCAGAGTATTTCCCACTAGTAAAACGCTATAGATAAGGATTAATCAAATTATGATAGACAAAAAATTAGAGCAGGAAACCCTGCAACAGAAGGAAGAGCGGCTTCGCCAGTGGGAGCAGCTGGAGAAATGTGAGCGGGAGGTGCTCGAAGAGCTGGCCCCCTACGGCATCAAGCGCATCTATAACTCTAAAGGCAGGTATCCGCCGGATGACTTCTATGCGCTGAAGTTCATTATCTACTTCCTGGATAAGCCTAAGGAGCTTCCCAAGCTTGAGGCGCTGCTAGCTACCTGCTCAGACGATGATCTTCTCTACAAAGGCACCAACGCGCTTATGTGGGCAGCCGACGCTGAGCTTGCATATGAGAAGCTCCTCCTCCTTGCTGACCGTAAAGACTTCATCGCCACGCATATCATGGGCAGAGAGCCAGACGGCAGGACGGTGCTTCATCGGTATGCAAGCCGTAAATTCGCACCCGCTGAAGGCGTTAAACTCCTGCTTGACTGGGGAGCAGATGTCAACGCAATAGACGATGAGCTCTGGACCCCCCTGCACGATGCGGCGAGGTCTCAGAATGACTCGGTATATGGGGAGCTCGAGAAGTACGGGGCAGTGAGCACGCGGAATAGCAGTGGCGACTCTCCCATGACCATCAGCGAGCGGCTCTATGCGCTTGATCTCTGGTAGAGGGGGGGGGCAGGCTTCAGCCGTCGCCCCCAAAACCGCAGCTTGATGCCCTAGGTTGCCACGCATTTGCTGCGCAAATGCTCGCAATGACGGGAGATGTATAGGCGACAACCGCCAGCGCTCTGCATCCGCTGGGCTAGGCCCCGGGTCAAGCCCGGGGTGACAAAAAGGATAAGCCCGGGGTGACAAACGCAAGCGCGGCTCGCAATGACGGAAGGGTTTACGCTACTGTAGTCGCTAGAGTCAGTTGCAACTGGGATTGAGTTGGAGCGATTCTTTTCCCCTCCCAATACGGAGCCAGCGTAGCTGGCGACAAGTGCGGGCGAGCTCTTTGCCCGCACGTCACTGTTTTCACTATAATGAAGAACGCATGTGGAGACTTGATTTGGAGGAGGAATGGCAGATTACAGTGCAGGATGGTATCCCGATCCGTCTGGAGATCCTACAAGGCTACGTTTTTGGAACGGCTCACAGTGGACCAATGATTTTTCAAGCGTAGCTCCTGCTCAAATACCGCAGCCCAATCATGGGTTGCCCAATCAACCTCAAATACCGCAGCCTAATTACGGGTTGCCCTATCAGCCTCAACCTCACCTCCAGCAACAACAACAGACTCGACAATTCGTGCAGCCGGCTCCAAAGAACCCCGGCAAAGGCCTTGGCATTGCCGCACTGGTTCTGGGGATCCTGGGCCTTCTCAGTATTGTGGGCAACGCGATTGTTCCCTCAAGCGCTCCCGCCTCCTATGACCTCGCATATACGATTGGGGCTGCCATTGGCAGCTCCTCACCAAGTATCGTTGGGCTGATACTGGGAATAATAGGCTGGAGAAAATCCCTTGCAGTAAAGATGTCCTATGGAATAGCTCTAACAGGTTTCATTTTGTCAGCGCTAGTAGTTGTACCAAGGCTCTTTGGGATCATCATGATTCTTCTCACCAGGTAGATAGCTCAGACATCGCCCTATCGCAGCCTTTTGAGAGGGCTCCTCAACAAAATCACCTCTTTCATGTGATGCAGAAATAAAACCAAATGCTACATTTTCAGCGACTTGGACAGCGGCTCGCGTTACGTCCAAGCATGTTCTGCTCCCAACTGATGCTGTTACATCAAGAGAGGAAAAAGGAGGAGTCGATCAGTTATGGAAAAACCTATTCTCGAAACACCGCCAACCCCACCAACCCCACCAGAACCACCAACACCCCCAACCCCGCAAGACCTCCCAACCCCGACAACCCAGGCCACCGCGCCAACCCAAAACGCAGCCCCAACGCAGGCCTCAGACGCCAAAGAAGGAATGCTTTCTCGGCGTACCGTTCTTAAGGCTGGCGGGGCGCTTGGTGCGTTGGCGCTTGCCGGTGGTGTATGTGGCGGGGTCCTGCCCCGGTTCTTCAGTACAACGCCAACAGCCGTCGCAGATCCAGAGGAGAAGATTGTCTGGAATCACTGTGCTATCAACTGCCCGGGCCGCTGCTCACTCAAGCTGCACGTCAAAGACGACGAGATCGTCCAGGTAGAGACCTATGCCATCAACGATGATGACATCGACAGCGTCCAGCCGCGCGCCTGTCTGCGCGGGCGCTCCTACCGAGCCTGGGTCTATGACCCCAACCGCATCAACTATCCGCTCAAGCGAGCTGAAGGGACAAAGCGCGGCGAGGGCAAATTCACCCAGATCAGCTGGGATGAGGCTATCGAGCTTGTCTCAAGCAATCTTAAGCGCGTCATCAGCACCTACGGCAATGAGTCCGTGTATATCAACTATGCCACAGGCGTCTCAGCCACAACCGGTCGCACCTGGCCGCGTCTGATCAACATCCTTGGCGGCTACCTGGGCTACTACGGCACCTACTCAACGGCGGAGATCAACTGGATAACGCCCTACATCTACGGGAACAGCAGCGCCGGTTCCACCATCAACGCCGCAAATGAGGCTGCGCTCATCCTCATCTTTGGCTCCAGCCCCTGTGAGACGCGCCAGGGAGGAGCGGTCTCCAACCATGATTACGTTGCCATGCGCGAGAAGACCAAAGGCAAGATATACCTGATCGATTATCGTCACAGTGATTCGATGATAGGCCACTCGGACACCTGGCTACCCATCAATCCCGGCACCGACGCTGCGCTTGTCTCAGCCCTGGCGTATGAGCTGATCAACACAAACCTGGTGGACCTGGACTTTTTGCATACCTATTGCCAGGGTTTTGATGAGGAGAGCATGCCAGAGTCCGCAAAGGGCAGGAACCTGTCCTACAAGGACTACATCATGGGCACCGGCTATGACAGGATCGCCAAGACCCCCCAGTGGGCCGAGCCTATCACCGGCATCCCCGCAGGCCGCATCAAGGAGTTGGCCAGGGAGATAGGGACAACCAAGCCGCTCTTTGTCCTGCAGGGATGGGGCTCTCAGCGCAGGAGCAACGGCGAGCTCACCGCCTGGTCGATCTGCATGCTGCCGCTCCTCACAGGGCAGATAGGCCTGCCTGGGACCAACAATGGGCTGCGCGAGGGTTCATACGCCATCAACCTTGACTCCATACCCGCCGGAGACAATCCGGTCAAGACACAGATATCGGTCTTCTCCATGGCGGACGCCATCGACCGCGGGCCAGAGATGACCGAGAAGCGCGACGGCGTGAAGAACGCCGAGAGACTGAAGACGGGCATCAAGTTTGTGGTGAACTACGCCGGGAACTGCATTACCAACCAGAACTCGGACATCAACTGGGTCCATGACATCATGGCCGACGACACCAAGTGCGAGTTTGTCGTTGGCTCAGACATAGTCATGTGTGACTCCATGAAATACTGCGATGTCATCCTGCCTGACATCTTCCGCCTGGAGCAGGAGTCCATGATAGGCACGGGTGGCGACGCCGCCTACATGATAGCGGGGTCCCGGCCCTATGGGCCCAAGTATGAGCGCAAGAGCGCTTATGAGGCCATTACCCTGGTAGCCAGGGCTATGGGTGTCGAGAAGGACTTCACGGACGGCAAGACCGAGGCTGACTGGATCAAGAGCCTGTATGAGACCACCCGCTCAAAGGACGCTTCACTGCCAACGCTGGAGACGGCACGGGAGAAGGGTGTGTTCACCCGCAAGAACCCCAAGGGCTGCAATATCGCGCTGGAGGCGTATCGCAAGGACCCCGTGGAGAACGCCCTGACCACCCAGTCAGGGAAGATTGACATCTATTCCGAGAAACTGGCGGAATACATCGCCGCCCATGAGTTCCTGCCTGACGACAAGGTCACTGCCATCCCTACCTATGTGCCGGAATGGTACGGCGTCGAGACAACAACGGGTCAATTCCCGCTGGCGCTCTCCGGTTTCCACTACAGAAGCCGCACGCACTCCTCGTGGGGCGGCGTTGCATGGCTCAAGGAGTTGAATCCCCAAGAGCTCTGGATCAACAAGGCAGACGCTGAGCCACGCGGCATCATATCGGGCGATACGGTGCGGGTCTCCAATCAGTTTGGCGTTATGGAGCTTCTGGCCAGGGTAACGCCACGCATCGTCCCGGGCACGGTTGCCACATCCCAGGGTGCCTGGCATGACGCGGACATGAGCGGTGACCGGATCGACAGGGGTGGGAACTACAACACGCTTGCGACCCATCGTCCTTCTCCTTTTGCCAAGGGGAATGCGCAACATACCAACATCTGTCAGGTCGAGAAGCTAGGGTAGAAAGGAGATATCATGAGCATCTATGGATTCTATTTTGATGGTACCCGCTGCACAGCTTGCAAGACCTGTGTGTATGCCTGCAAGGATAAGAACGACCTCAACCTGGGTTTCGCGTATCGCAGGGTGTTCGAATACACGGGCGGGGACACAACAAGGGACGGCGCGGGTGCGATAAGCTCTGACTGCTTCACCTACAGCGTCTCCGTGTCCTGCAACCATTGCGACAATGCCGTCTGCATTGAGGTGTGCCCCACGGCAGCCATGCATCGCGACCCACAGACCGGGCTTATCTGCGTGGACAGCAGTGTTTGCATCGGCTGCGGTTACTGTGCGCTCTCCTGCCCCTACAGGGCGCCTAAGGTTGACCGCGCAAAGGGTCATTCCGTGAAATGCGACGGGTGCAATGACCTTATCAAGGACGATAAGGCGCCGGTCTGCATCCTGGCCTGTCCCACGCGGGCCCTGGGCTTTGGCAAGATCTCGGAGCTGCAGGCTAAGGGCGAGCAGGTCAACATCGCCCCTCTCCCCGAGAAGGACTATACGCTGCCCAATATGTACATCAAACCCAGCAAGGATGCGCGCCCTGTCGGCACAGACAACGCATTCATCGCTAACCCCTTGGAGGTGCTGTAACCGTGGAACATGCATTCGCAGAGTTGCCTCTGGCAACATTCAGTACATTGTCGTCGCTTGGCGCAGGGGCTTTTGTGGTCTTGGCGCTGGCGTTCCTCAGCGGCTCGCTTGGCGACTCGCTTGCCGGCTCACCGGAGAAACTCAAGAAGATCGATCGACTCGCCATCATCCCCATACTGCTGGTGGGCGCCGGCTTCATCGCAGCGATGTTCCATCTTGCCACACCGCAAAACGCGCTCAACGCGCTGAACGGCATCGGGCGCTCCCCACTGACAAACGAGGTTGTCGTGGGACTCGCCTTCATGGTGGTAGCCCTGGTCTATTGGGTGGTTGCCCTTATCGGCAAGCTGGGAGCGGGCGCACGCAAGATCCTGGTCTCGGTGGCTGCCGTACTCGCCATCGCATTCGCGCTCTTCATTGGCATCGCCTACATGATCCCCACAATCCCCACGTGGAACACGCTGTTCGCACCCATCTCGATCCTGGGATACTGCCTTTTGGGTGGGGGGCTGTTTGGACTCTTGGTCCTGCAAGCTGCGGATGCTCTGAAGGATATCTCAACCGGGCCATTCAAGGCATTCACGATAAGCCTGAGTCTTATCGGCGCAGCGGCCGCAATCATAGGCATCGGTGGGCAGTACCTTGTTGCCAGTGGTATCGAGGCGGCAAGTCATCAGGTGGCTGCGGCTTGGCCCTGGTTGATCGGAAGCATAGCGGGGCTGGTATTGGCCTTGGGGCTGGCGATCATCCCTCTTATCCGCAAGCCTTCTTTGGGCATTATCTCGCTGGGGTGTCTGGTTGTCCTCTGTTCCGTTTTTGTCGGTCGGTTGGTGTTCTACGCACTCTACATAACCGTTGGAGTCTAACAGGGCAATGGATAGCAACCCAACCAGCCTATCAATCGCTTTTATCGGCGCCTCCCTTGGCCCCCTGTATCTGGTCGATCCAGAGCAGGGGGCCTGCTCCCAACTGCTCGAAGCGTTCTTAATAGCAGATGCTGAGCAGCTTGGAAGGGAATGGCCCTTTGTGGATGACAGCGAGGCCGCAGCGCTCATAGCCCAGATGAAGCAGGGGCTGGGAGGGGATCCGGATGAGATGGTCTGGGAGTTCAGACGCTTGTTCGCGATTGGCCCAACGCCAAAGCCGGCGCCTCCCTGGGGTTCTTACTACACTGACAGGGAAGGCGCGATCTGCTCTGTTGCCACCCTGGAGCTGCGGCGCTGGCTGGCAGCTCAGGGCATTGGCCAGGCGGCTGGTGACGGCAAGGTGGAAGACCACGTTGGGCATATGCTGACCCTCATGTCCTGGATGGCGCTGAATGCCCCCAACCTGCTACCGGAGTTCCTTAGCAGGCACTTCCTGGTGTGGACGGAGCATTTCCTGGGAATACTGCAGGACTCAACAGCGCATCCATTCTATCTGGGGCTTGCGGCTCTGACCAATGCAAGCCTGTGCGGGATCCGCGATGAGCTTCAGCTTTCGATCACCTATCCTCGCTTCTACCGGTAGGGGGTAGAGGGTTAGGCGTTAAATGGTTATCCTGAAGATTCTTCCTCTGTCGATACTTGGTCTAGTGATACTGTTTGGCGCCGGCTGTGCAGGGTAAGTGGTATTGGCTGAATGCTGTGTGCGTTTGGAGCCTGGGTTTTCTCACAGGATCCAGCTCCTGCATCTCCAGCTTCTTTGGAT
>Ga0082212_10010776_pt1 | contig 11662 bp, 6 predicted proteins | sample TergutNt197P3_FD_71548 | JGI IMG/M metagenome (GOLD analysis project Ga0082212, IMG submission 71548) | Neocapritermes taracua P3 segment gut microbial communities from Petit-Saut dam, French Guiana - Nt197 P3 | ecosystem: Host-associated > Arthropoda: Insects > Digestive system > Gut ... | reverse complement strand
AAAAGAAGTTGGGCATTCACGGCAGTCCGACGTGCGAATTGGTTTTCGAGAACACACCGGCTCGGCTCATCGGCGAAACGAAGCGTGGATTGATTACCTACGTGATGGCGTTGATGAACGGCGCACGGCTTGGCATTGCGTCGCAATCGCTGGGGGTTGCCGAGTCGGCGTATCGGCTTGCTCGAACTTACGCACACACTCGGGAACAGTTCGGCGCACCGATTGAGCGGCTCGCTCCCGTTGCCGAATTGGTCGTCGAAATGCAGATCAAAATCGAAGCGATGCGGGCATTGACTTACGAAACCGCCAGGGTTTGCGATCTCGAAAACAACACGAACCGACTGCTCGAACGCAATCTCGATGCACTTTCCGATGCGGAAAAGAAGGAATTCAAACAAAATAGCCGAACGTACAAGCGGCTCAATGCGATGCTGACTCCGATGAGCAAGTATTACGGAGCGGAAGGTTGCATTTCGATAGCGACGGACACGATTCAAGTGTTGGGAGGCAGCGGTTACATCAAGGATTATCCGGCGGAGCGGTATCTTCGGGATGCCCGGATTACGTCGCTCTACGAAGGTACGAGTCAGTTGCAGGTCGTTGCCGCCATCGGAGGAATCAAGAGCGGTGTCTTTGCGAGTTATGTCGAGACCTTCGAGAAAAAGACGTACAGCGATGCCAAATTGGAGGAACTGAAATTGGTTTTAATTGCTGACAGAGCAAAACTTGCGGAGGCGATTGAATTTGCGAAAACACAGAGCGGAGCATATCTCGATTTGATTGCTCGAAAGTTGGTCGATGCGGCGATTGACATTCTTATCGGACATTATCTTTTGGGTCATGCAGAAAAGAATGACCGCAAGAAAAGTGTGGCGGAGGTATTTATCACCAACAACTCGTCGGCGATTGCCATGAACTGTGTTCGGGTCAAGCAGGGGAGTATGCAGGTATTGAGCGAGTACGAAATGCTAGCGGGACCGGTGCCCGTGGCGTGAAAATCGCAAGAGCGGCGGATGCAAATCCACCAATACTGTACATTTTGCTCTTGACCCTCTCTCGAAAATTGCCTAGAATCGCCGTTCAGGTTGTTTTCACGAGAAATGATGTTCGAGTCTGCCGAATCCGCTTCGACCGTTCTCAAAGTCGAAGGACTAGTCAAAATTTACGGCACCCGCCGCGTGGTGGATGGAGTTTCGTTCCACGTCAACAAAGGGGAAATTGTCGGTTTGCTCGGTCCCAACGGGGCGGGAAAAACGACCAGTTTCCGTATGGCATGCGGTCTCATCAATACCAATGGCGGCATTGTTTATCTCGGCGATCAGAACGTGACCGACTGGCCCATGTATCGGCGAAGCCGCGACGGCGGGATGGGATACCTGCCGCAAGACCGAAGCGTCTTTCAGAAGTTATCAGTGCAAAACAATCTTTACGGCGTGATGGAAATGCTCGGAATGAACAAAGCCGAACGCAAACGCCGATGCGAAGAATTGCTGGAAAAATTTAATCTGACTCATCTTCGGCAGAGTTACGGTGGCAGTCTTTCCGGTGGAGAACGCCGACGTTTGGAAATCGCCCGATCATTAGTTTCGGATCCAAAAATCATTCTCCTCGACGAACCCTTTGCCGCAATCGATCCCGTTACAGTGGCAAGCATCCAGGAGATCATCCGAAAACTCGCTTCCGAAGGGATTGCCATCTTGATTACTGACCACTCGGTACAGGACACGCTTGAAATTACCAAACGCAGTTATGTGATTCAATCCGGTACGGTCTTGTGTGAAGGAACCCCGGAGGAAGTCTTGAAAAACGACAAAGCGAAGGAGGTTTATTTCGGCGATAAACAGGACCGGTTCCGAACCGGTGCAACGCCGTACCCCTCGGAGCCGACCGCACCACATCACGGACATAAAAAGCACTCGCGTCATCATTCTTCCCGTGATCGCGATATTCATCCCGACTGGGAGGTTCCGCCCTCAGAAATCATTGTGGACCAGGGACACAAGCATGAACCGGTTGCGGAGCAGACTCGTCCTTTCCATTTGCAATTCCATTCATCGGCACCATCGGAAGTCGCGACCGTGGAGGAATCCTCTTCGGACAGACGGGGCAAGCGGTTGCGTCCGATTTCGTCGAGCATTACGCCGGATGCACCGCCGGATGCCAGAGAACCTGCTCCTCAGGATGATCCGGGTATGTCGAGCATTATCCGCAACTTGGGGAACCTGATCTGGAAAAAATAACGCACGGTAACACCTTTATGGAGTGCGGATAAAGGTATAAAAACGTGCCTCCGTCGTCGTGAAGGTGACGTTCGTTTTATGAATCAACCAATTTTTCCAGCATCCGCAGTGCCATTTCGAGCGCATCGGGACCGTCATCGTGAGAACCCAACGGAAACGACCGTAACTACTCCACCAACAATCGGCACGATTTTGACGACGAACAAAATCGCAACCGCCGCTGCGCCAAATACGAATCCAACCGCCGAATACGTGCCGTCTTGTTCAACGTGTTTCGAATCCGATAAACGTCAATGGATTGCCGCTCGAATTCATCGCAGATCAATTCCTGACACTGATTCGACTCCACGCCGAAAATCGTCGGTTGATATTTTCGGTACAAATCAATGCCGAGAGCGACCATTTCGGAGACCGGCAAACGTTTGAGATCGGCATCGACGTAAAATGTTCCATTCTCGTCCATGGCGACAAAAACGAAAGCCGAATAATCGCCTCGTCTCGCATCGCTTCCCTTGCTCGGATCAAGTGCCAATGCAGAAATGACAATGTTTTCTGGCAACGTGTCGTACCAAATATGTTCCTCAAAATACGTTTCAGGGAATTCACACAAATCAGGATTGATCGGCATGTTTTGCTTTTCTCGATCAAACGAAGCATAACCGCTTTCGACCCGCATCTTCATGAGAGCATACAGCGGTTCCTGCTCCTCCCAAAGTACGACAGCGTCTTCATCCATTGCTTGGCGGTTCGCTTCATAAAACGCATCGGCAACGTGATCTGGATTCGCAACGTCCGTGTAAATCTTTTCCCAATCTTTCCAGAGCGACATGTTTTTCGGGAATTGTTCGATGGCACGAAATGTTTGTGAACACCAACCCGGTGTTTGGAGTAGTTCCAACGCAATCGCTTCCTGATGCAGTGCTGTTGCCAAGTGAATGACGTTCGTTCGATCCGAACCGGCTTTGAGAAGCGTGCCATGAAACCAATTTCGGCTCTTGTCCCGCTGCGTGGCGGAAAGCATGTGCTGATCGTTTTGCAAATCGTCGCAAATGATGAGCGTCGGTCGGTTTTCATTCCGCTTTCGACCACGCAGCCGCTGACCGGTTCCGAAGGCTTCAATGACGGCACCATTTCGTAGCCGGATTCCCCCGCTCCGCCAAGCGGTTCCTTTGCCGCAAGCATCGGGATACTCCTCGGCAAGTAGTGGATTGCCGGTGAGTTCGTTCTTGATGTTTTCCAAGTGCGTGTAGGCTTGCGACATTGTATCGGAAACGAGCCAGATGTACGGCTCTCGACCGGCGAGCAATTCCCGAAGGGGAAAAGCAAGAGCGGCAATGGTCGATTTCGCCGAATTGCGAGGAGCCAAAACGTTGAGTTTCGTGCCGCGTTGTACGTGAAATCGGTCGAGTTCATCGGCGAGCCAGCGGTGCATGGTAGAGGGCGGACGATGGAAGTGTCGCGACAGAAACCGGGCAGCCCAATCGAGTAGCGGTTCGGATGTCAATTTATGCCGCCGTTCGAACTGTGCGACAACTTGCAGGAAAAGTTGATGGAGAGTCATGGGAAGTTTTAGCCGATACTGCGTCGCAGGTATGTTGCCGACCTTTCGTTTAGCGTTGTTGTTTCGTTTGAAAAGTGAAATTGAGTTCGGAAAACTGAAATAGCACAAGGTTTTTTTGAGTGAGTCTTCAGCGTTCTTCGCCCTCACACGGCAGCGTCCCGAAGATGTAACGAATACAATCGAGTGAACGGATAGTGATAGGTTCTCAAGCATCACCACTTGACGGCACTGGGCAGGTCGCCGCTCCCCCCTCGTAGAATTCTGTTAAAGCAGGAGGCGTTGGTTGACGAGGTGCATACCCCTTCCTGCCGTAGCACTTGATGTCGCATCCTCACGCAGCGGCATTCACTGCGTTGCACCATCTCGGCTTCCGAATTTCAATTTTCGAACGGAAATCTAACATGCAGCATGTCAGAAAGCGTTAGGAAAATCGCTGACTTTTGCACGTTACCCCCCACCCGCTTGTCCTTTTTTCGCTCTGTGGTATAATCGTCAAAGTATCGCCACGTTACACGGGAGAGGGAGTTCAACGTGAACGCCTTCACTATCGACCGAACCTTTAACAGGAAGATTTCCACATGGCAAAGCACTCGAAGCGTTATCGAAACGACGCGAAGAAAATAAAGTCAGAAACTCCGCTCTCTGTGGCGGATGCTGTCGAACTGCTGAAAAAGTTCGATTCACTCAAATTCAACCAAAGCGTGGATATTGCGATCCGGCTCGGCATTGACGCAAAACAAGCCGATCAACTCGTTCGCGGTTCCATCGTTCTCCCCCACGGCATCGGAAAAGCCCTCCGAATCTGCGTCATTGCCAAAGGAGATAAAGCCGAAGAAGCGAAAAGCAACGGTGCCGACACCGTCGGTGATGCCGAACTCGTTGCCAAAATCAAAGACGGCTGGACTGATTTCGATGTCTGCATTGCCACTCCCGATATGATGGGACTCGTCGGTCCCCTTGGTAAAGTGCTGGGTCCCCGAGGGTTAATGCCCTCGCCGCGTGCCGGTACGGTAACAATGGATGTGGCAAAAACCATCAAAGAATACAAGGCAGGGAAAGTCGAATTCCGAAACGATAAAGCCGGGATTGTCCAGGCAAACGTCGGCAAAATCAAATTCGAGAAACAGCAACTCGTCGAGAACATCGAAGCGTTCATCCAGTACGTCCAACAGTTAAAGCCGATTGCCGTCAAGGGAACTTATGTCAAGAGCATCACGATTGCCGGCACGATGTCGCCGGGAGTGAAAGTGATTTGCTAGCGTCCCGTTTTCGTTTTACCCGTACAATTTTCTATACACAGAGTCATGAGTAAATTTGTTAAACAACTTGTAACGAACAACACCGCCAAGCGGCTTGAAGGAGTCCAGTACCTCATGCTGGTCGGCTTAACCGGTGTGAATGCAAACAACACGGTCAACCTCCGGGCAACGCTTGCTTCCAAGGGGATCAACCTTTTGGTCATCAAGAATAGCATGGCGAAACGCGCTACCGAAGGAACCGTACTTGCCGCGGCGTTCGAAAATATGGTCGGTGCCTACGCTGTGTGCTGGGGTTCGACCGATATTGTTACGCTTGCGAAAGAATTGGTCAAACTCACGAAGGAGAAAGCCCTGCAAGGCTTTGAAATCCGCGGTGCCCTGCTCGATGGCGAAGCCCTCGGAGCCGCCCAAGCCGTTGAAGTCAGCAAATGGCCCACCCGCGAAGAGCAAATTGCCATCGTGCTGGGACAAATCCTCGGAGTGGGAGCCAAACTTTCCGGTCAGTTTATCGCCTTCGGCGGTAAATTGGCGAGCCAAATCGAAAAAATCGCCGATGGAGGCGAAAAATAAATTACCCTTGCCAAACAGCCTCGAAATTAGAGTCTTGCGATGCCGAAATGTGTGAGTTCGGTAACTCGTTTCGTTGAATGAGGACAAGATTAACCACCATTTTTTATGCGGTTTTTTACCGCAACAACACGAAAGGACAGATTTCCAATGAGCGAGACAAGAGAATTTTCCGGGGCGATTAAAGAACTTGGCGATAAGATTGTTGCCTTGACCTTGAAAGATGCCAAAGAATTGAGCGACTACCTGAAAGACGTTCACGGTATTGAACCGGCGGCGGGCGGTGCAGTCATGATGGCGGCTCCGGCAGGCGGCGAAGGCGGCGGTGCAGCAGCAGCCGAAGAAAAGACTGAGTTCGACGTGGTCTTGGAAGGCTATGACGATGCCAAAAAGGTCTCCGTCATCAAAGTCGTCAAGAACGCCACCGGCGGCGGGTTGGCTGAATCCAAAACGTTGGTCGAGTCGAAGCCGTGCAAGATCAAGACCGGCATCTCGAAAGAGGAGGCGGACAAACTGAAAAAAGAACTTGAAGAGGCGGGCGCACAAGTCAGCATCAAGTAGTTTCGATGTATGAGCGGTTTTCGGTTCGAGGTGATTTCCTCCTTGTGTTCAAAGCCGAGTCGTTAACCGCTTTTTTGTCTGTTACATCCCGTTAGGGATGTATCTTTCGGTAGAAAAAATAAAAAATAAATCATGGCATTCCGTTAGGAATGCCTCTCTCGGTAATACCAAAAGATGCATTCCTAACGGAATGCGATGGTTGTGTCGGAGACGTTTTTCTACCAAGAGATGCATTCCTACGGAATGCGGTTGCAATATATTCATACCATTATTAACATTTAAGGAACTTTACTATGGCAACTCCGGCAGAACGTCGCATCATTTTTAACGAAATCAAACATTTCGGAACGCAAGCCTCCGTTTATGATATTCCTGACCTGACGGTCTTGCAAACCCAAAGTTATCAGAAATTTTTGCAAGAAGATGTTCCCCCCAAAAAGCGTGCTGACGTGGGACTGGAATCCGTCCTTCGGGAATCCTTTCCCATCGAAAATTTCGATAAAACCGCCCGATTGGAGTATCTCTACTACGAATTGGAGAAGCCGCGGTACACTCCCGATGAGTGCCGGCAACTCCGTTTGACCTACGGCAAACCGTTCAAGGTGCGTCTGCGGTTGGTTCGGGAAAGCGGCACTTACGAAGAAGACGTTTACCTCGGCGACATTCCGATTATGCTCGGCGGCGGTGAATTCATCATCAACGGAGCGGAACGTGTGGTCGTCAGTCAGTTGCACCGCAGTCCCGGTATCGACTTCGTGCAGGAATTGGACGGCGACCGAAAAGTTTACAATTGCCGGATCATTCCCGAACGAGGAAGTTGGCTCGAAATCAACTTTACCCGCAAAGAAACGCTCTCGATCAAAATCGACCAGAGCAGTAAACTGCCGATTATGATGCTCCTTCGGGCAATGTCGCCTGATTACAGCACGAATGCTCAACTGATGCGGGCGTTTTTCAAGACGGGTGCCATTAAAATTGCCGATGCAAAATCGACCGTTCCGAAGTTGGAGGGAAAGGTTTCCGTGTCCGATGTGGCGTATCCCAAAACGCACGAAAAAGCGGGAGAAATCATCGTAGAATCGTGTGAAACAATTGTCAAAGCGAAAGCGGCGGAACTCTGTGCTTCCGGTCTGAAAAAGATCGAAGTGCTCGACGATCAGAAGAGCCGGCTGTTGCTCAACTGTTTCAACGAAGACAAAACCCGGTCGCACGAAGAGGCACTGGCAAAAATTTACATGCGGCTTCGTCCCGGTAATCCGCCGCAACTTGACAAGGCGCGGGACTTGTTCAACGACAAGTTCTTCGATGTGAACCGCTATCGGCTCGGTCAGGTGGGGCGGTTTCGTATCAATCGGAAATTAGGACTTAATATTCCCGAAGAAATCATGACGCTCCGTGCCGACGATATTGTCGAAGCGGTGAAGTACGTCAACCGGCTCTGGATCGGCGACCGAACTGCAGAAATTGATGATATTGACCATCTCGGCAACCGTCGTTTGCGGACGATTGACGAACTTGCCAGCGATGAACTCCGCAAAGGATTCATTAAACTTCGTCGAACTGTCCAAGAGCGTTTGCAACAGCGAGTCAACGATGCCGACGTGACACCGCGACAGGTGATCAACCAAAAGAGTGTTTCTGCTGCCATCGAATACTTTTTCAGCCGCGGCGAATTGTCGCAGGTCGTTGACCAAACGAATCCGCTGTCGATGTTGACTCACGAGCGTCGGTTGTCGGCGTTGGGTCCCGGCGGATTGAACCGGAAGCGGGCGGGCTTCGATGTCCGAGACGTTCACTCGTCGCACTACGGTCGAATCTGCCCGATTGAAACGCCGGAAGGAACGAACATCGGATTGATTTCGAGTTTGAGCATTTATGCCGCCGTCGATAAATACGGCTTCCTTATTTCGCCGTATCGACGCGTGAAAAATGGAAAACTGACCGAAGATATTGATTGGCTCCGAGCGTATGAAGAGCATGACAAACGTGTTGCTCCTGCCGATACCCATATCGTCAAGGGCAAAATCGTTGCCGATGAGATTTCCGGTACGGTCATTGTCCGTTGTGCCGGGGATTACGATCCGGTTGCGCCGGAAGATGTCGAGTACATCGACGTGTCGCCGAGTCAAATGATCGGCGTGTCGGCAGGATTGATTCCATTTCTCGAACATGACGATGCGAACAGAGCATTGATGGGTTCAAACATGCAGCGGCAAGCGGTGCCGCTCTTGGAGTCGGAACCGGCTCTCGTCGGTACTGGTCTCGAAGGTCGGGCGGCGTTCAATTCCAGTTTGATGATTCACGCAAAACGGGCAGGAACCGTCAGTTACGTCGATTCACAGCGAATCAAAATTGCCTCAACCGACGGCTTTGAAGACGAATACGTCATGCGGAAATTCGTCGGAATGAATGAGCGGACATGCCAAAACCAGATGGCGGTTGTCAAGCCGGACGAAAAAGTCGAGGCGGGACAAATCATTGCCGATGGGGCAAGCATGTACAGAGGGGAACTCTGTCTCGGTCGTAATGTGCTCGCCGCCTTTATGACTTGGGACGGCTTCAACTTTGAGGACGCAATCATCATCAGCGAAGAACTCGTGAAGAAGGATACGTACACTTCGATTCACATCGAGGAATTCGACATCGAAGTCCGGGACACGAAACTGGGACGCGAAGAATTCACGAACGACATTCCGAATGTCGGCGAAAGAGCATTGCGGAATCTCGACGAGTCTGGAATTGTCCGCATCGGTACTTACGTCCGGCCGGGAGATATTTTGGTCGGAAAAGTAACACCGCGTGCCAAGGCGGAACTCACGCCTGAAGAAAAATTGCTCCACGCCATTTTCGGCAGGCACGGCGAAGATGTAAAGAACGAGTCCCTCGAAGTGCCGAGCGGTGTCGAAGGAATCGTGATCGGAACCAATAAATTTTCCTGCCGAATGAGTCTCTCCGAAGAAGAGCGGAAGGCATTCGACAGCGACATACGGCGGGCGGAAAGGGAAGAGGACGAGCGGATCAATGCCCTGTTCAATCCGATGATCGCAGAACTGGAAAAAGCGGTCGGTAAGGCATTCGACAAGAGTACGTTGGAACAACCGAAACTGTTCCGGTTGGAACAGCTGAATCTGGAAGACAACGCAAAGGCGAAAAAAGTTGTGGAAAAACATTGGCCTGCGATTGAGGCGGCGACCGATGCGAAAGACCGGAGAATCAACACAATGAAGCGGGGAGATGAACTTCGCCGAGGCGTGTTACAGATGGTCAAGGTTTATATTGCAGCCAAGCGGGTGATTTCGGTCGGCGATAAGATGGCAGGACGACACGGAAACAAAGGGGTGATCTCCAAGATTTTGCCCCGTGAAGATATGCCGTATCTTGCCGATGGAACGCCAGTCGAAATTTTGCTGAATCCGCTGGGCGTGCCTAGCCGTATGAATGTCGGACAGATTCTCGAAACACACCTAGGCTGGGCGGCGGCAAGATTGGGGTATCAGGCGATTACGCCTGTCTTTGATGGAGCGACCGAAGAGGACATCAATAAGGAATTGGTAAAGGCGGGTTTGCCGGAACACGGTAAGGTGAAACTGTACGACGGACGTACCGGCGAGCCGTTCGATCAGGAAACGACAGTCGGATTCATTTACATGTTGAAGTTGCACCATCTTGTTGACGACAAGGTGCATGCCCGGAGTACGGGACCGTATTCGCTCATTACGCAGCAGCCGCTTGGTGGTAAAGCCCGATTCGGCGGACAGCGGTTCGGTGAAATGGAAGTTTGGGCGTTGGAGGCTTACGGAGCGGCATACACATTGCAAGAATTGCTGACGGTCAAGAGCGACGATGTGGAAGGTCGAACGAAGATTTACGAGTCGATGGTCAAAGGCAAGAACACGTTAGAGGCGGGTACTCCGGCGAGTTTCGATGTGTTGACGAACGAGATTCGCGGTCTCGGCTTAAACATGCAACTGGAAAAGATCGGCGAAACCGGCTTGGATCGTGTCGAGAAGGATCTATAAAAGGCGGGGACGATGTCCCCATAATTTTTAGACAAGATTGTATTTAGCCGGTACACCGGCTATTTTTTATCTTTTTGAAACACCAGATCAATCATTTCCCAGCCGCGTTCGTAGTAATCACCGGTATCCTTCGCTGATTCTTCGTCGTAATTTTTCCCCAATGCCGGAATACCGGACCCCACTAAAAGCCATGGAACCGGCTCCGATGTATGCGTTTTCAACACACACGGCGTAGGATGATCCGGCGAAATGAATAACCGCCACTCGCCGTATGACCGCAACGCTTCAACAATCGGCGGAACAACTTTTGCGTCAATTTCTTCCAGCGACCGGATTTTTTTTTCGGCACTGCCTTCGTGTCCCGCCTCATCAGGAGCCTCTACATGAACGCAAACGATGTCATATCTTTTTAACGCTTCGGCGGCGTAACGCCCCTTGGCGGTAAAGTCGGTGTCCAGATAACCAGTGATTCCCGGCACGTCGATGATGTCCCAGCCGATCAGTGTGGCAATTCCTCGGAGCAAATCGACTGCCGTAATCATTGCCCCTTTCATCCGAAACGGGGGTAACTTCGGTTTTTGACCGAGTCCCCAGAGCCAAACTTGGGTGGCAGGCAGTTTACCTTCCCGAATACGGAGACGATTGACCGGATGATCCGTCAGTATTTTTCGGCTTTCATCCATCCAAAACATAAGCAAATCGCTCCCCTTTCCGGTCGGGAGAGCATTGGCAATCGTTTGGTCAATGTAATCGTGCGGTGGAAAAGTTTTCGTGCTTTGATCGAACGGCGGCGACTTACAGTTCCGAAGGCTTGCCAAATTCCGATACCCTACACCGGGATAAAATTGCATCGGTATCGGCGACTGTGGTGCAAGTCGTTCATTCAGCGTTTGCATGATTTCCGCCGCTTCCGGCGATGAAATATGTCCCGCCGAAAAGGATTGCACCGTTGCTTGATCAATAGTAACGAGATTGCACCGAATTGCCCAATCATTTTCAGTCAGTTCGATTCCTTGTGCGACGGCTTCCATCGGCGCACGCCCCGTGTAGTAGAGTGACGGATTGTAGCCGAGCAGACCGAGCGTGGCAACATCTGAACCGGGAGTGAAGCCTTGCGGCACGTTGCAACTTTGTCCAACGATTCCCGACTGCGCCAATGCCTGTATGTTCGGCAAGCGTGCCACTTGGAGAGGTGTCCGATTGCCGAGCGATTCGACTGCCCAGTCGGCACATCCGTCAGGAATGAGGATTACGTGTTTCATAAAACGGGTTCCGAGCGTCCGCTCATTGTACTCGATTCTACAGAATAGGCAAATCGGCAAATCGCTCTGACGTTCACCCGATCTTGACAATACCCCTTTCCGGGTGTACGATGCTCCTGTGAATTTTTGGTTTCGTCTTCCTTTACGCGCACGATTAGGGATCATTTCTTTTGTCTTGTTGACGGGTGTAATC
>Ga0082212_10010775_pt1 | contig 11662 bp, 10 predicted proteins | sample TergutNt197P3_FD_71548 | JGI IMG/M metagenome (GOLD analysis project Ga0082212, IMG submission 71548) | Neocapritermes taracua P3 segment gut microbial communities from Petit-Saut dam, French Guiana - Nt197 P3 | ecosystem: Host-associated > Arthropoda: Insects > Digestive system > Gut ... | reverse complement strand
AGTAAAATTAATAAAATTAAGATTAATAAAATAAAAATAAAATAAGGATAAAAAAATAAATCCTTAAAAATTTTGATATTATTTTTTTCTAACAAAAAGAACTAAACTAGATAATAGAACCAATAAAACCATTACAATCGGAATACTTGTTTTTTTCATAGCTACTTTACCAGAAGCATTAGATGAACTGTGAGGACTTACTGTTACATTAGATGGATAATATTCATCATCCCCTGCAAAAACACCCACGACTGTATAGCTATTTGCATTTGGATAGTTAATAATTACTTGTCCATTGGAGTTAGTAGTCTCTGTAAATGTCTTACCATTTATAGTAATAGTTATTTCCCTATCTTCTAATGGATTTCCATTTATATCAGTAAGGGTAGCTGTAATACCATTTTTATCAGTTTTTAATGTAAGCACGGATTTTACTCTTGAACCACTTGTTGGAGAAACTGTAGTTTGATTTGTAGCATTACTTGAATAATAAGTGCCATTTTCATTGTATGCTGCTGTAAAAACAGCTGTACCTGCATTATTAAAGGTATACTGCATTGTTGCAATTCCATTGGAATTTGTTACTCCAGAACCAATATTCACAGAATTGGTATTAGTTAATGTATTTCTTGTTAAAGAACTAGCTGACTTTACCCCCGCTCCTGAGGCAAGGAAGCTATTATCAATATAGAAATAAACTATTGCACCAGAAATAGGATTGCCATTTTCGTCTGTTAAAGTACTTGTTAGAGTAATAGTTTGACCAACTGTAGCATTATTTGGAGAACTAATAGAAATAAGGGTAGCTATTTTATTTACAACAAAATTGTTTCCATTAGAAAGACTAGCAAAAGCTTCACTACCTTCCCAACTAATTTGGGCACTAAGATTTCCACCAGAGTTAGGTGTGTAGCTTTGACTCCAATCACCATTACTATCGGTAGTCACAGTAAAAGTTTGATTGCCAATACTTAGAGTTAAATTAGCTCCACTTATTGGATTACCAGAAGAATCTTTTAAAGTACCAGTAATTGTTGTTGTTTGACCAACAGTGATTGGACTTGGAACACTTATAGTAAGAACAGAAGATAATCTATTGACAATAAGTGTAGAACTATTAGTAAAAGCATCCCAATCAGCATTACCTGGCCAATAAGCTGTAACATTGAAAGTTCCAGCTACAGTAGAGGTATATTCTAAACTCCATGCTCCAGTTGTAGAATCAACAGTAACATTAAATGTCTGATTATTGGTTGAATTCCCAATAGTAACATTTATTGAACCAACATTAGTTATTGGAATGCCATGAGAATCTGCAACAACACCAGTAATGTTTATTGTTTGATTAATAGTAACATTAGAGGGAATATTAATTGTAGAATTAGCAATTACATTAACTTCTAATGTGCCTTGAAGTATGGTTATAGGATTTTGACTACCTCCATAAGTACCATTTACTGTGAAAGTCATGTCCCCTGGAGCACTAGTAACAATGTAAGTTACAGAAGCTACACCTTCAATTGGTTGAGCAGTACCTACAAGTGTACCATTAACATAGAAGTTCAAGTTAGCACTATCATCTGTAACAGGATTACCCATATCATCAGTTAGATTAGCAGTTAAAGTAATGTTCTCTCCATGAATAACATTAACTGTTTGATTGTTAAGGTATGTTAAGTTAAGATTAGCTATAACAGCACCATCCTCACCAATATTTAGAATCACGTTTCCTTCAGAACCAGCAGTGTTTCCTGACATATTATTTCCAGTAAGTGACATATTTCCATTATTGAAAATTCCACCACCACCATAAGATGCTGAGTTGTCTGTGAAATTAGAAGTAGATATATTCATAAATGCTCCGTTTTCGTTATAAACTCCACCACCTACACCAGCTACAGTATTATTGTTAAAAGTAGAATTAACTATGGTTGTATCGCCACCTACATTATTGTAGATTCCACCACCAGCACCTGCACTATTATTATTGAAATTAGATCCTTCTACAGTTAAATTGGATTGAGTATAAATAGTTCCGCCAAAATTAGAATTAGGATCTACATAGTTGTTAGTGAAATTAGAATTATTTATAACAGTATTGCCCAATGGGTTTACAATAGATATAGCACCACCAGACCCATTAACACTTTGAGTTACATTGTTTCCAATGAAGTTAGAATTATCTATAGTACTGGCAGCACCACCACTAGGATTTTCACTACTACCAATATAGATAGCTCCACCACCATAATCATTTCCAACAGTAGGACCTACCACATTATTGGTAAAATTAGAACCATTAACATCTAAAATACCATTAATTGAGGTTATGGCACCACCATTTACAGTTGCATTATTACCAGTAAAAGTAGAGTTACTTACATTCATATTACCTGTATTATAGATAGCCCCACCATAACCACCCATTATAGGGCCAGATGAGTTATAATACATAGCAGTATTATTAGAAAAGTTACAATTTGAAACAGAGATATTTCCTTCAGTATAGATAGCACCACCATCATTTGCATAGTTGTTTATAAATGTACAGTTAATAAAATTCAGTGTACTTGTAGTCCATTGATTTTCAATTGCACCACCACCATTTTCACCATTATTACCATTGATGAAAGTTATGTTTATGAATGTTACATTTGTATCATTAGCTATTTGAAATATTTGAGTGAGATTTCCTCCGTCAATAACCACACTACCCGGTGTTCCATTTCCTTCTATTGTGAGGGTGTGGTTTATATTGAGATTTGTGTTGTTCCCAGAACCACTATAAGTACCAGGATTAATTGTAATTGTATCTCCTGCAACGGTATTTTCAATAGCTGCACTAATATTATTTTGAATATTTCCAGTAGCTATAGCACTTTGATCAACAGTTTGATTAGCTGCACTTGCAGCTGCTAAACTACATAATAATAAAACTCCGAATATTGATAAAATTAGTGCTTTATACTTAAAATTTTTATTTTCTCTCATTGCTGTATTTTTCAAGTTTTTTTCACCTCCATCTATTTGATTATATTGAATAGATATAAGCTAATAAATTACTCATATCATAGCTTGATTAATAAAGATAATAACTATAAATTTTCTTTCTCTCTTAAAAAAACATATAGTAACATTATTAAAAAACTTCATTGAATCCAAAGCTCTAATCTTTTATTAATCAAGAAAAAGTTATTTTTTGAAAAACCCTATTGATAACTTTTTTTTCATTAATAAAATGAAATCTTTTTTAAAAAACTTTATAATTATTCTAATAATTTTGAGAGTAAATATTTATCTATTTATATTAATTGTATAACTACTATATAGATTTTATGAAATAAATTTTTTTTAAAAAAAGTATAAAATTTTGAAATAATAAAAAAATATTATTTTTATATAAAGAATAAATATTCATTAATTATATTTTTATATAATATATATCATTTTTATTTACTATTTTTATATATTTTTATAAATATTATAATAAAATATAGAAAAGAAGATATATAATAATAAGATAAAGAAAATAAGAAAATATAATAATAATATAAAGAAAATAAGAAAATATAATAATAATATATAGAAAAAAAAGTAAATATAAAAAGTAAATATAAAAAAGAATAAAAATTAATAAAAAAATATAGAAAAAAGAATAAAAATTTATTCTTAAAAAATAAAAGAATAATATTTGATAAAAAAATAGCTATAACAGCTCTTTTCTTAAATCAATAGTATCTTTTAAATCAGGACCAGTTGAAATTATTGTAACTGGAACCCCAGTTTCTTGTTCAATTTCGTCGATAAAAGCTTTTGTTTCACCAGAAAGTGCAGAATAATCCTGGGTTCTTGAACAGCCTGTAAAGAGTTTATCTACACAGGTGAGAGCTATTTGAGTTGCACCATTTATCATACAAGCTTCTTTAGCTAAATCCATATCCCAGTCACCTACTCTTCTTCTTCTTCCAGTAACTGTCCCATATTCTTCAAGACCTCTTTCTTCTGCTTTTTCTTGAGCTATTTCAGATGGGAAAGGTCCTTCTCCTACACGTGTGATATATGATTTAAACACAATAATTACATCATCGATTTTAGTTGGTCCAACACCAACATCAGCTGCAAATGTACTGGCTGTTGTATCTTTACTTGTAACAAATGGATAGGTTCCATAATAGAGAGAAAGTCCAAAACCTTGAGAACCTTCTATAAAAACATCCCTACCTTCATCGATAGCTTCATTTACTTCTAATGGAACATCCGCAATATAATCTTCAAGTTCAGGAATGTCTTTTGCCATTTGAGCTGTTCTTAAAACACGGTCAGCATTCCCAGGTCCACATCCTGTTCCAGTACTACCAATTTTCTTATAAAGGTGGTCTGAAGCTTTATCACGCTCTTTATGTTCTGGATGTATTATAGAACATCTCTTATCTACAAAAGACCTACCTTTTACATTATACTTGTTAAGATAATCTAATTCATGGAAGAAAACTTCTGGATCAACTAAGACTCCTGCACCAATAAGAAGCTTTGCATCTTTATTTACAAAACCAGATGGAGTAAGTCTAAGTCCATATTTTTCACCATTAAATTCTACAGAGTGACCAGCATTTGGTCCTACACCTGCACGAGCTATTATATCAGGGCGATCATTATCACAAAGATAAGTTATACATTTTCCTTTACCTTCATCTCCCCAAGCTCCACCAACTAAAATATTACAAGTCATACAAAATCTCCTAAACCTTTAAATCATTATTAAGCAATAATTATCAAATGTATTGAAAATTTTTTCAAGGAAAAAGTCCTTTTGATATTTTCAAGATTGATATTAAATCAACCAATTATAATTTATGAATTGTTATATATTAAGTTAATGTTTATTTGAGTATTATGTAAAAAATATTGTTAAAATTTAAAAATAATAGGAATAATAAAAAATCATTATAATAATTTTTTCTATAGTTATACATTAAAATTTACATGAATTTATTTTAAGTTTAATAAATTTTTTATAATTTATATAATTATTTTTAAATTTACATGAATTTATTTTAATTTTAATAAATTTTTTATAATTTATATAATTATTTTTAAATTTACATGAATTTATTTTAAGTTTAATAAATTTTTTATAATTTATTATAGGTTTAAAATTTATATAATTATTAATAATTTTATAATTATTGTAAATTAGTATATAATATACTGAAAATTTGTTCTATATTAGTAAAATATATATACTAAAATATATAGTAATATATACTATAAATAAAAATTTTTTATAGGTAGAAAATATTATATACTAGAAGATATATATTAATATATGTTATATTTCTAGAACAATAATTATACATTAGTTTTGGAAAAATGTAAAAAATAAATATTTAATATATAAATTGTAAAATTTTTATAAAATATATGCAGTATATTTTAGTATATCCCACTTATTTTTTATCTAAAGTTTAAAATTTTTATTAAATAATAACAAACTATATATATTATGCAAAACATAATAAATACTGTTCATATGATTTAATAATATTTTTTATTATAAAAAAATCTATTATTTCAGGAACAGTATTAATTGAGCTAAAAATTATGTTTAGTCATTATGGAGGGAGTTAACATAAAGACAAAACCAGTTATTTTTGTATTAATATTTGTAATAGCTATTGTTGCTTCAGTATCTTCTATTTCTGCTGCTAGCATAGAATTATTAGATGATGAACATCCTGAAAGAGGAGCAATACTCACAGATATTGAAAAATCAGAAGCAGTTAATCAATTAACTGTAAAAAATGGTGATTTACTTTCATCACAATCTAAAGGCACATATATTAAAACAGGACTTAGACAAAAGTTATCCTTAAAAGCTTTGGCAAAGAATTACGAAGGTAAGGATATAAAAGTTACAAGTGTTCTTTGGACTTTTAGTGATGGTACTAAATCTAATAAGTTAACTACAAGTAAAACTTTCGCTAAAACCGGTTGGTATTCTGTTAAAATGAAAATTAATGCAACAGGGTCTGGATCATACTGGGGAGATAAATATGACAATTTAACTTGGGAAGGTTCTACAAAGACTTTTAAAATTTATGTAGTTAAACAACCAGATCTTAAAGTTACAAAATTAATGAGGTCTGTTGACTCAAAAAATAATGTTGCAGCTATTAGACTTATTATCAAAAATTTTGGAACGGTTGATTCAAAAGCAACACAAGTTAAAGTTTGGTATGAAAGCAAAAGTCTTAAAAAATACACAAAAACTGTTTCTGTTAAACCTATAAAAGGAGTATTTTATAAAAAAGTACTTTCCAATGGGAAATATGTCACTAAAGCTGTTGTAAAATCTACACAAGTAGATATTCAATTTAAAATACCAGCTAAATATCAAAATCAAATTAAATATGTACATATAGATCCAAATAATAAATTATCAGAATCTATCAAATCAAATAATAAAATAAGATTCTAGATATTATAAATTTTATAAATTTCATTAATTATTATAAATTAAAAATATCATTAAATTATAGATTAAAAATATCATTAAATTATAGATTAAAAATATCATTAAATTATAAATTATCATTAAATAATATGAAAAATTTATTTATACAATAAAATAAGAAAAAATTCAAGTTTATTCAAGATTTAAAGGAGGTATTAGTATAAAGTTAAAAATATCAATTATTGGAATAATATTTATTGTAGCTTTGATAGCTTCAATATCTGCCGTATCTGCAGCTACTGAATCATTAGTATTTATGAAAATTTCCGAAGGAGATACAATTGCTAAAAATAAGGGGCATGATGCTATACAAGTAAATGCTAATAAAAAAGTAGGTTATTACAGCTTTTCTGAAAATGGTCTTTTAGGAGAGAATGTCACAGTTAAAGATGCAGTTTGGGATTTCGGCGATAAGAGTAAAAAAGTTAAAAAGGTCAATGCCACTCATACATATAAAAAATCTGGATGGTATACTCTTAAAATTACAGCTAATCTAACTGGCAATGTTTCAGGTATGGGTAGTATTGGATATCAAGATTATCAAAAGACTTATAGAATACATGTGGTTAAAAAAGCAGATCTTAAAATCACAAAAATCGTTTCAGTTTCTAATAGAGGTTCTACAATTTTATTAACTGTCAATTTAAAAAATCAAGGAGCTAAAAATGCAAAAGCTAACCTTCTTGGATTAGGTTATGGTAATAAAAAATTAAAACTCTTAAATACCGTTAAAATTCCAGCTTTAAAGGCAGGAAAATCTGCGAAAGTAACTATATCTATAAATAAGATACTCGATATCAAAAAAACTTTAAAATCTTCAAATTTAGTTTTGCAGAAAAAATATAATAAATATGGAATATACTTAATGGCTGATGCTAAAAATCAAATATCCGAATCTGTAAAATCAAACAATATTATACCACTAAAATAGATAGATAAACTTATGAATAAGTTTTAATAAATTTAAGATTAAGTTTTAATAAATTTAAGATTAGGTTTTAACAAATTTAAGGTTAAGTTTTAACAAATTAAGAATGACTTTAATTTTTAGAAGATTATTAAAATTCTTAAAAAAGCTGAGGTGATAAAATAAAAACAAAAGTAACACTTTTAGGAATAATATTTATAATAGCTATAATAGCTTCAATATCATCTGTTTCAGCAGGTATTTCTACACATGGAAATACAGCTACTGCTACTGATGATGGAAGCATAGTTTCTATCACTACAAACGATGCTGTCATACTCGATAAAGAAGGAGATAATGTCTTTAAGGTTAATAAAAAAACATCCTTAACAGCTACAACAAATAAAATAGTAGCTAAAAATTCTAAAGCTATAAGTGCTGAATGGGATTTTGGAGACAATACTGCAAAACAAAAAGGACTTTCTGTTTCCCATACATTTAAAAAACCAGGTGTTTATTATATAAAATTAACTATCAATGCTACTGGTAATGACGAGAGTCGTGAACTTGCAGGTATGGGCATTAATATTACTGAATGGATTAATTGTACAAAAGTTTACAAAGTATATGTTGAAGAAAAAGCAGACCTAGCTATTAAGAGTTTAACTAGATATAATGATAAAAAAGGAAATGTAGTTGGTTTAAAAGTAGTTGTAACAAATAAAGGGGCATTGACTGCAAATGTAAACCATTTGAGAATTTATTATGCTAAAAGTAAAAATTCAGCTACTAACAAGAAATTAGTAAAATTAGCTAAAACTGCAAAAGTAAAATCATTAAAATCAGGAAAATCTGTAATAGTTTATGTAAAATTCTCAATTCCTAAAAAATACAGAAACTTAGTTAAGTATGTACAACTTGATTATAAAAACAAAGTAGTTGAATTCAATAAACAAGACAATTTGATTAGTTTCAAATAGTGAATTTAGCTATTATTTCTTTTTTTATTTTATTTTTCATTTATTTTTATATATTTTTTTTATATATTTTTTTTAAATATCTTTTTTAAATACCTTTTTTAAATATTTTTATTATATTTTTTTTATAATATTTTTTATAATTTTTATAATTTTTATAATATTTTTTATATAAATTTTTATAATTTTTATAATATTTTTTATAATTATTTTTATAATTTTTATAATATTTTTTATAATTTAAATACAATTATATATAAAATGGAAAAACTTCACAAGCAGGATCATATTCATACTTATCAGTTTCTTTACTTTTCCAATAATCTAACCAATAAACGCACCATTGATTTGAAAGTCTTTTAATATCTTCATCATTTAAGGATTCAAATTCATTAAAAAAGTGTAATTGATTAGCTCCGCAGACAATAGCTATTTTATCAAATCTAATAGTTAATAAAAAATCACATTCTCCTTCTAAAATATCTTCAAATGGTTTTCCTATTAATGATTTTTCGTAAATATAGCTATTAGCTGTTTTTTTAGAGAATTCAAAATCTTGAAACTTTAATCCATCACTTAAGAGATTAAAGGAAAAATCATCATAAATATAACCTTCAGCACTTAAAAAGTTAATATCTTCAATTTCATTGTAAAATAAGCTAAAAAAACCATTATCAGCTAAACGAATAGCTAACTCACTTGAATGTTTTTTATTTCTGGAGGATGGTTTATACAATTGAACATCTTCAAATTCAATTTGAAATGAATCATTAGCTAATTCAAACCAAACCCATTTTCCTGCTGAGGATATAGCTTCTTCCATTAGTTGCAAAGTTCTTTGTTTCATAAATAAATCATTTTACCTTTCTTGATTTTTTAAATAAGAATTAAATGCTCCTTCCATTTCATATTCTTCATTATCAAAACGTTTTTCCCATTTGAGGGGTTTAATTTTAATTGCTGTATCAATGTCTCCATTCCATTGAATTGAAAATTTATGGTCTTTTAAAATCCTCACAATTTTATTTCCAATAGCTAATCGATTTTCTTTTTCACCTTCAAAGTCTCCAAAAGCAATATTTAAAAATTCACATTTAATAGCTTCTTCAATATCTTGGAAAGTATAAAAACAAAAACCTTTAGCTATAATCTTTTTACTTTCAAGGTGATGGAAAACTTCAAAGGCATCTTGAATACCTTCACTAAGATCATATCCTCCATTGTGAATAGATATTATTCCATTACTTGTGATATCCTCAAAAGCTAATTTTAGTCTATCAAAGCTAGTTTCAGTTTCCCATTTTTCTTCATTAGCTAATTTTTCATCACTTTTTTCTGAAACGATTTTGGAAATAAAAGTATGAGATATGTCTTCATCAATAAATTGTTCTTCAATTATTTCTTCAATTTCTTCAGTATTATAAAACCCAGAATTAACTAAAAGAGCTATTTCTTCTGTAATTTCACATATTAACTCTTTATTCATAAAATCACTAAAAATTATATAATATAAAATAATAAAAATTTTAACAACTTTTATAAAAATATAAAAATTTTAACAACTTTTATAAAAATAATAAAAATTTTACAACTTTTATAAAATTATAAAAAAATTTTAACAATTTTTATAAAATTATAAAAAAATTTTAACAATTTTTATAAAATTATAAAAAAATTTCAACAATTTTTATAAAAATAATAAAAATTTTAACAATTTTTACAAAATTGAATAATAAAAATTTTATACAATTAAAAAATTATAAAAAGAAAAAATATAGCTATTCTAAGCTATTGAATTAATATTTATTCTAACATAGTTTGAATATGGCTAAATTTTCCCCTCTCTGTAAACCCAACAATAACTCTTGATTCATTTATTTTAGCTACAGAAAATTCATCTTTTTCTTTGTAATGATATCCTCGAAGTTTAGTATATCCTTCAAAAGCAGGTCTAGCTTTAACATCGAATTCTTTTTGAAATCTATTATAAACATTGATAAATCTTTCAATAGTATCATCATGAGGGATTGCACCAGGTTTAATAGTTACAAAGATTAAAATATCATCATAATCAACTGCATAATATGCAGAATCATCCATAATCCCAGAAACAGTCATAGCTATTATATGGCAGTGAGTTAAATCAGCATCAAAAATATTTGTAGTGAAATGACTTATATCGTATTTTTCACCTATTTTTTTAACTTCTTCTGCTTCTCTGATTAATTTTTCTGGAAATCCTACTTCTTCGTTGTCCCAAGCCCAATGCCATTTATTATTTTCTACTGACAATGTTCCTAATATATTAATATCGAAATTTAACTCGTCACTAAAAGAAAGAGTCCCTTTTTCTATATCTAACTTTCCTTCATTCTCACCAATAAGTTCAGCTAAACTTTCTTGTTTATCTAAAGCCATAGCTCCATATTTAGTAAAAATTGTTTGAAATGAATCTGATTCTTCAATTGTAATTCCTTTTTCTTTCATAACATAATATTAATTCTAATTAATATATATAAATTATCTTTTTAATTTTTATATTAGAATTTATGTTATTTTTTTAATTATAAAATTAGAAATTAGTATTATATTTTTTTAATTATAAAATTAGAAACTTATATTAAATTTTTTATTTTTATAAAAGATAGCATTGGATTTTAGGATGATTCAACAAAATAAATCATAGCTTTAGCTAAAAATTCAGCTAATCCTTCTTGATAATTGTTAAAAAAAGTTATAAAATCTTCATGTTCGGAATATAAATTAGCTAATTCTTTATAAGATTCTTTAGTTGTAGGATTAAGAGTTCCAACTAGTTTATAATGTTTAGCTATTAATTTTTGAATCCTTTTAGAATCATAGCTATTTTCATTCATCGAATTACCAATTTCTTGAATTAAATTATTTAAATTAGATTGATAGTTATCCCATTCATCAGGACTCATTTTTTTAATCTTTTTATTAGCTTTTTTAAATGACCTTCGACCATATCTATTGATAGTGTCTTTTTCATATTTTTTCTGGTTTTTTTCACTCATTTTACCAAAAACATCTTTGTCTGAAACTATTTAATCATCCCCAATTATTAATAAGTTTTTTTTAGTGTTAACTTCTTTTTAATAATGTTTTTTCAATAAAAACTGTTTTTCAAATATTTTTTTCTTTTTTTAAATATTATTTTTATAAATATTTAAATTATATTAAGTTAAGTAAAATTAATCGTATATATTATATATAAATTTTATAAATTAATTCTATAAATTA
>Ga0082212_10010774_pt1 | contig 11662 bp, 13 predicted proteins | sample TergutNt197P3_FD_71548 | JGI IMG/M metagenome (GOLD analysis project Ga0082212, IMG submission 71548) | Neocapritermes taracua P3 segment gut microbial communities from Petit-Saut dam, French Guiana - Nt197 P3 | ecosystem: Host-associated > Arthropoda: Insects > Digestive system > Gut ... | reverse complement strand
TATTCAGGAAAATAACAGAAGGCCCGCAAAATGTTTCTTCGGCAAGTGAAACAACAAATGAAGCGCCCGGCTGCCATGTGCTGATCGTTACTGAAGAAACAGCCGTCTGGCTCGGCGATTATCTAATTGACTGGCAGCTTTCAGGCCGTTATCCGCTAATTGTGGAAATACCCGGTATCACAGGAAGGCTTGAGGGCAGGAAATCCCTTGTAGATTCAATTCGTGAAGCGATAGGGATTCATGTCTAAAGACGCGAATATTTATCCGTTTTCTCTTGAGTATAACAAATATAAAGACGGGAAACCGTTCTTTGCTTCATTTCCGTTTATTGCAGATAACAGTCCAATAGCAGAAATCACCTGCGGCATTTCATCAATTTTTGCCGGGGATATGAAAAACGAAAGTAATAATACAAACCGCCTTGCTTTGTTTACTGATCTTGGACTAAATCCCGCAAAAGTATATGGATTAAAACAGATTCATTCGCGTTCTGTGCTGACGGTAAGCGGTAATAATCCTCCGTTAGCTGAAGCGGACGGAATGGTAACGCAGGATTGCGGTATTGTCCTTTCTGTTACAATAGCGGATTGTCTTCCTGTTTTTTTACTGGACGTTAAATCAAAAGCGTTTGGAGTTGTTCATTCCGGCTGGAAAGGGACAGGAATTGCGATTGACGCTGTTAACCTCATGAAAAAAAACTGGGGAACTGATCCTTGCGATATTGCGGCGATTCTTGGTCCTTGTATTGGCGCTTGTTGTTATAAGGTAGACGCAGAGCGGGCTTTATTTTTCAAAAATGAATTTGGAAGCGAAAGCGTACGGGAAGAGAATGAAACCTTTTATCTTGATCTGAAAACCGCCAATGTCAAATTATTAATTGAAGCCGGTATTAAAAATATTTCTGTATGTGAAAATTGTACTTTTACAGACGATCGCCTTGGTTCATTCCGGCGCGAAGGAAATAATTTTACCCGAATGGCGGCTCTTGCCGGAATAATTCCCCAATCTTCTCCTTAAACTCCTTCGGCAGCGGCGCTTCAATTGAAACTTCAAGAAACTCAAGTTTCCAGGCATGGAGTAAAAAACTGCCCGACTTTTTGCTGCCGTACTTTCTGTCTCCAAAAAGAGGATGCCCATGAGCCGCTGCCTGAGCGCGAATCTGATGGGTCCTTCCGGTTTTTATTTCAACTGAAAGAAGGCTACAATTCTCTGTCTGTAAAAGGGGTATAACATGAGAAAAAGCGGTCTTACTCTCCTTGGTTTTTTGCCGTATAACAAAGGTTTTTTTTCTTTCCTTATCCCTTAAAAGCTCATCTTCCCAAACCTGCTCTTTTTCTACTTTGCCTTCAACAATTGCAAGGTATGTCTTAATGATCTTTCGTTCATGTAAAAGCGAACTGAAAAGACGGGCGCCTTCTATACTCGTTGAAAAAACAACAATCCCGCTTGAAGGTTTATCAAGCCGGTGCAAAGGGCCGGGAGAAAATGAAAGCGAGTGGGGAAGTTTATCCGCTAAAATCAAGCGAACCATTGTGTCAAGGCTTTTATTTCCGTGTACTTCAAGGCCGGAAGGTTTATTGGCGGCCAAAAGCCCTGAACCCTGCCAGATTATTTCAATAGACGGAAAGAGACCCGATACCGCTGCTTGCCGGTGAGCCGCTGAGCTGGTTCCGGTAATTTCAGCATTTTCTTTATCAAGCGGGATACTTATTTTTACTCCCGCGTCCAGGCGATCTTCAGCTTTTGCCGGTTTTCCGTTTACAAGTATCTTTTTCTGGCGTAAAAGCCGGTGAAGCAGCGGCAAGGAATGATTGGGCAGCGCTTTACGCAATATTCTGTCAAGCCTGCGCCCTTTATCGTTTTCACCTGTGATGAGTTCCACAAGCTGATTGTAACATAAAGCGTCCGGTCTGGAAGCGTCAAGGGTCTTTACATTCCTGTCTTTTTCTGATATAAAATGCGTAAATATCAGAATTGCTTAAGGATGGATAATATGTCACGGAGTTGTGAAATCTGCGGAAAACATACAATTACAGGTAATAAAGTAAGCCATGCCAAAAACCGTACGCGCAGGGTATGGAAACCGAATCTGGTAAAAGTAAAGACCGAAGTTAACGGAACCACTACAAAAATGAAAATCTGCGCGCGTTGTCTTAAGAGCGACTACATAACCAAAAAAGTCTAATCTGTCCGTATGACAGATCCCGGCCTGTTACAAGCGTTAGATTATATTCTCAACAGCAGCGACGCTTCTACAATAGATGTGCTTGCGGAAGCTATCATCAGGAAGCGGCGCAATATGTCTGTTTTTAACGCAATGGGCGATATGCCCGACCCACAGAAGATGGCGGCGGAAATAACGGAAAAAATAAATGAAGGCATAGGCAGCGGAATCGAAGGGATGAGAAAATCCATCCGCGAAATGATTATAAGAATTGTAAGAGAGCACGCGCCTGAGCTTTCGGAGTATCAGGTTGATGAATTGTGCGACGCATGGCTTCCAGAGGGAGAAGCCTCAAGCGGCAAGGCGCTGCCTCCCGATGTGCTTGTTTCAATGATAGAACAGTTTATCTCCTTTTCACACGGGACAATGAGAAAATCCGTTGATGAAGGCTTAAGAAATGAAATGGGCGCATGGCCGGAACGTTACTGGAAATCCTTCCCGCCTGTTATCCGAAAAATTATCACTGATTACCTAAAAGACAGAATATCCGAAAAAGACTTCAGAACAAAGATAGGAATAGCCTTAAACGTTTAAACAGTGCTGTCAAGAAAATAAAGATCACCACGGAGTACACAGAGTTCCACGGAGTCCTGATATGAAATCTTAATTTCTCCTCCGTGAAACTCCGTGCCCTCCGTGGTTATATATTTCTTTGGAATTAATCCCCCGCTCTGATTACGTTGAACCACGCGTTGTTGTAATAATCCAGCATGGGACCCAGATCTTCTACCAGCTCTGTTGTTGTAAGATCTTCAACTGTGTACCAGGAAAGTCCTTTCTTGTAACTGCGTGCAGGAACGTTAACTGTCGCGGGAAAGCCAAACGCGTCAACAAATTCAGCGTATATGTCGGGCCTGTGGATAAAATCAATAAATTGGTGAGCAAGGTCAATGTTTTCAGAGCCTTTTAAGATACACATATTGTCAATATATGAAGGGCCGCCTTCCTGCGGGATAAAGAAAACAGTATCTCTTAAAAGCTGGGGGTTGCCTTCAATTTCTTCATAAACGTTTTCCGGGAAACCGTGTACAACCCAAAAGTCGCCTGTATCATAACCTTTGCCGAATGTTTCTGAATCAAATTTTACAAGGTTAGGTTTCCATACATTATTTATCATGTCTCTTGCTGCGTTAACATGGCCTGTTTCCAGAGTGTTTACTGAATGGTTAAGGTAAGCAAGAGCGCCTCCCATGACTTCGCGCATATCGTCTAACATTGTCATGCGGCCTTTAAGATCATCCCTTGCGAAAATTGACCAGCTTCTCTCATAAACAGGAACCTTTGACGTATTTACAATTATTCCTGCCGCTCCGTAATAATAAGGTACGGAATAATTCATTTCCGGATCATAGACTGCAAGTTTTAGTATTTCAGGATCGATGTTTCCAAGATTTGACATTTTTGTTTTGTCAATTTTTTCAAGCAGCTCCTGATGGATCAATATCGGAACGAAATCTTTTGACGGAAATACAATGTCGTAACGGCGGCCGAACATATTAAAAAGCTGCCCAAAAATGCCCTTTCTGTTTGTTGCCATAATTTTAGCGTACATTTCTTCGTTAGACGCAAATTCGTCATAAACAACCCGTACATTGAATTCATTTTCAAACTTTTCAATGACAGAATCGGGCGTGTAATATGTCCAATTGTAAATATACAGTTTTGGTTTTGAACTGCACGAAATAACCGCAGCCATAATAATTACTGTTACAACTGCGCCAATAAAAATGTTTTTCTTTTTCATTTTATCCCTCCTTGTAAAACACTTTGCAGCTTCATTTTGAAGCAATATATTTTAAGAATCTTCTAAGCGTAACGCAAAGAATAACAGTTCCAAGTATCATTACAACCGAAAGCGCGCTTATAAGCGGCGTAATTCCTCCCCTCCTTGTAATTGCCGAATATATAAAAATTGGCAGGGTGGAAGAGCCTGGACCTGCTACAAAGAATGTTATTACAAAATCTTCAAGTGATAAAGTGATTGCGGTTAAAAGGCCGGATATTATTCCGGGCATACAAATAGGAATCGTAATTTTGAACAATGTTTCCTTTTCATTGGCGCCAAGATCGCTTGCGGCTTCTATAATTGAAAAGTCAAATTCATCCAATCTTGCCATTACAAGAAGAAAAACAAAGGGCAGATTAAAAGTTGTATGCGCGACAAAAATTGTAAACATCCCCGGCGGGATTCCCACTCCGGCGAAGAAAATAGCAAGTGATACGCCGATTATTATTTCCGGCAAAATCATCGGGAGGAAGGATATTGTCTGTACATAGCTGCGCAGACGAAATTTATACCAGTTAACTCCGATAGCGCCTAATGTACCGATAATTGTCGCTGTTATGGAAGATGTCAACGCGATAATAATACTGTTACTGAAAGCCCGCCATAATTCACGTGAATTGAGAAGCTGTCTGTACCAGCGAAGCGAAAACCCTGTCCAGCTTGAACTTGTAGATTCATTAAATGAATAAACGATAAGCACAATAAGCGGAAGGAAAAGAAAAACAAGGGTTATCATAAAAACCGTGCTTGAAAATGTAAAGTGTTTTCTTAGCGCGCGCCTTGCGTGTCTTGAAGCTTCCCCATGATCTTTTACAGGCTTTGAGGAACTGAATCTGTTGCTGAGAAGGCTTCTGAAATTCAAATTGTCCCTCCTGCAGATTTTTCATTGCCCCTTATTTCAATGTTTCTGGATGAATCTCTTTTTTGAACGTACATCATAATTAACACGCCCGCTGTAGTAACCAGCGTCAGTACCATGGATATCGCAGCAGCGCGCGGCCAGTTACGCGATTTTAAGAGTTGATCCGCAATTATATTTCCAAGCATGTAAGAATCCATCCCGCCGACAAGGAGCGGAACCGCGTATGCGCCGAAAATGGGGATAAACGTAAAAAGAACTGCCGTTATTATTCCGCTGCGTATATTTGGAAGCAGTATTTTCATTATGGAAACAAATTTATTTGCCCCAAGATCGCGCGCTGCTTCAAGCAGAGAAAAATCAAATTTATCGATTGTAGAAAAGAGCGGCAGAATCGCGTATGGAAGGTACATATAAATAAGCACAAGTATCACCGCTTTTTGGTTGTACAGAAAGGGAATGTAATCCTTAATAATTCCCAAACGGAGCAGCAAAGAATTTAAAAAGCCGCTGGTCCCCATGATATTCATCCATGCAAAAACCCTGATAAGGAAATTTGTCCAGAAAGGGATGATTATAAGAAGCAGCAGAAGCGTCTGATGTTTGCTTCTTGCCATACAGTAGCCGCACGGCAAGGCGAAAAGAATGGTAATTACTGTCGCGATTAATGATGTAATAATCGTACGCAGAGTAATGTTCAAAAAAACAGGATCGGCAAGGTATGTATAGGCATCAAGAGAAAATTCACTTTCAACTCCGCCGTAAAGCGCTTTTTTTAAGAAACTGAAAATTATTATTATGATAATTGGGGCAAGAAAAAAGAGAGTAAACCAGATTGCCATGGGAGACGAATAGAGAAAACCGAAGTTTTTCCTTGCGTTTTTGACGCTGACGCTGTTATGCGCTACTGCCTCTTTTTTCAACTCTTAACCTCGACTATATAGCCGTCAAGGGCGCTCCATGAAAGATATACTGAATCTTTCCAGCGGATATCAGGGCCTTCGTCAGAATAATAGGCGTGCTGTTTTATTACACGGATAAGATTTTTTTCCTTTACCTGAACATAGAATTTTGTCTGATCGCCTGTGTAAATCGGCTCGTCAATAATTCCCTGATACAAATTAATATCGTTGCGGTTTGTCGCGGGTTTTTCTTTTGTAATTACGATTTTTTCCGGTCTTATTGTCAGGCTGACCTTTTGTCCTGCGTGTATCTCGTCAATATCAGTTACCTTTACAATTCCAAGTTCAGGGATATCTACTTCCGCAAGATATTCTATACTCCCCCCGACATCAATTTTTTCCACTTTTTGGATAATGCCGTCAAAAAGATTTGTCTCTCCTATAAAACGCGCTACAAAATCTGTCGCAGGGCTTTCGTATATTTCATGAGGAGTGCCGATTTGTAAAATGTTACCCAGATTCATGACAGCGAGCCTGTCAGAGACAGAAAGCGCTTCCTGCTGATCGTGGGTAACATATATAAAAGTGATTCCTATTTCATCATGGATACGATCAAGCTCTATAAGCATATGCTGGCGCAGTTTCGCGTCCAGAGCGGAAAGCGGCTCATCAAGCAAAAGAACCCTTGGCTCGCAGATAAGAGCGCGCGCTATTGCGACCCTTTGTTTCTGCCCGCCCGAAAGCTGGTTCGGCTTTTTCGCCGCATGTCCTTCAAGACGGACAAGCTGTAAATATTCATCTACCTTGCTTTTTATCTGCGCGCTTGGGACATTTTTTAATTTTGGGGAAAACGCTACATTTTCAAACACCGTAAGATGCGGAAAAAGAGCGTAATTTTGAAAGACTGTATTTGTCTGGCGTTTATTGGGAGGCAGGGAAAGCACATCGTTCCCGTCAAGGGTAAGCGTCCCTTCATCCGGCTGTTCAAAACCTGCGATAATACGCAAAAGCGTAGTTTTACCGCATCCGGAAGGTCCCAACAGGGAGTAAAATTCTCCCTTTTTTATTTCTAGGCTCACATTTTTGAGCACCTCAGAATCCCCGAAGGATTTACATACACCTTCGATGAAAACATCGCTACCTTTCAATATATTCCTTCCAGCCTCCTTTCAGAGCAATCACCGGGCCCCACGGCGCGGCAACATGCCGCCCTTTAATTAAGACTAAAAGATACAATGGGGTTTTTTTGAGTTAATGTCAACTGGTTTTCAGGATTTTTTTTTAATATATATTTACGTGAAGTTTTTTAAACATCAATACTCAACTTTCCACAAAAAAAGCCCCTGAGGCGGCAGAGTAGGGCCTGCAAGGCTTCGGTCTTTGGAAGCGATTATGCCGCGTAATTCTTCAGGGTGTAGGCCCTTTTCTTCGTAGTGAAGGAATGTTCCCGCAACGGAGCGAACCATTTTTCGTAAAAACGCGTTAGCGGTAATTTCAAAAATCAGCCGATCATTCTCAATAAAAAACACAGCATTGTAAACATATCTGTTTTTAGATTTACTCGTATCTCCGGCTCCTGCGAAAATAGAGCAGTCTGTTTCTCCCTGCAAAAGCCGTCCGTAAGCGTTAAGGGTTTCAAGGCGCGGAAAGTTGTTAAGTTTTAAATTATACCGGCTTTCATGGGGTAAAATGGGACGGCAGATAAAATGATAGCGGTATGTTCTTGCATGGGCGCTGAAGCGGGCGTGGAAGTCATTTGCCTCTTCATTCGCTTCAAGGATACGGACATCATGAGGGAGAAGGCTGTTCAAAGCGGGAGTAAAACGAAAGGCGTCCATGCTGTTAATATCTGTAAAAAAATTGGCAGCCTGACCTATGGCGTGAACGCCGGAATCTGTTCGCCCTGCTCCTGTAAGGTTTACGGGGTGATTATGGAGCTTTTCAAGGGCCTGTTCGATGACTCCCTGAACGGTTCTGTCCTGCCCGGAATCCTTGTTCGAACTCTGCCTTTGCCAGCCGCAGAAATCCGTTCCGTCATACGCGATCAGGAGTTTTATATTTCTGCCTTCCATTTGTCAGGATTCCTGGAAATCTTCTGCCAGATGTTTGTTGATAGTGTCGTATAACGTTCTTGCATGTTCAAGGAATGCGCCTGGTTTGTCCTTTGATGCTTTTCCCATGCCGAAAAGTTTTGCTATAGTCCGTCTTGCGTCTTCAAGAGTTGATTTTCTTTCTTCAGGGCTGTGCGCAGGGCCGTAGTTATATCTTAGGTACGCGCAGATGTACAACATTCCTTCATAGGCGTAATTTTTATCAGTATCAGGACCGAATATCTTTATTCCTGAAAGCGTTTCTTTTCCTGATTGTTCGCGGGCAAGGGCTTCATTGTATAAATACTGGGCTTTTCTTCTGAACAGGGTCCCAAGCCAGTCATAGTGCTGATCGGGGTATGTTTTATTCAGTTCGTCAAGAAGCCATGCGCAGCGTAATGCCGCGATTCCCTGTTTTATTGTCGGAGAAGTCTGCTTATTAAAAAAATCATAACAGCGCAGTGTAAGGTATTGTGAAGCTGCTCCTTCCATAATGGTGCGGTTTTCGTGAAAATCCGCGTTTGGAAAAATAAGACGCGTCTCTTTCATCCTTTTTTCACAATCTTCCATAACTTTCTTTTTGCTGTCAGAAGGGAGTTTCTCAAAATCTCCCTCACCTGAAGAGAACCAGCATTCAGGGCAAACTATAGACAGATATACAAGAGGAAAGATTTCTCCGTATTTTGCAGACGGCTCGTAAAGCCTGTGAAGTTCATCAGTCAATTTTCCCGCTATCAGTCTGCCTCCGCCTGAAAGGAGTTCTTCCTTGTTAAACTCATGATCGCAGACAGGACACTGGTATACTTTTTTTGACTGGAACGTTATTTTTAACTCAGCGGATACGGGCGCTTTTGTTTTCATTTTTAAGCCCCTTCCAGAACAATCATTGCGACGGCATTTTCCGTTTCATGCGTAAGCGAAACATGTACCTTTTTAGCGCCTGAATTTTCCAGCGCTTTCTTAGCAGTATCAAAAAGTATTATTTCCGGCTTTCCGTTGTGTTTATTCATTACCATGATATCTTTCAATATGATGTCTGCAAGGCCTGTTCCAAGAGCTTTGCCGAACGCTTCTTTTGCAGCGAAACGCGCCGCAAGAGACATCGCTGCGCCATTGCCTTTTGATAATGCTGAAGCAAGTTCATCAGGGTGAAAATATCTTTTTAAGAGTTCTGATTTGGCAAGCCATTTTTCCATACGGGTTACGTGGACAATGTCAACTCCAATTCCGGTTATCATTCAGGCTCATCTCCATTTTCATCTTCTTTTTCATCATACGGCTCAATTTCAAATACAGGATAAATAATAATTTCGCGCGGTATCGCACGTATAGACGCGCGGTATTCAATCATTCTGTTTCCGTGAATTTTTATAAGCGGGTTGTTATTGATGATGCTTACCAGAACAGAAAAATCTTCGTAGCGTCCGTCAATGTCAATCGTTTCTGTTGAAAATTCATATTGACTTTCCAGGCTGCTTCGCGGTCCTTCCGCTATTACATGAGTGGGTAATATTAACTGATTTGTCATTGCAAAACCGCGCGCTATTGTTCCTTCAAAAACCGGGAAAATTGGAATGTCTCTGCTTTCTTTTTGTTCAAGAATTATCCGCATTTCCATCGGGTAAACGGTTATTTCCAACGGATCGACGGCGAGTGCAGAGCCGTTTTTTCTTATTTGTACAGGTATGCGGAATGTTCCTTCATTTTTGTAATTGTTAAGATTGATATACGCTTCTATATCTTCTTCCGGAATTAGGTTTATTGTTGCCGCTTCTCCGCGCAAGCCTACTCTTACAGTGTCCGCAAAAGAGCTTACCGGTAAAAGGTTTTCATTTGTCTCAACAATCAGGGGGACTGTAATGTAGCGCGTTTCCAGAGTGTTCATTCTGTAAAAAATGGCGATTACAAGAGCTGCGGCAACTGAAAGAATCTTTACAGGCCATTTTTCCGTAATTTTTAATAATAGTTTTTCCTTAGTCAATTAATACCTCCCCTTTTTCTTCAAGAGAGGAAATATCACTTGATTCGGGAGTGCTGCGTGACGCTTCTTTTCTGCTTTCCCTGTCGAGAAGTTCAACTAATTTGCGCGTAACTTCTTTCGGAGACAAATCATAGTAGAGCTTTGAGTCGTAGGCAAGGGAAATTGCCCCTGTTTCTTCAGAAACAATCAGCACGACAGAATCTGTTTGTTCCGCCATTCCAAGGCTTGCCCTGTGACGGGTACCGAAATTTTTCCTTATATCCTGCCGCTCTGAAAGCGGAAGGAAACATCCTGCCGCGGCAATCTTGCCGTGAGAAATAAACATCGCTCCGTCATGTAAGGGCCCGTCAAACTGAAAAATCGCGACAATCAGGCTGGAAGATATTTCTGCATTTATTTTTGTTCCTGTTTCCATAACGCTTTTTGTGTTAATTTTTCTTGGAAAGACGACAAGCATTCCGCGTCTTTGCTCGGATAGAAGTTCCGCTGCCGTAACAACCGCGTCAAGTCGTCCTATGTTTACAGTAGTGCTGCTTTTAAAAAATACACCCTGCCCAAGGCGTATAAAGATTTGCCTTAGTTCCGGCTGGAAAACAATAGCGATTGCGATAAAAAGCCCCGGCGCCAGTATATTTAAAACCCACCACAGGGTTGTAAGCCTGAAAAACCACGCCATGCCGTAAACAAGGATAAGAAATCCCGCTCCTTTTACAAGCGGAAGAGCCTGCGTTCTTTCCAGGAGTTCATAGCCTTTGTAAAGAAGAAATGCCAGAAGAGCTATGTCAACAACAGGACGGATGAAATCATAGATTAAAATAATTCTTTGAATCCACAGCATTTTTTATAATTATACCTTATTTCTTTCTTTCATTACAGAGTTTAATTTTGAAATTATGGACTTTGATATGCCTTTTCCGTCAAGGTTATTTTCACGAAGCAGTTCCTGCCTTGTTCCCAGAGCGCGGTCTTCTTCAAGAAAACCGCTTTCAACAGCCAAAACCAGTGCTTCTGTCTTACAGCCTCGGCGCTGGATAAGAGACAAGGCATATTCTCCAAAACCGCCATGGAGTATTCCTTCTTCAATAAACACAGACAGTTCATAATCGTTTATTATTCCGGTAAAATAATCTTCATCAACAGGTTTTATAAATCTTAGATTGTAAATATCCGCATTTATACCGTTTTCTTTCAATAAAACCGAAGCTTCCAATATTTCCGTGTATAGACTGCCTGTAAAAAACAGGCAAACATTTGCGCTGCTTTTGGATATCCATACGCCTTTTCCCGTTTCAACAGGAAGGGAGAAAGCGTCTGCCTCAATAGGGCAGTACGCTTTTGGATAACGAATTATCACTGTTAATGATTGTTCCAGCGCCCAGTCAAACATCAGCTTGATCTCATTTTCACTTGCCGGAGTAAGAATAGCCGTGTTCGGCGTGCTTCGGAAAAGAGCGATGTCAAATAATCCCTGATGGGTTTCGCCGTCTGCATCTACAAATCCGGATCTGTCAAGGGCAAGAATTATCGGCAGTTTTTGCAGAGCGCAGTCATGAATTATTTGATCAACGGAGCGTTGTATAAAAGTTGAATATATTGCCACTACAGGTTTTAACCCTTTTGCAGAAAGACCTGCGGCAAAAGTTACCGCATGTTCTTCCGCAATGCCTACATCAAAAAAGCGGTTGCTGAAAATTTGGGAAAAAGCGGAAAGCCCCGTTCCATTTTGCATTGCCGCAGTTACAGCTACAATATTTTTGTTTTCGCGGGCGGCGTTAATTAAAACTTTTGAGAAAGCTTCCGTAAAAAGCATTTTTTTGTTT
>Ga0082212_10010773_pt1 | contig 11662 bp, 5 predicted proteins | sample TergutNt197P3_FD_71548 | JGI IMG/M metagenome (GOLD analysis project Ga0082212, IMG submission 71548) | Neocapritermes taracua P3 segment gut microbial communities from Petit-Saut dam, French Guiana - Nt197 P3 | ecosystem: Host-associated > Arthropoda: Insects > Digestive system > Gut ... | reverse complement strand
TCAGCACGTCCCAACGGCGGTTCGCCGGCTTCTGTTGGTAAAAACTTGTCTACATCAGGCAGATCTAACGGCAGACATTCGACAGCGAGCGGCTGAGGCAACCCGTCGGCATCATAATAAACAGGGAACGGCTCACCCCAATAACGTTGTCGGCTGAAGATCGCATCACGCAAACGATAGTTGACTTTGATACGACCCAAACCTTTTTCTTCTATATAAGCCTTTGTTTTTGCAATAGCTTCAGGTACTTCCAAACCATTTAATACCAAACCGCCCGCTATTTCCTTGCCTTGTTGTGGCGAGTTCATCATACGTCCCTCCTTGGCGTCAAAGCTCTCCTCTGAAATGTCGCATCCTTCAATAAGCGGGATTATAGGCAGGTTGAAATGCTTGGCAAACGCATAATCGCGGCTGTCGTGCCCTGGTACAGCCATGATAGCGCCGGTTCCATAACCAGCTAAAACATAATCACTTACCCATACAGGTATCGGTTCGTTTGTTACAGGATTAATAGCATAAGAACCTGTAAAGACGCCGGTTATTTTTTTATCTATCTGGCGTTCGCGTTCGGTTTTCTTTTTAGCTGCCGCCTTATATGCTTCTACCTCGTCTTTTTGTGATACAATAGTTAATAAATCCACCAGCTCGCTCTCAGGCGCAAGTACCATGAAGGTAACACCAAAGATCGTATCTGCGCGGGTGGTAAAGATTTCAATTGAAAATTGAAAATTGAAAATTGAAAATTTCATCTCCGCTCCTTCGCTGCGTCCTATCCAGTTACGTTGTGTCTCTTTCAGTGAATCAGTCCAGTCGATGGTATCTAAACCGTCTAACAGTCTTTGTGCATAAGCCGATACACGTAAGCACCATTGGCGCATTATTTTTTGCTCTACCGGATGACCACCACGTGCGGAAACGCCGTTGATTACTTCATCGTTAGCCAGTACCGTGCCTAAGGCGGGACACCAATTCACCATTGTATCTCCCAAATAAGCAAGGCGATAATTAAGCAGTATTTCCTGTTTTTCTTTCTCGCTTTTCGTGTTCCATTCATCTGCCGAAAAAACCAATTCCTTTGTATAAGCCACATTTAAACCGATACTCCCCTGTTTTTCAAAAACACTAATCAGTTCGGAGATTGGACGAGCCTCTCCCCCTTCTTCGGAGGGGGTTGGAGGGAGGAAATAGCTATTAAACATCTGTATAAATACCCATTGCGTCCAATGATAATAGTCGGGTTCGGAAGTGCGAACCTCGCGGTCCCAGTCGTAACAGAAACCTATCTTGTCCATCTGTTCACGGTAACGGTTGATATTTTTCTCGGTAGTGATCGCCGGATGTTGTCCGGTTTGGATCGCATATTGCTCGGCAGGCAGTCCATAAGCGTCATAACCCATCGGATGAAGTACGTTGAATCCTTGTAACCGTTTGAAACGCGAGTAGATGTCGGAAGCGATATATCCGAGCGGATGTCCTACATGCAACCCAGCCCCAGATGGGTAGGGAAACATATCTAATACATAGATTTTCTGTTTGTTAGCATCCTCTGTGACTTTGTACGTTTTATCGGCAACCCATTGCGCTTGCCATTTCTTCTCGATCTCTTTAAAGTTGTACTCCATATTCTATTTTGCGATTGATTATCCTTAAATTCCATTTATATTTATAGGCGCAGATAGCGACTAATGCAATACCGGAAATGATAAACGGTATGATGTCGTCTGCCGGATTAAATTCTGTGAGTTCAAAAAGCGCATAAGTCTGTAAGGCAGAAGCTTTATAGGTAACAAAAGTAGTACCAAACAAATTATTCACTGTATGTACGCCCATCGCTAATTCTATCCCGTCATCCATAATTGACATGAAGCTAAACATGAGACCGAAAAAGATATAATGCGACATCATGATACATAATCCGTACTCGCGTACTTCGGGATTAATGGAATGCATGAGGCCGAAAATGATGGCAGGAATAATTAGCGCACACCAGCGGCTTTTTGTCCAGGAAGCAACGCCTTGCGCAATATACCCGCGAAACAAAAACTCTTCGGTAGAAGCCTGAAATGGTACAAACAACAACGCTATAATCAGCAAGATAAAAAAGTTGACAGGGTCAAATCGGAATGTAAATACTTCGGGATCGCTAAAATAACTAATAACAAACAGGATAAGTGAAATAATACCCCAAATCAGGCAACCAAAGAAAAACCTCGACCACCTTACGCGGTTTGTTCCGTTAATAACTTCTTTCCACGAGCGTCCATGAATTAGCATAATTAATAAAATAACTGCAATCAAGGTGATTACAAAAGGGAATACCTCTGCCACAAAAGTAAGATTCAAATTAAAACCCAGCGCGCCCAAATTTCCACTTGATATTATCGGAAGAGTTCCGTGACTGATTCTGTAAACTATTATCAACATATATAGAGGAATTGCCCCTATTGTATTACTGATGGCAAAACACAAAATCAATACCAGCAGATACCAGTACCACTTGTTACGCTTCGAGGTAACATTTTCAAAATGATTCATATAAGTATTTAAGTATTAAATATTCAACAAAATTGTTTACTTTCTTTTAGGATGCAAAGATAACCATTATTTATTACATAAACCGAATTTCATTTGAAAATTTTAAAATTCAAAATTTAAAATTCAAATTAGTCGCTGACAATGGGCAAGCATCTTAATTTCAAATGATTAACTCCGTGTTTTGGAATTAAATTTGTTCATTAGAATAAAAAAATGATAGCGCCAACACCCTATCAATCCACAACCGTCGGGTGGCGTTCATTAAGAGCGCCGCTGCATCGGACTTCGCCGGGCTGCTTTCTATTTCAACATACTTGCGCTGTCAGGGTCGATGTATAGCGTGGCATGTTCGTGATGACGCAAACAAGTGGCGGGAATAGCTTCCGTAACCGCGTCGTTGATGGTATGATACACCGCCCAGGCTTTGGTTTTGGCGGGAACCATACAAAACATATATTTCCCGCTCATCATGGCCGGTATAGTCAAGGTCAGGGCGTGCGTCGGCGTCGATTCAAAAGCAGAAAAGCATCCGTCGTTTACTTGCTGCAATCGGCAAACATCATCCAAATCAACAATTTTTACTAGTTTAGGATCATCAAAAAGCGCTACATGCGGGTCATTGAAGGCGATATGTCCGTTTTCGCCAATGCCCAGACAAACAATATCGACGGGATAGCGCCTTAACAACGCAGAATAACGTTCACATTCCTGTTCGGCATCGGGGTTATTGCCGTTCAAGTAATGCACCGAAAGAAAGGGCAATTTGCCGAAGATTCTTTCTTTTAAAAAATTACCGAACCCTTGCGGCGCATCAACGGGCAATTGCAAATATTCGTCCATGTGAAACGCATTGACGCGATTCCAGTCGATTGCTTTTTCTGCGCATAAGGCTTCAAGAAACTCGTTCTGAGAAGGAGCCGCAGCAAAAATCATGTTCAACTCCTGTTTTTGTGACAACAACGTCCTCACTACCGAAGCCACATCGGCGGCAGCTGTAACTCCTAACGCCTGACGGCTATGAAAAATGCGGATTTGTAAAAAATCTTTTTTAAATGAACTTATCATACTATAAAATTTTCTTGTACATACGACCGACAAAAATATCAAAAAACATCTACAAAACAAAACAGATGTTTCACTTTATCCTGCATCGAAAATTTAGCGTTTACGTTTGAGCCGTCGTCGTCAAAGTATGGTTACTTTTGTCGTGAAATTGCCCGCGCGCAACACATATACGCCTTTTTCGAACTTGCCTTTCAGTACGGTTGGCGTTTTTGAAGATACATCCTGCACGATTATTCTATTACCCAGCATATCAAAAACCATTACTTTACTGTCGGAATTGCCGCCATATAACACAATGATGTTGCCTTGCTTATCGGGATATGCGCGCAAGAAACCTTCATCATCATGATGAATAGCGTCATTGTTCGTGCTTGTACTGCGGAACACCACGCTGAAACGATCCGTATTGTTTTCGCTGCCTGCAGTGAACAGGTAAGCGCCTTCGATGCTGAGATTGTGTTCGACTTTACGCCAGCTGTCGCGCAGATAGACGTCAAACGCTTCCATATGCTGCATTTCTTTGATATGGAGACTGAAAGCGCCTCCTTCATCGGTTTGAAAACCGAGCGGGATTTCCATGCCGGCGGTTATTTCGGGCAAACCGTTGATGACCAATTCGCGGTTCTGACCGACCGGCAAAGTAAACAGTTCGACGCCGGCGCCGGCAAACATCTTGTCGCTGTCGTAGTCGTCGAATCCGTACTGCGCCTTGCTGTCGGTATATATCAGGGTCTCGTCTGTATTTTTGCTGCCGCTCAGGGCAATGCGCAACAGTCGCCTTTCACCGCTATCCGTTATTTCGGCGCTCTTTAGCACATTGCTTGCATGGTCGGCATGCGAACGGCGATTGTTGGCGAAGGCGATCCTGCTACCTGCCGGCGCTCCATCCTGTAGTCGCACCCAAAAAGCCTGTAAGGGCGGAATGAAGGATAGCGAGTATTCGCCTGTAGGCGTTCCGTCGTTCCAGCCCGGCGCAACGCCTACGTTGCCTGTCGCATTATACGACCAAAACTCATAAGCGCCCGCTATCACTGTGCGATACCAGATCGTGCTGTACACATTGGCGCTCGAGGCGGCGTCTTCCGTCCAACGCCAGTACGACGGGTAAGGATTACCCACTAAGTTAAAGCCCCGTTTGGGGTGCGAATTGGTTTGGCGGGTTAGCGCAGGCGACTGTATGACAATCGGAATGCCGCTATTGGCGCCATCATTGAATGATCCGGAAAATTTAGTCACAATGTCCACATCTTTGGAATAAGCCGTATAGCCCAATCCTGTGATAAAACCATCGCCACTAAGCCAACGATGCCATGCAGGCGTAACTTCATCGTACGATTCCACCCTCCAGTCTCCGGGCGTTAAATTGACAGTTCCTGTACCTGTTATATTGTTTCCATCCGCATCACGTCCCAGCGCCTCCCCGATGGTAATTGCGCCTGCTGCCGGCCATATCGGACTTGATACATACCAGTTACGTCCTTTGGCGAGCGTATGTTCAACGATTTGCTCCTTTGCCTGCATCGTTCCAAAATTCAGAAACGAGGCGTCGTCTTTGAGCGTAAACACTTCGGATTGAAGCGATATACCGCTGCCAAGCGTTTTTCCGTTGTCGATTGTGTAGGCTTTACCCGGATATACCGTGATGCTGTCCATTACGCCGTTGTAAGGAAAAGCGCTACCATCTAAATCAATATCCTGCAGGCAGTTTGCCTTGATATGAATGACGGCGCCCGGATAAGGGAGAATGCTGTCGTTTGTGTGCGTTTCCCAGTTATAAGGATCGCTCCACGAGCCGTTCACGACGAATGTGACCGGATAATAGGTAAAGCGATCGGCAAATATGTTTGTTTCGACGCTATTGAATATTTCAATACTACCCAGTAGCGAACGGTTAGATTGTCCTGTGATACAGGTAATTTCGTTATCGGTAACAGTAGCGGCATTGACGGTCGCCAAAACGTCTCCGATTTTTACGGTAACGAAGTTTGGATCGCCGCTTCCGCCGGCCAAAAATCCTGTCCCGCTTATGACAATGCTTGTACCGCCGGTTACGGGTCCATAATTGGGCGTCACGTCGGTAATATTCATGGCGTCATAATGATAGCCGTTAGGCAGGGTGGCCGTGCCGCATCCGGCGGTAACCGATACTAATACATAGCCCGAATTGGCGCGAGGCGGCGGAATACAGTAAACGGTATCGTTACTGGAATGAAAATAGTCAATCGTAGCTGATACACCGTCAAAGGTTACAGATGATACGGCAAAAGCGCCGAAAGGCGAAAATCCTGCGCCTGTGATTTTTACCAACCCACTTGGATCGTATGTGCCGCCGGAAGTAGGTCCATAATTGGGCGTAATGGAAATGATTTCGGTAACAATTACCTTTATTATCAACGAATCCGAATAGGATGTTCCGCAACTATTTGTTGCATAGAAAAATAAAGGCTTGCCGTTATCGGCGACGTCGAGTATGTAAGGTTCGTTAATGAAGTCGGCGCCCAGCATCCAGCCTGAATCGATGGCGGTAGGTGAAGCGACGATGGCAGGCGAATCTATCGGAAAAATCAGGTTTGTACCGACGCAGTAGGTTGTTGTAGTTGGCGTAATATTCCCAACCTGAGGTTTTTGGTTGACTGTTATCGTAAAATCGCGGTATGTTCCGGCACAGCCTGCCAATGAATTAGGCGAGACGCGGATGGTAACCGATAATGAGGTAGTTCCGCTGTTGATAGCCGTAAAACTTGGAATATTACCGGTTCCGTTTTCCGCGCCCAGACCTATGGAAGCGCCTGTACCGGCAATAACAGCCCAGGTTGTAGAGGCAGCATCCACATAGCTTCCGGTGAAACTGATAGCGGAAGAAGCATCGCCCGGACAAAGCGTTTGATCGTTTATATTATCAAGTACGGGAAGCGGATTGTAAGTGATTGTTCCGCTAATCGACGCCGGACTGCAGGAAGAATTTTGCCCTGTGGTATAGATGGTATAAGTACCGCTTTCTGTCGGCGTGCCGCTAATAGTAATTGTTAATCCTGACGGGGTGGCAGTCAATCCGTTGGGTAATGTGATCGGCCAAACTATACTCGTTGCGCTGCCGCCCAAATAATATATTGTTGACACGATGGGCATCCCTTGACAAACCGACTGATCCTGCGGGCCGGAGACGCTGCTCCATGTAATAGTCGGCTTGGGATTTACGGTTACTGCATAGTTTGCGGAAGTAAGCAAAAATTCACCTGTAGCATTATTATATAATCCTGAGTATGATACCGAACCTCCTGTATAAGTATATCCGCTCATGCTGTATTCTACGGTATAACTTCCGGCATCGCCGGCGTTAACGTCAAGTATGGTAAGCGTGGGGCCTGTTCCTACTTGTAATCCGGATTTTTTCCAAATATAGTTTGCTGAAGCGCAGGGATTACCCACAGATAACACTAAGTTATCACCTTCGCAATAGTTATTATTTCCTGTAATGACAGGTTGAGAAAGAGTAAATGTAAGAATAAGTTGTCCGCCGGCGCCGGGTCCGCCGTTTTGAGCAGTACCGCCAACATATTGTTCTTTTGATCCGCCGCCGCCACCTCCATAATTATTTCCTGGTGAACCTTGTTGATTTCCACTTTGAGAACCAGTTCCTCCTGCACCGCCATAATCAGGAGTAGCTGCTCCACCCTGGCCGCCGGAATTATTACTAGTCCCTCCATTATATCCATCTTTGCCGTTATCTGTGCTTCCTGCACCGCCGCCGCCACCTCCACTTGTGCCATTTCCCAGTGTTCCTCTCCCTGCATTTCCTCCATTTCCTCCATTGAACTTAACAGCGCCAATAGAATTACTTGCCTGTCCTCCTGTTGCTCCTCCTGTTGAACTACCACCAGGTACGCTTTTACCGCCTTCCGCTAAAACAAAAGTTGTTGATCCATTAGCAATAGAAGTTGAACCTCCGTCGTTAAAGGCGCTAAGTTGAGTAACCCCTCCGGCTCCGACAACAATTGATAAAGTTCCTCCTGAAGTTAATGTTACAGCATCTCTTGCATAAGCTCCGCCTCCGCCTCCGCCTCTAGATTCACCGCCACTATTTGAACGTCCTCCAGCGCCACCGCCGCCCCAGGCATGCCCTGTAACATTTGTTGCACATGGGGGAATAGGAGCGGAATATGGGCCGCCGGCAGTAGTATAGGTAACAGTAACTGTCTGCCCCCACGCAACGGTCTGCGCCGCAAAAATCATTGCGGCCAGCAGGTAATATTTGATATGTACGGTTGTTCTCATTGCAAACTTCATTTTGGTTATATGACGGGTTTAATTCCAACGGTTATTTAAAACAATGGGGCTTGTTTCGACTACGCTCAACAACCAAGCCTCATTGTCAGCATATTGAAAACGCTGATTATTGATTTTTACCGGAAAACGGTTTATGTAGGCGCGTCATTGCGTCCTGAAACAAGTTCAGGACGCAATGACGTTCTCTCACTTTTCCGGTAAAAATCAATATTTCAAAGATCGTTTTGTTTTTGTACCCCTACGCCCACCCAAGGGCGCAGAGGTTTGTTTGTTGTTGTAGAAACGCTATATTGCGCTCTATTAATAAAAAATGTTACAGATAAGTAACTTCAATTGTAGCGTCAAAATCCAAAACATCAACATCAAATTCGATGGCCAAAAATTCGTCAAAGGTAATATTGATTCTGTACTGCTTGCCTGCTTCAAATTCAAAACCATCTTGAAGAACAACATATTTCGTCTGGTTTTTAAGATTTGAAATATCGTAGGTTATTTCAAGGGCAAAGTCGCCGGATGCGTAGACGCCGTCATTACTGGCATGTGAAGTTACCTGAGGTAACACCATCATGCCTTGTTCGGTAGAAGTAACAAACTGCTTTACAGGTGATGCGAGAGGTTCTAAACCGGGAACAACTACGCCGGTTTGAGCCAGCACATAAGTATAATCACCTAAAGTTCCTGATGGAGTCCACCATGTTTGGGGAGTGGCCGTGGGATCAACATTAAACGTACCTGTTGTTTCCATAGCCAAAAGTTTTAATCCTTTGATGATAACTGGGTCGGGCGCTTCGTTTGAAGCCGTGATAAAAATGCGAGCTAACGCATGTTTAAAATCAAGACTTACACTCGTCGTAGGCGCGCCAATAGTCAGCGCTACTAATAGGTCTTCCTGAGCGGCGTTTCCGTTACCGACAGGGGCGGCAGGGTCTGCAAAAGGGTTCGTGTCAGGAGCAGGCACCGTGTACTCGAAACTTGCGCCTGTCGTATAAAAAGTCGACACGTCAATATTGCTGACATTCGCGCTTACCGGCGAAAAAGCAAAAAAGCCTGCATTTGCAGGGTTTTCACTATAATACCTTTTGGGGGCATAAGTAAAATCTTGAGTTCCAAACACACGAGCTACGGTTACTTCGTTAAAAATAAGTTCCGGAGGCGTTAATCCCGCCAGCACATCGTCAGTGCCAAATACGACAAACGCTTCGAGGTTGTCAATTGTAGTCGCCAGCGCTCTCGTTGTCGCCTCCGGCATACCACCTTGCAGTCGGAAAGAAATCTCCTGCCCCTGTTTCATTTGTTCTACTGCTATTTCGTTGTTGCAAGCAGTGAAAACTCCGGTTGCTATTAAAGCAACGAATAAAAATTTGTACGTTCTCATAAAAAAAATAATTAAAAAATTAATAAAATGTTAAAAAATATTCAAAATTCTGACAATGGGGCATGTTTCGACTACGCTCAACAACCATGCCCCATTGCTTGTTACTTATCCAAATCAATCAGCAGCATATAGTATCTTCCAATCTCAAAGGCAAAGGTTGGTCTGGAAGCATTAATAAGAGGGATCAATTTTGTTGCCGAACTAACATACTGCTCTCCTTCGATAGGCGAATAGGTATATATGTTGTATTCCACATACACTGCCGAATTGTTACCGGCGACAACCGTCTGCGGCATGACAAAAATTCCGTCGTCGGAGTGAACCAACTGCGTATAACCGTCGTTGGTTGTTACGACATTCGACAGCAACTTGAAGCGGTAGTTTGCCAAACTTGCGTTGTCGATCGACCAAAGTGTAACAGCTCCGACATTTCCATCATAAACAAAATGATCGATTGCTTCCATCGGGATACCGGTACTGATTCCCGTTGTCGTATCGTCACCTTTTAGTTCCAGACTTCCTTTTGTGTAAAGGTTGTGTAAATCCACGCGGGTTACCTTGATCCTGTACCCGGCGTTATAATCGTTTTCATCCATTTTAGCCTTCACGCTCACGCGGCTGAAAGCATGACGGAAATTCATCAGAACGGGAACGGTTTGCGGCGACTGACGGTTTTGAACGGCCACTAACAAATCTTCCTGTACTTCGTCAACCACAGGAATCGGGTTTGGTTCGCCTGTTCCGGGAGGCGGTTCTTCGCGACCATCCCTGAACGGCATCGCATATTCGATCACGGGAGGCGTGGGAATGAGAACGTTTCCATTATTGTACAGCCCCTTAATCAGATTGGCTACGCCGCCGGGCGCGTAAGCGTAAAAGTCCACGTCGCCGGATGAGGGCCAATATTTTCTGGGGCTGTAATCCCATACGTTATCGGGAAATTCAGGCTTATAGACCCATTGCGCATTAAACAGACAATCCCAGTTGGCGCCCTCATACCAAACGCCGTTTACAACGAAATCGGAAATAGTTTCGTAAGTATTTACCTGCGAACGGGTTTGGATAGATGCGCGGGTGTTAGAACGCCCGGCTACCGGAACTTCGATCATATCGCCCCAGTCGTTGATGGATACGTGAAAACCGCCTTTCGAACCGTTGCCGTTACCGTTGCCGCCACCATCTGCGACATTCAACCGGTGGTCGTTATACAATACAATATCATAACCGCCGTTACGTTGTCGCCAGGCAAGCTGTTCATCAAGCGTGCCATATACTCCCATCGCACTGTCAATTTGGGAAGCGACGGTATTTTCCCACTGACCATTCCAGTATCCCCAGGCGCCGTGAGAAGCATTTTGCGACTGGTTAAAAGCTTCTATGGTCAGACGAAAACGATTAGACGAGCGATCAAGCGGCCCGAAAGTCGAAAATTTGCCTGTTATCCAGTCGCGCGACCAGCCTTTCGTCGTATCAGCGCTCGCCCAATTCGGATTTTTTGCCGTAAAAAGCGCTTTATCGGCTGCCGTCCAACGGTTACTTGTTTGCGCATTGGTAATCGCTTCTACGCGCTGAAACAGGATGGTCGATGGCGAGGCAGCCAAACTTCCCGAAGCAGGAAAGTAAGAACCGGACATCCCCGAAATAGCGCCGCTGTTGCCCGTGATATTTTTAGCGCCAATCACATCATATATCATAAAGGTAAATTCGCGCAGCACATTTTTTGGATAAAAATGAACAGTCAGCGTATCGCCTGCGGGTATGCTATCCGCACAAATGCTTTGCGAACGGCTGTCGACATAGAAACGGGGCGGATTAGCTTCGGCAACCGTCGTTTCGCCGCCGGGCAACTGGGGAATGTTGGCGTTGTAAGTGCCGGTGGCACGCACATTGTAAACCTCAAAGTCCGAGCGCGTATAATTACTTCGGAAAGCAAGATTCGCATTGCCGTGAAAATCCATGCACATCACGTCGTAAGTAGTACCATTCAGCGTTTCGCGTCCACCATCAGGCCCCATATCGGTGGCAAAAAGTCGACCGGCAGCAGGATACCAGTGTACCGTCATGTTTTTGGGCTTCACCAGCTGATTGGCCGGCACGCTGTCCCAATGGATCACCACATGGACGAGATTATTATGATTTTCATCAGGCGGACAAATAAACAACTCCTTATGCTCGCAGTCAATAAAACTCCAGCATACGGCTAATGCAATTAATATGTGCTTACAACGTTTCATCTTATATTATCCATGTTCCGGTATCAATGTTTACTTCCATTTAAGAAAATCACCTCTCTCTTTTTTCTATAGTTGCCGCTTCCGACTAACCATACAATGGATATTTCTGCGCGAGTGGGACCAAAATAATGCATGTCTTTTTCTTCGCGCTGCGCCCACCACGTAT
>Ga0082212_10010772_pt1 | contig 11662 bp, 9 predicted proteins | sample TergutNt197P3_FD_71548 | JGI IMG/M metagenome (GOLD analysis project Ga0082212, IMG submission 71548) | Neocapritermes taracua P3 segment gut microbial communities from Petit-Saut dam, French Guiana - Nt197 P3 | ecosystem: Host-associated > Arthropoda: Insects > Digestive system > Gut ... | reverse complement strand
AGGAGGATATCGAGGCGGCCCACTACCGCTATGCGCTTTCGCAAGACTGTTACGAGCGAGGCGATTACGACGATGCCCTGCTGGAACTTGAAAAGGTCGCGCGGCTTGCCCCGAAACACTACGCCGACACCGTGCACCATGCCACCTTGTTGGCGCGCGCCGGAAAGGCGGTACACGACAACGACCTTGCGACGGCGAGGTCGTGCTACGAACAAATCTGCGCACGCCATGGCGACAGCGTCGAATCGCTAGCGTGGCTTCTCCATCTGGACTACCGGATGGGGGACAAGTCGGCGGCACAGGAACACGCCGCGCATCTCCTTCGCCTAGACCCAAACCACTGGCTCGCCAACTACATTGTGGGCTCTCTGAAAATAGAGAGCCACGATTGGGACAATGCCATCGAACATCTGGAACGTTCCGTCTCGGCACAGCCTTACGCCGCCAACCTCAATGATCTCGCCTACGCCCATTTTCAGAAAGGCAATCTGGCAGAAGCCATGAAACACGTCCAGGCAGGGCTGGCGCTGGATGAAAAAAATTATGCGCTCTGGGATACCTACGGCGAAATCCTCGTCGCCGAAAAATTGCTTGACGAGGCCGAGAAATCCTTTAAGCAGTCGATACAACTGGACGACGCCGACCCCCGCATCCGCCTCCATCTGGCCGACCTCTACGTCAAAAAAGGCGACACGGACAACGCCCGCGCCATCCTCTCCGCCATGGCTGAAACCGCCGAAAGCCTGACGGACGAAGCCAAGACCCTTTTTGAGGCTCTACGCGCCAAACTCCCCGAAGAAAACAGAGAATGACGCAATCTTTCTGCTTTACATTGCGTAACCTATGGGATACCATGAAACCATGAACAGCTATACGGCAATTGTCAAGAAGAGCGGCGAGTGGTGGATTGGCTGGATAGCCGAGGTTCCTGGCGTCAACTGCCAAGAGCGCACCAAGGAGGAGTTGCTCGCCAGTCTACGGACAACCCTTGGCGAGATCAAGGCATACGGAGGTGGATGACCATCTTGCACGGAAAATATGCAAGGACTTGGGCATACCTCCAGTGAAATAATTACTCTCTATGAAACCCATTCCCATCAAGACAGACTCCGAGTTGGCGACCATGCGGGAGGCGGGGCGGAGGGCGGCGCAGGTGCTGGGGCAGGTGGCGGGGCTGATACGCGTGGGGGTATCGACGCAGGAGCTGGATGACTTCGCCAAGATGGCGATGGGGCTGGCGGGGGTGCGGAGCGCCTTCTTGGACTACCACGGGTATCCCGCGCAGTGTTGCATCTCCGTCAACGAGCAGGTCATCCACGGCATCCCCGGGCCCTACCGCATCAAGGAGGGTGACGTGGTGAGCGTCGATGTCGGAATTTGGCACGAGGGGTTTGTCGGCGACAACGCCGTGACGGTGGCGGTGGGCGAAGTGTCGGAGGATGTGCAGAGACTGTTGACGGGAACACGCTTGGCGTTGGTGGCGGGAATTAGCGCGGCGAGAGCGGGGGCACGGTTGGGCGACATCTCCAACGCCGTCGAAAAGGTGGCGCGCGCGCATCGGCTTGGGATTGTGGACGAGTATGTCGGTCACGGCGTGGGGCGCGCCCTTCACGAAGAGCCGCAAATCCCGAACTTCGGCCCGGCAGGGCGCGGCCCCGTCCTCCGTCCCGGCATGGTGCTCTGCATCGAGCCCATGCTCAACCTCGGCACCAAGGGCGTTCGCCTCCTTGACGACGGCTGGACGGTCGTCACCAAGGATCGCAAGCCCTCCGCCCACTTCGAGCACATGGTCGCCATCACCCCCGACACCCCCGAAGTCCTCACCCCCCGCCCGGACTATAACGTGGCGCAGGTCTTCTGACCTGCGATCAAAGGGTTAAGCCATGGGTGTGGCCGTCGTTGGGGTGCAGCAGCCGCCGCAGGCGGAGCCGCCTTCGGTGCCGTCCCAGCAGTAGGTGCAGAGGCGGTGTTTGGGGAGGCCGACGGCCGCCACCATGTCGCCAAGCTGTTGGTATTGCAGGGAGGTGAGGCGCAGCCATGCGCCGATGCGTTGGACCATCGCCGCGTATTCCGAGGAGTCGGGGTTGGCGAAGCGGCAGGCGGTGGCGTCGTCCTTGTTGCCGGAAAGTTCTTTCATCATGCGGCGTGCCACGAGTTCCATCACGGAGGTCGAGCGGGAGAAGTTGAGGAAGCGGCAGCCGAAGAGGAGCGGCGGGCAGGCGATCCGGGCGTGAAGCTCCTTGGCCCCGTAGCGGAAGAGCATCGCCCCCATGTCCCTGAGCTGCGTCCCCCGCACGATCGAGTCGTCAAGGAAGACGATCCGCTTTCCCCCGATGATCTGCGGGATGGGCAGGAGCTTCATCCTGGCGACCTTCTCCCGTGCGCTCTGGTCGGGCGGCATGAAACTCCGCGCCCACGTCGGCGTGTATTTCACCAGCGGTCTGCCGTAGGGAATCCCCGAGGCGTTGGCGTACCCGAGCGCGTGGCCGACCCCGGAGTCGGGGACGCCCATCACCATGTCGGCCTTCGCCGTGTCTTTCTGCGCCAGCAGCCGTCCCGAGCGGTAGCGCGACTCTTCCACGTTGACGCCGTTGTACGCCGAGGCGGGGAAGCCGTAGTAAATCCAGAGGAAGAGGCACGCCCGTTCGTCCCCGTCCGCAGGGCGCACCGTTTGGGCGCCCTCCGCCGTCAGGCGCACGATCTCGCCCGGCCCCATGTCCCGCAGGGGGAGATACCCCGTGTTGGGCAGGGCGCAACTCTCGAAGGCGGCGGCGAACGCCTCCTCTTTCTGCCCCAGCACGATGGGCGTGCGTCCGTAAGCGTCTCGCGCCGCGTAAATCCCCTCCTCCGTCAGGAGCAGGAGCGAGCATGACCCGTCGATGGCCTCTTGCGCGAGGCGGATGCCTTCCGCGAACGACGCCCCGAGGTTGATCAACGCCGCGACCAGTTCCGTCGGGTTCACCACGCCGTCGTCCATGTTGGAGAAGTGCGCCCGCCGGTTGCGGTACGCCAGCGCCGTCAACTCCTCCATGTTGTTGATGACCCCGACCGTCACGATGGCGTAGGTGCCAAGGTGGGACCCGATGATGAGCGGCTGATCCTCGTAGTCGCTGATGATCCCGATCCCGCTATGCCCCTTCATCTCCCGTATCGTGTTCGAGAACTTCGATCGGAACTGGGCGTTGGAGATGTCGTGGATGTGCCGTCGGAAACCCTCGTTCCCGAACGTCACCAACCCGCCGCGCCGCGTCCCCAGATGGCTGTGGTAATCCGTCCCGTAAAACAGATCCTCCCAGCACTCTTCCTTCGACGCAACCCCGAAAAAACCGCTCATCTGTTGCAGTGGGGCGGGTTAGGCGAGGGCGGCGAGCTTGGCGAGGAGGTCGTACTTGGCGCGGTAGGCCTTGTCGGCCTCGGCGAAGAGGGCTTCCGCGTCGGCGGGGGCGAGGCTGGCGAGCTGCTTGAAGCGGGTCTCGGCCTTGGCCTGTTCCTGGAACGCCACGGTCGGCGGCTTGCTGTCGAGGGTCAAGGGGTTCTTGCCATCGGCGGCGAGCACGGGGTTGAAGCGGTAGAGGGGGAAGTGTCCCGTCTCGACGGCCATCTTCTGGTTGTTCATGCCCGTCTCCATGGCGATGCCGTGGGCGATGCAGTGGGAGTAGGCGATGATCAGCGAGGGGCCGTTGTACGCCTCGGCCTCGACGAAGGCCTTGACGACCTGCTCGGGGTTGGCGCCCATGGCGACCTGCGCGACGTAGATGCCGCCGTAGGTCATGGAGATCATGCCCAGGTCCTTCTTGCCGATGCGCTTGCCGTTGGCGGCGAACTTCGCCACCGCGCCCAGCGGGGTCGCCTTGGAGGCCTGTCCGCCCGTGTTGGAGTAGACTTCGGTGTCCATGACGAGGATGTTGATGTTGCTCCCGGAGGCGAGGACGTGATCGAGGCCGCCGTAGCCGATGTCATACGCCCAGCCGTCGCCGCCGACGATCCACACGCTCCTGTCCACGAGGGAGTCGGCGATGGAGAAGAGCGCCTTGCTTTCGGCGCACCCGCCCGTCTCCTTGATGAAGGCGTCGAGGTCGCCCTTGATCTTGGCGACGCGCGCGCGCTGCGCGGCGATGTCGGCATCGGTCTTCTGCACGGCGCAGACGGCCTCCTTGCACGCGGCGAGGAAGTCGGGAGGCCCTTGGTTTTCGGCGATGAACTTTTTGCAAATCTCGGTGGCGAACTCTTTCTGCTTGTCGCAGGTGAGGCGCATCCCCATGCCGAACTCGGCATTGTCCTCGAAGAGCGAGTTCGCCCAGGCAGGGCCCTTCCCGTCGGCGTTCGTGCAGTACGGGGTCGTGGGCAGGTTTCCGCCGTAGATGGAGGAGCAGCCCGTCGCGTTGGCGATGACCATGCGGTCGCCGAAGAGTTGCGTGAGGAGCTTGATGTACGGCGTCTCGCCGCACCCCGCGCACGCGCCGGAGAACTCAAAGAGCGGACGGCGGAGTTGCGACCCCTTGACGCTCGCCACGTTGACGTTCGCCGTGTCGGTCTCGGGGAGCGAGAGGAAGAAGGCGAAGTTCGCCGCCTCCTGTTCGCGGAGCGGAATCTGGTCCACCATCTTGAGTGCGCCCTTGGCCTTCATCGGGCACTTGTGGACGCACGCGCCGCACGACACGCAATCCTCGGGGGCGCACTGGAGCGTGAACTGCTTGCCCGCGAAGGCGGGGGTCTTCGCGTCACAGCGCTTGAACGCCGCAGGCGCCTTCGCCAACGCCTCGGGCGCGTAAATCTTCATGCGGATCGCGGCGTGCGGACACACCAGCGAACACTGCCCGCACTGGATACAGGTCGTGGCATCCCACTCGGGGATGGTCGTGGCGATGTTGCGCTTCTCGTACTGCGAGGTCGCCGTCGGCCACGTCCCGTCGTTGGGGATGGCGCTCACGGGAAGGCTGTCGCCCTTCTGCGCGAGAATCTGCGCCGTGACCTCCTTCACGAACGGCGTGGAGTCCGCCGAGACGATGGAGGGCATCTTGAACTTGCCCGCAGGCTTGGCGGGATAGGAGACCTCCTTCACCGCGTCACGCGCCGCGTCAATCGCGTCCCAATTCTTCTTGACCACATCGTCGCCCTTGCGCCCGTAGGCCTTCTTCGCCGCCTTCTTCAGATACTCGATGGCCTCGTCCTCGGGGAGGATGCCCGAGATTTTGAAGAACGCCGTCTGCATGATGGTGTTGATGCGACTGCCCAGACCCAGCTTCTCGGCGACGGGAAGCGCGTCCACGACATAGAACTTCGCCTTCTTCGCGATGATCTGCGCCTCCAACTCATCGGGGAGGTGATTCCACACCTCCTCGGGGGCGTAGGGGCACGAGAGCAGGAACACGCCACCTTCCTTTAAGTTGGAAAGCATATCGTACTTCTCGCAGAACGAGAAGTTGTGGCACGCGATAAAGTCCGCGTTCGTGCAGAGATACGGACTCTGGATCGGCTCCTTGCCAAAGCGCAAGTGCGAGACCGTCATCACGCCCGCCTTCTTCGAGTCGTAGACGAAATACGCCTGCACGTTGTTGTCCGTCTCCTCGCCGATGATTTTAATCGAGTTCTTGTTCGCGCCCACCGTGCCGTCAGACCCCAAGCCGTAGAACATGCACTCCTTGCGGCCGGGATGGTCGATGACAAACGAGGCCTCCGGGGCGGGCAGGTTCGTGTGCGTCACGTCGTCGTTGATGCCGACGGTAAAATGATTCTTGGGGCTTGCGCTCGCGGCATTGTCAAAGACCGATTTCACGACGGCGGGCGTAAACTCCTTCGACGCGAGGGCGTAACGCCCCGCCAGAATGCGCGGATACTTCGCAAACGCCACGGACTTCTCCTCCATCGCCTCGCCGACGGCGGTGCGGATGTCGAGATACAGCGGGTCGCCCAAGGCGCCCGGCTCCTTCGTGCGATCCAGCACCGAAATCGTCTTCACCGTCCCGGGCAACGCCTGGGCAAACGCCTTCACGTCAAACGGACGATAGAGCCGCACCTTGACCACGCCGACCTTTGGCACAGACTTGTCCGTGCACCACGCCTTGTGGAAAGCGTCCACGGTCTCCTGCACCGTCTCCGCGCCAGACCCCATGATGACGATGATGTGCTCCGCATCCGGGGCGCCGTAATAATCAAAGAGCCTGTACTGCCGCCCCGTCAGTTTCGCGAACTTGTCCATCTGCGCCTGCACGATGCCGGGCGTCGCATTGTAGAACGGATTGCACGTCTCGCGGCCTTGGAAATACACGTCCGGGTTCTGCGCCGTCCCCCGCATCGTCGGATGGTCCGGCGACAGGGCGCGCGCACGGTGGGCAAAGACAAAGTCATCGTCAATCATCTCGCGGACGACCTCCGTGCCCACCTCGTCAATCTTCTGCACCTCGTGCGACGTGCGGAACCCGTCAAAGAAATGAAGGAACGGGATGCGGCTCTCCAACGTCGCCGCGTGCGCGATCGTCGCCAAGTCCATCGTCTCCTGCACCGACCCTGAGGCCAGCATCGCAAACCCCGTCTGCCGCGTGGAATAGACATCCGAGTGATCCCCGAAAATCGACAGCCCCTGATACGCCAACGCCCGCGCCGAGACATGGAACACCGTCGGGATCAACTCCCCCGCAATCTTGTACATGTTCGGGATCATCAACAGCAGCCCCTGCGACGCCGTGAAGGTGCTCGACAACGCCCCGCACGCCAACGCCCCGTGCACCGCGCCCACCGCGCCCCCCTCCGACTGCATCTCCACCACCTGCGGGACGGTGCCCCACAAATTCTTGCGTCCCTTCGCCGACCACTCGTCCGCCCACTCCCCCATGTTCGACGACGGGGTGATCGGATAGATAGCACACACTTCACTGCACAGATGGGCGATTGCGGCGACAGCCTCGTTGCCGTCCACCATGATTTTCTTGGCCATAGACATAGACTCCTTACAGGGGGTTAAAAAAACGCTTTTTCATTATACTCCTTTTCCCCCATTCCCACAAGCCGTAATTAAGTCCGCGAGGCACAGCCTAAAGAGGCTGTGCTACATTGATAAAACGGACAAGCGTGGCACGGGCGGTTAGGCCTGTGCCGCGCTTTGTCCGCGGCGGTGTGCAGAGGGCGATTTTCCCGCCCGTGCGTCGCTTGCTTACAGGGTGTCGATGCGGTCGCCAGCCTTGAGGGTGACGATCGCGCGTTTCCACTCGGGGCTGTGGACGACCCTGCGGCTCTTGAGCATCTTGGGCTTTCCCGCGTACCGCTGGGTGTTCACGTCAAGCACCGTGACGTTGAACAGGGAGGCGACCGCCTTCTTGATCTCCATCTTGTTGGCGTGGCAGTCCACTTCCAGCATATATTTGTTATACTGGGAGAGCGCCGTCCCCTTCTCGGTGACAAGGATGCCCTTGATAATCGAATTTGCGTGGTGTCTCATTGGGCCTTCTCCGTTTTCTTCGTTCCGGCCAGACGGCCTTCCAGCGTCCCCCACGCCCCTTGCGCCACCAGCATCGTCGGGTAGTGCATGACATGGTAGACTCCGATGTTCTCGGCGGAGAGGACCGCCACGTTCGCAAGGTTGCGCGCCGCCAGCGCCAGCGCCGGGTCCGGCGAGGGCGTTACCAGCAGGCATCGCCTCGGGTCGCCGAAGTTCTTGAGCAGCCCCGTGACCAGCTTCGTCCTGCGTTCCGTCACCGTGAGGTCGTCCACCAGCTTCAGGCCGCCCTCGACGATGCGGTCGGAGAGCGCGCGCCGAAACGCGAGCTGGACGACCTTCTTGTTGACTTTCAGGGAGAAGTCGCGGGGGTGCGGGCCGAACGCCACGCCGCCGCCGCGCCAGACGGGGGACTGCTTGAGCCCTGCGCGGGCGCGCCCGGTCCCCTTCTGTTTCCACGGCTTCTTGTTGGAGCCGGCGACTTCGCCCTTGCGCTTCGTCGAGGCCGTCCCGGCGCGGTTCGCGGCCATGCCGGCCACGATCACGTCCTTGACCGCCTGTTCGCCGCGATCCAAGACCAGCAGCTCGTCGGCGACGGGCACCTCGCCAATCTCCGTCCCTTGACGGTTGTACACTTTGATTACACTCATGGCCTCACCACTTTCTTCAGCGACTTGGAGACGTACACCGTGCCGCCATTCGCCCCGGGGACAGCCCCCTTGACGAGAATAACATTGTCCTCGGGGCGCACCGCGATCACGGCGAGGTTCTGCGTCGTCCGACGCCGCACCCCCATGTGTCCCGGCATGGGATGCCCCTTGCGGACGCTTCCCGGGTCTTGGCGCATGCCGATCGACCCTGCCCGGCGCTTGCTGTGTCCGCCGTGCGTCATCGGTCCGCCTCGGAACCCGAAGCGCCGCACCACGCCCGCGAACCCGCGACCCTTGGTGATGCCCACCACGTCCACGAACTTCACGCCTTCAAAGTTGGCGACCGTCAGCATCTGCCCCGGCGTCACCGACTCGCCCGCGTCCGCCTGAAACTCGTGCAGGATGCGGTACGGCGTTTCAAGCCCCGCCTTCTTGCAGTGCGCGACTTCCGCCTTGCTCATACGGCTCGCCTTCTGCGGGCCAAACCCGAGCTGGACTGCCTCGTAGCCGTCCCGCTCCTTGGTCTTGACCTGCAACACAGGGCACGGACCGACCTCGATGACCGTCACCGGGACGTGCCGTCCTTCGGCATCCCAGACGCGTGTCATCCCTTTTTTGATTCCTATCAAGCCTTGCATGGATAATGTCCTTAAATCTTGATGGTAATATCCACGCCGGCCGGGAGGTTGAGCTTCTTCAGCTCGTCCACCGTCTTCGCCGTGGGGCTCACGATGTCCAGCATGCGCTTGTGGGTGCGCATTTCAAACTGGTCCATCGACTTCTTGTCAACGTGCGGACTACGGTTCACCGTGTAACGCTCCACGCGCGTCGGCAGCGGGATGGGTCCCACCACCTGCGAGCCTGTCCCGCGCGCCGTGTCGATAATATCGCTCACGGCCTGGTCCAGGACCCGGTGATCATACGCCTGCATCTTGATTCGTATGCGTTGTTGCATCATTTTTTACCTATTGAGAATTGCCTCTTTGACTGCCTTTGGAACAATCGCGAAACCCTTCGGTTCCATCGAGTAGCTCGCCCTTCCCTTTGACAGGGAACGGATTGCCGTCGAGTACCCGAAGAGCTCTGCCAGAGGGACATCCGCGTGCGCCGACTGCATGTCGCCATGCACGCCGAGCTCCCGCACCTGTCCCCGACGACCACTGAGGTCGCCCATGACATCCCCGGTCGATTCCGGAGGCGTCACGATATCGACCCCCATGATTGGCTCGAGCAGCTCAGGGGTCGCGGCATTCGCCGCCTCCCTGAAAGCCATGATGGCTGCCGTGCGGAAGGCCATTGCGGTGGCGGAGTCCTCGTCCACGAACCCCGCCCCCGTGACGCGGACGGTGACGTCCGTCATCGGCAAGCGCGCCAACACGCCAGTCATGATCGCATCCCGGACGCCCTGCTCAATGGCGTCCGTGAACTCGGGCGTCAGCTCGGTTCTCCCCAGTTTGCACGCGACGTGCACCCCGGAGCCGCGCTCGCCCGGCCCTACCTGCAACTCAACCCGCGCCGCCTGCCGCCGATCGCCGAAGAGGCGATCAAACGTGTGCGACGCCTGCCCGGAACCCGTGACCGTCTCGTAATACGAGACCATCGGTTTCCCGGTGTTCGCGGCGACCTTGAACTCCCTGAGGAGCCGGTCCCGCAAAATTTCCAAGTGAAGCTCCCCCATGCCGCTGAGGATGGTCTGACCCGTCTCCGAGTCAACCCGCACCTGGCACGTCGGATCCTCGTCCGCCAACGTCTGGAGCGCCTCCTGCATCTTCTCCTTGTCCGCCCGGCTCCTCGGCTCCACCGCCATGAACATGACGGGATCCGGGAACTCGATGCGCTCCAAGGCGATCTGGGCGTTCTCCGCGCACAGCGTGTCGCCGGTCGTGCACTTCCCGAGACCGACGATCGCGCCGATTTCCCCGCTGAAAAGCGTCTCCACGTCCGACTGGGCGTTCGCGTGCATTTTCAAGAGCCGCCCCACCCGCTCCCGCGAGCGCAGACGGGGAACAAAGACATTCTGCCCCTTCGACACCTTCCCCGAATAAACCCGGACATACAAGAGACGGCCGATGAACCCGTCCGCCGCCACCTTGAACACCAACGCCGACAACGGCGCGCCGTCATCCGCCGCCCGCTCCAACGCACCCCCCGTGCGCACGTCCGTCCCCGCCACAGGCGGCCTGTCCAACGGCGACGGCAAATACCACGCCACCGCATCCAGCAAAGGCTGGATGCCCTTGTTCTTCAATGCCGTGCCGCACAAGACCGGCAACATCCTCGACGAGAGCGTCGCCTTGCGAATCGCCCGCCGCAACACCTCCACGGGGACATCCCCGTGCGACAGGTACGCCTCCGCCACCGCGTCATCCACGTCCGAGAGCGCCTCGATCAGCGACATCCTCCCCGAAGCCGCCGCCTCCGAAAACCCCTCGGGAATCGCCCCCCTGCGAAGCGTCGCCCCCTGATCCTCCTCGCTGTACTCGATCGCCTCCATCGACACAAGGTCGATGTTCCCCGCAAAAGACTCCGCCTCCCCCATCGGCAACACGATGGGCACCGCGTTCGCCTTCAGCCGCTCGCGAATCTCCGAGACGACCGCGACGAAATTCGCCCCCATGCGATCCATCTTGTTCACGAACGCCAGACGCGGCACATTATACTTGTTCGCCTGCCGCCACACCGTCTCCGACTGCGGCTGGACCCCGCCCACGGCGCAAAAAATCCCCACCGCCCCGTCCAAGACCCGCAGGCTCCGCTCCACCTCCACGGTAAAGTCCACGTGGCCGGGAGTGTCAATCAAATTAATCTGGCACCTCGGCATGTCCGCCGACGCCACAGCAGGCCACTCGCACGTCGTCGCCGCCGAGGTGATCGTAATGCCCCGCTCCCGCTCCTGCACCATCCAGTCCATGACGGTGTTCCCCTCATGGACCTCCCCGACCCTCCTAATGTGGCCGTCATAATACAAGATACGCTCCGAGACCGTCGTCTTCCCCGCGTCAATGTGCGCAATGATGCCGATGTTGCGGACGTTGGCAAGGTCATGCGAACGCCCGGCCTCCTCGGCCGCGCCCTTCGCCCTCTTCTTGCCCGTTTCCACATTCATCGGTTCACACTCAAAAAAATCGTTGTTTTCGTTAGTAAAGCCTGCTGTCAAAGACCCCTTTTCCAGAACCCCCGAGCTTCCGCACCATCCATTGATGCCTCCGCTCCCCAAGATTCCGCCCGCAAAATCGCCCGTCCCCGGACACCCCGCGTCGCTCCCTTTTTCGCAAAAGGACGCACACTATACCACATCCCTCCCCGCTTTGCAAGCCCCAAAAAATTTGGGGAATTACATCCTTCAACGTGTAACTGCCAAATTTTTAACCACAGAGGACACAGAGGACACGGAGAATACAGAAAATTACATCATAAATTGTATTTTTTTCTCTGTGTCCTCTGTGGTTAATATACGCATTACTTGATTTGCATCAGGGGGTTTCGAGGCGGAAGAAGGCTTTGGGGAGGTCGGCGGGGATGATGACCGTGAGGGTGGCGGCACCGCCGCCATGGTCATCAAGGGTGGAGGGGGGCGCGA
>Ga0082212_10010771_pt1 | contig 11662 bp, 6 predicted proteins | sample TergutNt197P3_FD_71548 | JGI IMG/M metagenome (GOLD analysis project Ga0082212, IMG submission 71548) | Neocapritermes taracua P3 segment gut microbial communities from Petit-Saut dam, French Guiana - Nt197 P3 | ecosystem: Host-associated > Arthropoda: Insects > Digestive system > Gut ... | reverse complement strand
AGTGCGATTGGAATGGAGGATTATGTCGATTACGATTTGACGGTGTATGTTGCCGAGGGTGGCAAGACTGTCAGTCAAACGCTGATTTCGGTAACGGGTTCGCCGAATAGAGAACCATTTGAAAGCACCACAGCCACACCGGAACCTGCCACGATGCTGATTTTCGGACTTGGACTTGCTGGACTTGGTTTTGCCCGAAGAATGAAAAAATAATAGAAAGCACCTTTTCTGTTGTAGGCGGGTTCATTCGTGATGAGTGATCTCGCCTTTTTTGATTCTCTCTTGAATTTGCCACTTCTCCTGAACGCCACATAATGGGAGCATGAGTGCAATCAATCTTCCGATTACGGCATTGCGATTCGCCGGACAAGGGCTAGGGCTGGCTGGCAGGGGCGCAATGGAGGCTGCCCGGTTCGGCGGACGGACAATGGTAAGTCCCGGTATGATCGGGTCGATGGCTCGCTGGACGGCGGCGAGCATGGTTCTTTCCAGTTTGCCGAACCCCGCCGCCCGAAAACAGACAATCGACAAGGCATTGCACGAAGCGAATCGGGCAGCCGAACGTGAGTATATTTCGCTTCGGGGGGACATGAAGCGAAATAATCAACTCCGCAAGCGAGAGCGGGAATTTCAATACACCCAGCGCATTGCCGACGCTCGTTTCTTGGCAAACCCCGAAGAGCGGAATTTTCAGCGGCGCATGGCGGACATCGACAAGAAGTACGACGAAACGCTACAAAAAATCGAAGAGGTCTCTTTGAAACGACAGCAAGACTTGGAAGAGTCGCAGCGCATCATGGCATCCCGCCGGGATGTGTCGATGGTCACTCGATACGGCGAGGACATCGGCAATTTCGGCAAAGGGGTTTATAACACCGGTGTCGGTGCGGTACAGGGAGCCGCCGGACTGATTGATCTGCTGACTTTTGGAGCGACGAACTTGCACGGAACCAATGCCGACTGGGAAAAGAAAATGTCGGCAAAGAACATGACGATGGTGATTCCGAAAGAATGGACGGATAAGTATGGTCAGATGGACAACAAGGAAGTCAATCTCTCGGACAACGCCGGGTATAAAATTGCGAGTGGTGTGGTGAAGGCATGGGGTAAAACTGCCAAAGATTTGGAAAAGGCGCAGGAGGAAATCCAGAAACTCCGAGAAGGAATGGAAAGGAATCACATGGATGCCATGCAAAAGCAAGCCCAATCTCAACGAGAAGATGAAAGACGGCATGCCGAAATGAAACAAGCAATGGAAACAGCCGTAAAATCGAAGCAACTTGGCATTCTTGATATTGAAACGGATACGATAATAAAGGATGCCCAGTTGGATGCGGTGCTAAAGAGTCGTTTTACGTCGCCGGAACAAAAGATGTATGCAAAAATGGAAAAAGAGGCTCTTGCCGAACAGACTGCCATTTCCCTCAAATACAATGGCAAGCGAAATGAAATGGTAGACGTGCAAGACCCGGCGACGGAGCAAGAGAAAAATGATCTTAATGCAAAATATAGGAATCAAGATGATGCCGACTTGAAAGACACGAAGGCAAAGTTTAAGGCGACTGGACAGAGGGATGAGGATTTTGAAAAGAGCAAAGAACATAAAGAGTATCAAGCGAGAGCGCAAAAGAGAGGGCAAGACAAACAGAAAGAACTTGAAGAGTTGAACAAAAGGGTAAAGTTGGCACCAGCGACGGAACAAGAGAAGGTAGAACTCGACGCAAAATATCAGGAACGTGATGATGCGGCTCTTCAAGAAGCAAAGGACAAATACGAATCAACTCGTCAGAAAAATGCTGATGCGGAGATGGCAGAATACATGGACGATTGGAAGCAACGCAAAGCAGAGGCAATGGAAAAAGCCACCACCGGCGGATTGTTCGGTACAAAAATTTCGAGACCGTATAGTGGTGATCCCGGAAACGTGCATACGGCGTTTGCCCGTGAATATGATGCGAAACGAAAAGAAGTCGAGCAAAAGAGTCAAAGCGATTTTACGAAAAGCGAAGAGTACAAAGAATATCAAAAGGGTAAAACTGAACGCGACAAAACCAAGCAAGAGGAACTCGACGGCTTGAATAACAGGAAAGAACTCCGAAAACGAGGCGATATAGAGGGACGTGCCATCGACAACATGGAGGCAGTGGAGCAAGCCCAATCCGCCATGAAATTTGAAGAGCGCAAACGGATGGTACAGGCGGCGATGCAGCTTCCTGTTCGTTCCAACCTTGAAGAATCTTACAACATGGTCAATGACGAATTGATGAAGCAAGGGGAAGCCCAGCGATTGTGGGGCGGTTCAGAAGTTGCAAAGGTCATTGATGAATCGATCAAGCCCGCTCTCGAACAACTTGATCGGCATTACGAAAAACTGGAACGTGTGTTACAGAGCGGTGAAGTTCGGGCAACAGTTCAGGTTAAAATGTAGGAGAACGAAGCCGAACTATTCTTGTAGAGCCAACTTCTTTCTTGGATTTCGAGGTGTTCTCGATTCCCGTATCCTGGTGATTACAGAGAGGAGCGATATTTTGTTGGCAACAAACGTATGGACATGATTCTCTACAAAATAGATGTTTACCGGCGGGACAAGAGTCAGTAATTGTTCTACCGCTTTCATACAAGTACCGTAGTTCTGCGAAAAACACATAAGATTTTTTGCAAGAATCAAGTTAATTTTTCCCTCTTTGCAATCTTCTAGCATACGATCAAACTCTTTGCGGTTGGGGGTACGTGTACCGCCGACTTCCTCATCGGCATAGAGCCCGGCATATTCCCATGTGGGATTCGCCGAGATGATGGTTTTATAAAACTTCTCACGAGTTTCCAGTGAGCTCTCCGGGATACCGCCGCCGGTGAGAACACAAGTGTAAGCGGCAACACGTAACAGACGTTGCGGTTGCCAATTCATGTTTTCGTAAAAATCGTCCTTCATATAGATGGGATCAATTTCCGATACTATTCTATTCGCGTGATTTCTTCCCATAGTTGTTTTTCCTTAGTAACGGTTCATAAGACTACTCCTCTGTTCGGTAATAGTCAATAGGTGTGAACACTTTTTTGGCAAAAAATATCGATTTGACCTTTGCTCAAAACGGCGGTACATTCCGTCATGTCTCTGCCGCCGTCTTCTATCCTGTTACCCGGACTCCAGTGGATTCCGGGTGTCAATGCTGTTGAAGTGCAGCAATCGAGCGGACTCACGATTGACGCAAAGACGTTGAATTACAGCACGTATACGGAAATCACCGTTGCCCAGCCGGATATGTGGCGGGCAATCAACGGGTTGCTGGGACTTTCTCGTGATCCGACAAAACACCGCTATTATCTTGGTGCCCCGCATCCGATCTTTACGGAAGTTATTGAGACGACGGAACCGGGTCCCGGCACTGGAACTACCGTCATTACCGAACGAATCCCGATGCTCTGGGCGGATCATATTCATTTGACCCCGCTGGACGACCATTATAAAGGGGCGAATGGCGAATATTTTTCCGGCGACGGCGGTAATCCGCAAACACTCCATTTTCGGCACTGCCGGATTCGTGTGACGTACTCGAATGATTCAATCCACTACTCACGGATTAAATGCAGCTGGACTCCGAAATTAGAACAGGAATACATTCAGGTCGGCTCGCTGTTTTGGAAGGATGAGTCGGAAACGGGGAACAAGCAGTACAACGACGATCCGAAATTCTTGGCACTTCCGACTCAAAAATATGCCCGGCGGTGCATGACCGCCGACATTCAGTATTCCGTTGCGTTTTACATGAACCCGATGTATCCGGGCTGTTTGCCGGAATGGTGCGACATGGCAAACCCCATTCCCCGCAATGCGACGGCGGGGCAAAAAGAGGAAGAGGAACGCAGACTGTTGGGAGCGATCAATAAAGATTCTATCGAGTTATTCCCCTATTTTGGAGACGCTGAAAATATTGAAACGTTTATACCGAATGTCGGCTCGAATGACGGGATATTTGCCAAGACGGATAAACCCGGACGAGTCCTTGCGGCTCCGGCGGGGACACTGTTGTTTGCGGACGTTTCCTGTTCGACGGAATTCCGCCCTTGGATTTTCGGCAACCCGACGAACAATATGCAACCGACACAATCGGTCGGCTTGCGGCAGATGCCGCTCACATTCCTCAATTTTCGTCTGACGTATCGTCGGTCGGGTTGGAACAAATTTTGGAACGGTCTGAAAATGAATTACGGGCAGTTGTGGTGGAAAGATGCGGAGGGCAAAACCAAAAAAGATGCCAACCTTTATGAAGAGCGGGATTTCACGCCTATTCAATCCTTTATCAGAAACAATATCTCGTGGAATCCTGATGTGGATGTACGGTATGTGTAAAAGGAGAAAGGAGGCGGGAGAAAGGAGAAAGAATACAAAGGGCGGGCGTAGCCCGACTATTTCCTTCTCCTTACTCCTTTCTCCTTTCTCCTCCAAAAAAGATGGATATTTTTAGCAACAACATTCAGCGTGGCGATTTACTCACCGCCGAGACTTTCCAGAACATTGAAACCTTTTTGAAGGGGAGCAGTGTGGCTGGCGGGTCGGTGTCGGCGCAAGGGATCAACGTGCCGTCCGAATTTGTTCGTAATCCCCGTATTGTTCGTTTCGTGGCGGAAGAAGAGATTCAAAACTATTCCATTATCGAACTAACCGAGCAAGTGGAAGATGTCAGCGGCGTTGACAATCAAGTGCCAACCTTCAAGGCAAAACCCGCTACCGGTGATGCAGGAACTCTTTTTTACACGGAGTTTTCCTTTGCCGATCAAGGCGAATCAGGCATGGCGTATTCCATTGGCGGCGAACCGATTCTGATTCGCTCTTCGGCAACGGCAGACGGCTCACCCAAGGACGGCGAAATCGTTGCCAATGTGGGGGGAGCATTTCGGTACTTGAGTGAGTCCGATGTTTCGGAACTCAAATGGTTCTTACCGGTACAGGGTGGCGGTATCAGTGAACCGAAAAGTTCAAAAGTCCGGCTCGTCCAACCGAAAGAACTGTTTCCCGCCTGCGAGTACAAGTCCGAGCAAGATGTTTATGATTGCAAGTTGGAATATAGCGATACCGGCGGTCAGAATGACGAAGACTGGCATCTCATTGATACGTTTGTTTGCGGTGATCGTGGGACGATTCATTTTTACCCGCTCACCGTAACCAATACACCGCATCAATACTGGCGGGTCAATTTGAAAGGTTATTCAAAGGATGATTCTCACGAAGACAGGGGGTTTGTTACGTTCGGGCGACTCTGGGATGCAGCGTTTTGGATCAATAATGAAAGTGAACCGACGTATATCTATTCCGAAGACGAAACAATAGAATCGCTCCCCTTCGACAGCAAGCCCGTTCCCCGAAAAACCGACACCCATCGGATGTGGACGCACACGTTCGATCAGCCGGAATTGGTGACGCACGTCATGCTTGAGGTAGAATATCACTTGGAACATCACATCGTTTGTCCCGGCGGGCGGGATAAGACCGGGCAGGATGTTTCCTTCATCTACTCGTTCGATCTTGCCACTGAAAAATGGATGGCAACGACGTTTCCTGAATTGCATAAGCCCATGTTTAACATGGATGCAAAAATCGTGGAACTGGCGGATGAGTCGCATCAGTTGGTGATTCTGTCGGGAGAGTGTTTTGACGGTTTTTCCGATTTTCTGCAAGGGTACAATTTTGAAAAAGACCATCGCCAGAATGCGGTAAATATCATGCGGCATTGGGTGAATTTTGCAGGACGACCCGCCCTGATGGGCGATCCGATGATGCGAGGTTCCGCATACACGAAACCTGAAAATGAAAATGATTTTGCAAAATCACTCATCGTCGTAGGCGGTAGTAAACAGAGTACCGTCATCGACTATCCGATCACAGGCACGAACGTGAGCGATACGTCGTTATTTTTCGTTGCTGGCAAAGATTTGGAATTTGGAAAAGCATATCGTAACAACTACGCAGGCTACATGTTCAACGGCTCGATGGTGGCGAGTCCGGCGACCGTTGAACAAAAAGTTGTCAAACAGCAGGCGTACACCCGGCACCAAAACTTGCCCGTCCGGGGGATTTTGCGAAGGAGACCGGTGTCCCAAAATCATTCCGTACCGTCAGGTTCAACGTCTGTCGTCGATTTTTTACTTATCGGCGGCTTCAATTCTGCCGGACACAATAAATATGACAAAACGGTTCTGTCAGGAATATTGGGCAGTCCTGCGAGCAATGCCTTTTGGTACACATTGCTTACGCCAGATGCTGCTGCTGATATTGGTCTTGATCAATGCAACATACAGAATTTCATCACCTATCCCAACAGTCCTTACGTCTTGGGCGACTGCTGTGCGGAATATGTTGAAGAGCGGGACGAAATTATCTGTTTCGGCGGGCGGGCAACGCAAGACGACGCAGAGGCGGCACATGCTAATCTTGCCGTCTTGGTTTTTGACCCGCATTCTAATGCGGCGGCGTGGAATTATCAAAAGTATCCCAACATGCCTCATCCTCGATGGTCGGCGGCTTCAGTATTGGTCAGGGGTTTAGTACGAAAAGGTGAGACCGTGCCGTGCGACCGGGTTTTCATTATTGGTGGACGGAATCGGGAAGGTTTTGTACCAGAAGTCGACGTTTTTAACCTGCGTTACAACGAATGGGAGACCGATTGGAAAGGATTATTGGATGGTGAACTTGAAAATTACACGCCGGAGGGCGGCGGGACAATTATCATCGGTGGTGGCGGAGACGGCGTTCAGTCCGTCAAAGCCGGGGACAACGTAAAAATCACTGGGAGCAGTCAAAATCCCGTGATCAACGCCTATTTAACGTGGGGTTAACAGTATGGCATTTTCATCAGAAACTTCAAAAGGAATGCGGATGGATTTTCGGTTTGTAAGCCGGACTACGTTTGATGGTCTGGTTGAGAATCGTAAACTCGCTCCGGGTACTTTCTACTTTTTGGAAGAGAAGGAATTCCATATTGCGATTGACGACGACCAGTATCTTACCTACGGCAACGGACTTTCCATAGAAGATATGATCTATGAACTCCTTCAGGTGAACGACGTTAGCAATGTTATACAAAAGATCATCAATGATTTATTTGACCTTATTAACAATGAAGAGTTCATCAATCAATTCATTGACCACATTACGAATCTGACTTTTGAGCAGATCGCAGATCAGATACGAATTGCCACAAATGAGGCACCCGGAGTTGTAAAAAGCCATGGCAACAACACGTCGGAAACTTGGCATTATGTGACCGTTGCCCCGGATGGAACGATGTCCATTAACAAGGAATTTTTAGAAGCCAAAATCGGTCAGGGGGGTGGTGGCGGCGGTGTGGGCGGCGGTCCTCCGATAGACAAAATGGTTGCTGAACCCGACGGAAGCACTATTGGCACTATTCAAGGCAGGAATTTGGTGGCACAAGACACACGACCGACCCGATATGGTGTGGTCAAGTGCGGCAAAAATTGTGTGTGCTATCCCAAAGACCTGTCCTTAAAATCGATGGACGGCATGCTGGTCGCTGACTTGAAACAGGATGTGAATCTGTTTTACCCGATGGTCTTTGCGGAAACCATGCCGCCTCGTGCAGAACTTTTTGACAAACTCACCTTCATTGCGAAAGGCTCGGACGGCAAAACGAATTATTGACATTATTTTTAACCATGACAACAGAATTACAAGAGATTACACTGGAATCGCTGAACGGGACACTCGCGGCAACGAACGAGCAGGGGCATTTAACCTTCCCCATGTTGCACATTGACCGGGAGCCGGTGCCGGAAGATGCACAGGGCTTTGACAGTGTCTTGGTCTTCGTGGAAGGCGGGGTGCGCATTCCCGGCGGAGAAAAAATCATGCCGACAACTATCGTCTTGTTCGAGGAGAATGATTTTACTCAACTGCTGGACATTCAGACGAGGGGAGAATGGTCGATTTCCGGCGTGGTTCCAGAGCAGTTTCAGGTCGATAAGACCGACGGAACCGGGAGCGGTCAAATTGCAATCACGAAAGAACCGTCGTTGAGCGAACCGGGCACCCATTCGAGTTCATTGACAATCTCCATTACCGGCAAAAATCCATCCGAAACGAACATTCCGGTTTACATCATCATCGGCGGCGATGCGGTGGATACGAACGTTTTACACGTTGACCTAGACGAGGACAATGGATATTTTCAGCCGCTTGATATACCGTCTGAAAGCTCATGGAACACTATCGGTGTGAATTCACCGATTCAGGTTTCCAAGTCGTCGGGAAGCGGGAACATCCAGATCAACGTGTCGAAAGCCTCATCGTTGACGACACCGGGCGGGTACGTGAATGTTTTTGCGATCACTGAAAATGTCTCGGACGAACTGATTGCGGTGGTCTTTGTACGTCTCACTGTAGCCGTAGCACTGGAGGTGCAACACGTTCAGAATTCTCTCACTACTATTGATACGGCTTTTCATGGGGAGACAATGACGATCAACCTCACGGAGGAATCCAATTATGCCGCTCAAACGTTGGTCGTGATCCGAAATGTGCAATGGGACATGTTCTACGGTGAGGAATGGGATATTTCAGGTGTGGATACTGAAAAAATCAGTGCGACGGCAATAGGGGGTATTGGATTATCGAGTACATCCTACCCTGCTCAATACGGCATCAGTACAACCATTTCCAAAGCATCGTCGTTTACCCCCGATGGTTTTGATAGCACAACGTTCAGGATCGTGTCGGGGACTCAATGGGTGGACGTTGTGGTCAACTTCATTACCCCGATCACTGGAGAATTTGTGGAGCCCGAAGAGGGAGAAGTCGGTACTACTGAAACGGAAGAAACAGACCCCGTTTACATTTACCTATAATCATGGCACATCAATTACTTGCAACATTTTACGTTCGGTCGCAGGACTATCCTGACCTTGCCTTAACAGAGGTTACGGCAAAGGTACAGGTATATTCAGGAGGCACATGGGCTTCCGATTCGACCATGACCACATCAACGGGGACGGGGAGTGGCAACTTTTTCATTGAAATTACGTCTGCTCCCCGTGCCAACTATGATCACCGATACAGAATAGACGTGATGCGTAGAGATGTGAATGTAGGTGCTATCACGATGCCCGGCACGACGCTTGAAGAGAAATTTTCGCTTTTCAAAGCGGGAACTTATGAACGAAAACTGGTCATAAGTTTCAAAGGCGTTGACGTGCTGACCCGAATGCTGTACATAACGATCCAGCCCGATTTGACCGTTACGGTAGGCGAGACGGATTTAGTCACCACTTCGAGGACAAATACCGACTCGAATCCGGCGAATCACTCGGTAACAGTGAACGTGAATGCTCCCATCGACGACATCAACCTTATCCATGCGAACGATTATAAGGATACGCTTTCTATCAAGACGAATCTGCCTATTGATGTGTTCTGCGAGGATTTTTCTGTTGAAACAGAATCCGGCGGAATGATGTCCGCTTCTACATGGCTACGGCTTGCCGAAAAGATTCGGATGACACGAAAAATTGGAAACACTGAATCCCAATGGTCAGCAGGCACCCCGCCTATGGGGACTTCGCCTATCACTGAAAATACAGTCAGATTTATTACCGATCCCAACCTTTACACAGAGGCAAAATTAGGGCTTGAAAAACCACCGTTGCTCTTACCGCTCAAAGTCGAGTCGGCACTGGAATTGCGTGGACTTTTTGTAGAACGTTATACCGGAATCGGTACAGCAAAAAGCACTACTCCCGTAATTGTGTTACCGCTCACGGTCATATTGAAAACGCCCCACGCAGTCACTATTACGCCGGGCATATTGACTCTGGACGAAGACAACAGTTATACATCCTTTGTTACGATTGAGGCAAACGATGAGGCAACTTGGTCGCTGGCAACGGAGACTGCCAAACTAACGCTTTCCAAAACAAGCGGTACAGGTCGAGCGGCGGTGGTTGTCAGAAAAGCAACGTCACACCCTTTGAACAGTGCTTTTGACAGTGTAACACTCACGGCAAATTCGACGACGAGCCTTTCCGATATTATAGGAAGTAGCCCGGCAACTGGCACGTCGAAAGTACATCTGGAAAAATACACGCCGACGAAAAATGCGCTGATTCCGAAAATGACCGGCAATTCCAACATCACCAATGCACCCAAACCGGACACATGGAAATCGTTTGACAACACGCTCACGAATCACGGAACAGCGGCATCATGGGATTCAGGAAACACATTTGACGTTAACAATTTTGACCCGACCAGTTTCCCGACTATAGAAATTCCTTTTACTCCGTCGCATCGTGTTCGTTCGTGGTCATTGCAATCGGTGGGGGCGATCCCCACGCCGCAAGGGCTTTCCGCACCGCCATCTGAACCTTGGGCAACGAAGTTGGTACTATCGGGGAAGGGACTGGACAATGAATGGAAAATTCTTGATTACACACAAACGTTGACCAGTAGCAATTTTTACGCAAACACAAAACCACGCATTGACCGAAATGTCCATCATCGGGAACTGGTGAGTGTAATTCGTATCACAGCAGTGGATGTCAATAAATCGTCAGGAATGTCCGGTGTCAGCACTGACCCTGTCCTGTTTCCGCAGATACAGGTTTTTTCCGGTGAGCCGGTCATGCCTGAAATGACGACCTCAAATACAAAGGATGGAGTCTCAATCAATTCAAGCGGCACAAACACTGGATATTTGGTTTTTGATAGAAAAGTTAGCGGCACAGGCGTTGCATTGGTGGGTGCTGCAAACTGGTATATTAACAATAGAAGCACACCGTTGAATGATGTTGCCATCAACGGTGCTGTCAGAAAATTTGCCAATGAAGTTGGATTTGATGCATCAGCGTCATTGTGTTGGCTAACAGTATTATTCCCAAGTCAGCGTTTACTGGGTTATTTGTATTCGATTGATGATTTACAGTCCGCAGGAACCAGTCACGTCAATACCCCTTACGCCGCTACGCTTTATTTTGAGGGTCGTGAAACTGCTGGAAGTTCAACGGACGACAGTGACGCAGGCGGGTGGGGCAAAATAGGTCTAATCTCAATCGATAAATGTGCTGGAAGAGCGACCAGTCCATCACCATCATCCACAGACATGACATCATGGACTCAAAGTGTACTTGAATTGACAGGTTCTGATATGAACAAAGCCTTTGTGATAGCCATGATCAGTGATTCCAAGGGCAACATTTTCCAGTTTAGTAACTCGTCGTGGCAAAACAAAGGCGAACTCGTTACATCCGAGATCGATGCCATCGACGACGTTGATAATCAGACGCACTACGCTAATTTGAATAGCAGCCTAACAATGGCACAACTTCGCCTTACGGTGAAGTCTATTATGAATATCGCAAGGCTGCCGTCCGGCTCGTATTCTGTTGCCATGCCGGAAATGCAGTTTTTCGGACTGCCCGCCGAAGTGATCAACGAGGGCGATGTAGCCACCGTGTCCTATCTGAAAGCCGAAGATGCAGCGGGAAACTTGCACGATATTCTTGGAAGGCATCAGCGGTTGCCTCACTCCTCGTATGATTCCTCTTCCGGCGGTTCGACCAAATTTCGTTTTTATATTAGCGAAGTTCTCCATATCAAGTCCTCGGACAAGAAACTTTATCTTGCGGTACAGGGTAGCAACGGATCAATGGG